>Ga0129311_1001019_pt1 | contig 21373 bp, 20 predicted proteins | sample Go1ome_FD_94435 | JGI IMG/M metagenome (GOLD analysis project Ga0129311, IMG submission 94435) | Western lowland gorrila individual fecal microbial communities from Wisconsin, USA - Go1022B metagenome | ecosystem: Host-associated > Mammals > Digestive system > Large intestine > Fecal | place... | reverse complement strand
GGGCGGGCAGCGCCCGCCCCTTGGCTCTCCCTATGGGAGAGCTGGCACGGCTGAAAGCCGTGACTGAGAGGGTGCCCGGCAGCAATCACCGCACTTTCCCCAGATTTGCCACTGCGCACGCCCTCTCAGTCTCGCTTCGCTCGACAGCTCCCCCAGAGTGGGAGCCAAGGGCGGCTGCGCCGCCGAATTTCGTTTGCAAATATTTGACATTGCATTGTCGGCGCATTGCGCCGACGTTATTTCCCCATTCGGGGAAATAACCGGGCGGCTGATAGCCGTTGAATTATTGTGTGATCGCCCCCGGCGATCATTGTATTTTGATTCGCTGCGCGGCGCACCGCCCCTACGCAGACGGTGCCACCGAATTACCGAGCGGTAATTTCGGTGCGCCGTAGGGGCGGATATTATCCGCCCGCCAACGTGGCAAATTTTTGGGCAGAACCGAATTGGCCAAGTGAGGTGACGATGTTGCAAAATATACAATGTTTCGACATGATACCGCCGAATTTCATTTGCAAATGTTCGATACTGCATTGTCGGCGCATTGCGCCGACGTTGTTTCCCCATGTGGGGAAACAACCGGGCGGATACTATCCGCCCCTACGCAGACGGTGCCGCCGAATTACCCCGGCGAAATCTGGTGTGCCGAAATTTATGGCATACCCATATAAAAAACGGGTGCGCCGATGTTGGCGCACCCGATAAAATGCTGAAAATTACTGCTTCCCCAATTCCTTATTCTTCCGGAAGCCTGCCAGCACGGCTTCCATGGCGGCGGCGCGGAGGCCGCCCTGTTCCAAAGCCAGCACACCGGCAATGGTGCTGCCGCCGGGGGAGCAGACGGCATCTTTCAGGGCACCGGGGTGCATTCCGGAGGTCAGAACCAGTTCTGCCGCACCGGCCATGGTGGCAGCGGCGTAGGTGTAGGCCTTGGCCCGGGGGATGCCGCAGGCCACCGCTCCGTCTGCCAGGGCTTCCAGGAACAGGTACATATAGGCAGGGCCGCTGCCGGACAGGGCACTGGCGGCATCCATCAGTCCCTCGCTCAGAGGATCCAGCTGGCCGCTGAAACGCATATCCTCCAGGAAGTCTGCCAGCATTTCTTCCGTCACCAGCTCGTTGGCACAGTAGGGAATCACACCCTTGCCCACCGACACCGGAGTATTGGGCATGATCCGAAGGATGGGCAGGTCGCACCCGGCAAATTCCCGGATCCGTGCCATTTCCAGTCCCGCTGCCATGGTAATCAGCAGGGGCTTTTTTTCTGCCAGAATGGGCTGCAAGGGGTTTAGAACCCCCTGCATCATGTGGGGCTTCACTGCCAGGAACACCCGGTCGCACCGGCTGACCAGCTCCTGCACCTGGGCATACCCCACCCCCAGAGCCTGAGCCGCCGCCCGGCAGGCGGGGGAGTGGTCGCAAATGAGAATGTCATCCGTCTGGCGGCGCAATGCCCGGGCGATGGCACCGCCCATGTTGCCGCAGCCGATAAATCCGTATTTCATGGTATCCTCCTATCGAATGTTTCCCTTACCGTGGATGATGTACTTGTAGGTGGTCAGCTCCCGCAGGCCCATAGGGCCTCTGGCGTGGAGCTTCTGGGTGGAAATACCCATTTCGCACCCCAGCCCGAATTCCCCGCCGTCGGTAAACCGGGTGGAGGCGTTGACATACACCGCCGCACTGTCCACCTCCGCGGTGAAGATGGCTTCGGCCTGGGCATCCTGGGTGATAATGGCCTCGCTGTGCCCGGTGGAATGGGCGGCAATGTGGGATGTGGCCTGATGCACATCCTCCACGCATTTTACTGCCAGAATGTAGTCCAAGAACTCAGTGTCAAAGTCAAATTCTCCCGCAGGGGTGCCGGGGATAAACTGAGCGGCGTATTCATCCAGCCGCAGCTCCACCCGGCTGCCGATGCGCTGATGCAGCTGGGGCAGGAAGACCGGGGCAATGGCCTTGTCCACCAGCAGCACCTCCTCGGCGTTGCAAACGCTGGGACGACTGGTTTTGGCGTTTTCGATAATGTCCAGAGCCATGGCAAGGTCGGCGCTCTTTTCCACATATACATGGCAGATTCCTGTGCCTGTCTCAATGCAGGGAACGGTTGCCTTGCGGACACAGGCCTGGATCAGTCCGGCACCGCCCCGGGGGATCAGCAGATCCACATAGCCCTTGGCGGTCATCAGCGCCGTTGCACTGTCCCGGGAGGTGTCCAGCACCAGATTCACCGCGTTTTCCGGAATACCCAGGGCGGACAACCCCCTCCGCAGGGCGTTGACAATGGCCCGGGCACTGCGGAAGGCCTCCTTGCCGCATCGCAGGATACACACATTGCCGCTTTTCAGAGCCAGCGCCGCCGCATCACTGGTGACATTGGGGCGGCTTTCATAAATAATGGCGATTACCCCCATGGGGACGGATACCTTCTGAATTTGCAGCCCGTTGGCACGGGTGGATTCCTCCAGTACCCGGCCCACCGGGTCAGGCAGCCCGGCAACCTGACGCATCCCCAGGGCCATGGCGGCGATCCGGGCGGGGTTTAATTCCAGCCGATCCAGCATCACCGGGGTGACCGTCTCCCGGGCAGCATCCAGATCCCGGAGGTTTGCCTCCAGAATTTCCCCCTCCGCCGCCATCAGGGCATCGGCCATGGCATTCAGGGCGGCATTTTTCTCCTCGGTGGTCAGCCGGGCGATTTCCGATTTGGCTGCTTTGGCAGCTTCCAGCATCTGTTTCATTTTCGTTCCTCCGTAAATCGGGTGCCTACGTCCTTGCCTTCCAGAATCTCATAGAGATTATCCGGGTTATTTCCGTTGGCAATGACCATGTCGCAGCCGCAGTCCATGCAGATTTGGGCAGCCTGGAGCTTGGTGACCATGCCGCCGGTGCCACGGCTGCTGCCGCAGCCGCCAGCCAATGCCCGTACACTGTCATCCAGATGGGTAATCCGGTGCAGCAGCCGGGCGTTGGGATCCTTCCGGGGGTCGGCGGTGTACAGGCCATCAATGTCCGACAGCAGGATCAGCAGATCCGCCTGAACGCTTTCGGCAACAATGGCCGCCAGGGTGTCATTGTCCCCAATGACGATCTCCTTGGTGCCAACGGTGTCATTTTCGTTGATGATGGGCAGTGCCCCCAGAGCCAGCAGCCGGTTCAGGGTGTTGCGGAAATTCTCATGCCGGGTGTGGCTGGCAATGTCCTCGCCGGTAATCAGCAGCTGGGCCACAATGTGGTGGTACTCGCCGAAAATCTTGTCATAGAAATACATCAGCTCGCACTGACCCACAGCGGCGGCTGCCTGCTTGGTAGGTACATCCGAAGGCCGTTCCCGCAGCCCCAGCTTGCCCACACCCATGCCAATGGCACCGGAGGACACCAGAATCACTTCATTTCCGGCGTTTTTGACATCACTGATGGCCTTGCACAGTGCCTCCACCCGCCGAATGTTCAGATTGCCTGTGGCATGGGTCAGGGTGGAGGTGCCGATTTTTATAACAACACGCATAAAAATACCTCCAATATCTGTTTTTTTACATTATACTCTCCGCAGGAAGCAATGTAAAGCGGAAACTGCGGAAGGGGTTACCTTCCGCAGCTATGGGATATGGGATTATTGAATTGGGGTGTGGGCTTATTCCACGATCACACGGCCGTCAGCCCCCACGGTGATGGTCATGCCGTCTTTGACAAAGGCCAGGAATTCCTCCCCCAGGGAGTCGATTACCGGCATATTGATCCCATCCAGCCACACCGAGGCCAGAATGGAACCGGCGGCTGCCAGAGAGTCAATGGGCTTACTGAAAAGCATACACGCAGGCTGCCGGTTCATGGCGCAGGCGCAGTACAGAACCATGCCGCCGGTGGTGGAGCCGATGGTCTGGGGCAGGCACAGGGCCTTGCCCTTCATGGGCTTGTTATACAGATCCGGGTTGTTCTGGTCGCCGCAGGTGGCCTTTTTATCCCCGAATTGCAGGGCCTTCTGGAAGGAGGCCAGGGTGTTCAGACCGCCGTGGGACACCAGCGCCGGGGCGGTAACGGTACCCGGGGCGATTACTCTGCCTTGAAATTCACGCATTATCCCTTTCCTCCCTTCGTCAGAATGTGAAGGATCTCGTCTTCGCTGTAGAACCGGGCGGTGGAGTAGGTGCGCAGCTTGTTGGAGCAGGTGATGACCGGCATTTTCCCCGCCAAGGGGTTATTCATATACATCAGCGGGCAGATGCAGGACAGGATCACACCGGTTTCTCTCAGCTGCCGGGCATAGGGGGTCTTTTCAAATTCCTGCTTCACCCCAGGGGCGGTGGTGAACACCGTGGGGATCAGCACCTTTTTGCGGCCGCTTTCTGCCAGACCCTGTTTCAGGTTCTTTGTCCAGTCCACCAGCTGCTCCAAAGAAAGGTGGGGGCAGCCCACAAAGCACAGCTTGGGCTTGGCATTGGGATCCTTCCACACCACGGGATAGCTCTGCTTCACCCGTTCCAGCTCGGCATCGTCAATGACGTAGACCTTGGCGCCGGGAGCCACCAGGGAAGCCCCCAGCTCCTTGGCCTCCGGGGTCAGATTTTCAATGTGGTACAGGCCCACTGCACCGTTGGAGGCGGTGGCAGCACCAAAGTCCTTCAAATAGGCCTTGTTCTCCTCGTTCAGCTGGGTGCCCAGAAAACGGCTCATGCCGGTGACGAAGGGGACTTCCTCCATGACCTTCATGCCGATGGCGCTGCCCAGCAGCTGGGCCTCGGGCTTCTCCTTGCAGGTCACCTTTACGATCCAGGTGGCCTTCCGCCCTGCATCTGTCAATAGACCGAAGTGGGGGACGAACCCGGCAATGGAGCCCATAATGTCCATAATGCCGGAGTTGCGGTTGCACCGGGCCCCCAGCACGGAGTTGGCATAGACCACCGCAGAGGACTCGGCCCAGCTGAGATAATCCCCCTTCTTGGGGATATTGCCAACCTGGTCAAAGTAGCAGGCGCAGGTGAAGGCATCCTCATTCATCAGCCCCAGCTGCTTCAGCTGGTTTTCGTAATCGGCCTGCTTGGAATACATAAAGTTGCGGAAGATAAACTTTTGCAGCAGATTGGCCGGAACCTTGGGATCCATGGGCCGGGGGTCTACAGAGAATTCCTGCTGGGATACCGCCCCGGCATCAATGAGCTGCTGCATCAGGTCAAACACCGGGCCCATCATTTTCAGGCCGAAGGAGGTGACCAGGTGGTTATATTGGGAAGTGACAGGCACCATTTTGTCGGCACCAAAGGTTTCGCCGTACATGATCAGGGTTTTCATCACCCTGGCCATGGTTTCCCCCTTTTCGCCGTTGGCAATGGCCTGCTGTTCGTCGGTTAAGTACATGAAATGCCTCCTTTGTGCTTACAGCTTCATGCCCACATCCCAAGCCTGCCAGATGACGGTGCGCAGATTGCCCACATGATCGGCATCACCGACAATATGGATGTGCTTTGCCTTCTGGGCCAGGGGGCTGGGCTTGTAGCCGATGGACAGGATTACCGAATCGGCATGGATCTTGTAGGTCATCCCGTTTTTATCCGCCACCAGAACGCCGTCCTCCTGAATCTCCCGCAGGGTGGTTTCCAGATGGACAGGAACCTGGTTGGTCTTGAAGAAGTCCCGCAGATAGCTGGAATTTGCCAGACACACACCCTTGACGGCGATCAGGTCATCCTTCATCTCCACAATGGTGGGCTTTTTGCCCTGGAGGTACAGCTCATAGGCGATTTCACAGCCGGTCAGGCCGCCGCCGATGATGGTGACGTTTTCTCCCACCTCTCGACTGCCCAGCAGGAAGTCCACCGCCTGGATCCCCTTTTCGATTCCGGGCAGGGGCAGGGAAATGGGCTTAGCTCCGGTGGCCACCACGATCTCATCCGCAGTTACGCTGCTCAGATCGCTTACCTCGGCATTCAGCTTGACTTCAATGGGGTACTTGCGGATTTCCCGCTGATACCAGGCGATGAGGGCACGATCCTTTTCCTTAAAGGAAGGGGCAGCCGCCGCCCGGAAGACACCGCCCAGCTGTTCCGACTTTTCATAAAGGGTCACCTTGTGCCCCCGCTTGGCGCAGACCAGGGCGGTTTCCATGCCGCCGATGCCGCCGCCGATGACGGCAATGGTCTTAGGCCGTCTGGCCGGGGTCAGGTGGTACTTTCTGCTCTGCATGGTTTCCGGGTTCAGGGCGCACCGGGCAAGACCCATGGAATCCGACAGATCCTGCACATTGGCATGGCCCTTGTAGGAGCAGAAATTGAAGCAGCCGTTGTGGCAGCAGATACAGGGACGGATATCCTCCTCCCGCTCCTGTAACATTTTGGTGATCCAGGCACCGTCTGCCAGGAACTGCCGGGCAACGCCCATGCCGTCGATCTGACCCTGGGCAATGGCCTGAGCAGCCGCCTCCGGCTCCATTCGTCCGGCGCAGACCACGGGAATGTCCACGAATTTCTTAATGTGGGCAACCTCATTGAGATTGCAGTTCTGGGGCATATACATAGGCGGATGGGCCCAGTACCAGGAGTCGTAGGTGCCGTTGTCGGCGTTGAGCATATCATAGCCTGCATCCTGCAAATACCGGGCAGCCCGCTCCGATTCTTCCATATTCCGCCCGGCTTCGGTGTAAACCTCTCCCGGCAGCGCACCTTCCCGGAAGCCCTTGACCTTGGATTCCACAGAGTAGCGCAGGGACACAGGGAAGTCCTGTCCGCAGACATTTTTGATGGCCTTGACGATCTCCACCGGGAAGCGGTAGCGGTTTTCAAAGCTGCCGCCGTATTCATCGGTGCGGTGGTTCGTCCAGTCCATGGTGAACTGATCCAGCAGGTAGCCTTCGTGAACGGCATGAACCTCCACACCATCTACACCGGCCTTCTTGCACAGGGCGGCGGTTTTGGCGAAGGCTTCAATGATTTCCCGGATCTCCGCCACCGTCAGTGCCGGGGTGGTGATCTCCGGATCCCAACGGGAGGGCAGGGGACTGGGGCTGGCCAGCTCCCGGCTGGTGTCAATGACAGGCCGCACCAGGGTGCGCAGCACCTTGTTCTTGTGTACCGCAGCCAGCTCGTCGGTGATGGCCCAGCTGCGGCCCATTCCGGCGGTGAGCTGAACAAAGAGCTTGGCCCCGGTTTTGTGGATCTCATCCATAAACACCTTCAGGTCATCAAACATCTTTTCATTCTGCCACAGCCATTTCCCCCAGAAGGTATCCCGCAGGGGGGCAATGCCGGGAATGATCAGGCCCACGTTGTTCTGCGCCCGCTCCAGGAAAAAGGCGGCGGCCTCCTGATCAAATTTGCAGCCGGTCAGTTCAAACCAACCAAACAGGGAGGTACCGCCCATGGGACACAGCACAATGCGGTTCTTGATCTCCACATTGCCGATCTTCCAGGGGGTAAAAAGCGGTTCGTATTTGACATTCATCGCTGCATACACTCCTTTGTCCAGATTTGAGAAGTTATCTCTAATTTTAGTATATATCTTTCAGGGGAATGTGTCAAGAATCTGGGGCAACACCGCATAATTGCGTCTGCGGACAGCAGCGGATCTTCTGTCCCAATCTTGCAGTTTGAAAAATCGGAAATACATACAGTATTCCTCGATTTTCCAAACTTTATCTTGGAACAAAATCTCTCGCTGCTGCCTCTTGCCGAATTATGCGGTGCTGCCCTTGACTTTTTCAACATAGTGATTGCAAAAGAAAATCGGGACACCGAAGTGTCCCGATACAATATTAAAATAGCAGATTACTGGTGGGCGCCGAACAGGGGGCGTGCTACCTTCTTGTAAAGCAGCAGGGTCAGCACAGAGACGGCTGCGCCCTTGATCAGGTTCAAAGGAGCAACGCACAGCAGTGCAAAGGTGGCAACGTTGTGGATGCTGGGATGGATGGCAGTGCCCATGCCGATGATGGCATCCAGAGGGATTCCGTAGAGCTGGGCGAACTTGGGCAGCAGATACACCGCATTGAAGGCGCTGCCCAGAATGGTCATGGACACGGTGCCCAGGATCAGACCAATGACGGCGCTGTGGCGGGACTTGTGGAAATGGTACCACATGGTGGCGGGAAGAACCAGAGCGCAGCCCACCACGAAGTTGGCAAAGTCCCCCACAAAGGCGGTGGAGGTGCCCTTGACCACCAGCTTCAGCAGGATCTTCACGCCCTCACAGGCCACGGTAGCCGTGGGCCCTAAGTAGAAGCCGCACAGCAGCACCGGCAGCTCGGAGAAGTCCAGCTTGTAGAATTCCGGGGCCAGGAACAGCAGGGGGAAGTCCAGAACGTGCAGCACAGTGGCAATGGCGGCGCAGGTGCCCACAATGCTCACCCGCCGGGCCGTGGTGACCTGCCGCTTTTCCGGGAAGAAACGCTCGGTATATTTTGCCAGCAGCGCCAGGGCAGCAATGACCAGAACGCAGATGACAAGGAAGCTGAGATTGTCCAGAATTTGACTCCAAAGATTGTTCATGTATATCACCTCATAAAAAAATACACCCTGAGCATACTCTCAGGGTGCAGGCATACACGAATAGCGTGAAAAATTCGGAAAACGTGCATATCTTCTTCCATCCAGACTTTACTGTCGGTATCGGAATTACACCGATTCATGCGCTGCTGCGCTCGCGGACTTTACCGCCGGTGGGGAATCACACCCCGCCCTGAAGATACTGTTCAGTTTTTGCCAGGGTCTATCTGAAAACTGGAAATATGACCGACAGCAGGCGGAAAAGCCCCGCTGTTTGAGCGTGTTGACGGTTTTCAGATTGACCCTACTATAGCACGCCCAGGGCTTCTTGTCAAGATGGGGTTTTTATGGTAAAATCATTCCGAAGTCTGGGGCACGGAGGACACGGCAGGCTGGGTGGTGGGGACGGTTCCCTCAGGCATTTGGAATGGGCGGATCTTGCCCCCGGGAGAGGTGTCGGTCACATCGCCGCCAATGACCCGATCCCCCTGCACCAGCATGGTGGCATAGACCGGGCCGGAAGCCCCGGGGTAGTTTTGAATCTGATACACATAGCGCATGACAGTCTTCCCGGCGTATTCCGTCAGATCGTACCCCTGTCCCTTTTGCAGGGCGTTGTACCGCTCAAAGACCGGGCTGGTCTCCCTGGGAATCTGCACCTGACCGGATTCCGTGGGGGTGTCGGCAACCTCCCAGCCGAAATTCTTGAGAAATGCCACCCGGCCATCGTTGCCGGATACGAACTGGGCGGCATCCGCGGTGTCCTTTCCGCCCCCTCCCAGCAGCGCAATGGCCACCAGAAGCAGGGCGGCGGCGACGGCGATCAAAACAAGGATCTTTTTCAGATCGACCTTTGCGGTCATTACCATCATATTATGCTCCCTCCCGTTTGACATTGGTGTTAGAGCCTATGTCCCAGGGGACAGGGATAGAACGGAGGAACTATGGAACGATTGGACAAATTCCTGTGCGACAGCGGTGCGGGCACCAGAAGCCAGGTCAAGATCATCCTGAAAGCAGGCCGGGTGACGGTGGACGGGAAGCCGGAAAAGGATCCCGGAAAGAAGATCGACCCGAAGATGCAGCAGGTACTGCTGGATGGCCAGCCCCTTGGGGGGATGCGCCGGGTGGTGCTGATGATGAATAAGCCTGAGGGCTTCGTGACGGCTACCGAGGATCCGGTGGAAAAAACCGTGATGGAGCGGCTGCCGGAGACCTACCGCCATCTGGAGCTGAAGCCGGTGGGCCGCCTGGACAAGGCTACCGAGGGCCTGCTGCTGTTTACCAATGACGGAGACTTGCTCCACCGGCTGATCTCTCCCAAAAAGGAAGTGCCCAAGGTCTACTATGCCCGGCATGAGGGCCAGGCAGGGCCGGAGGATGTGGCAGCCTTTGCCCAGGGCCTGACCCTGCGGGACGGCACGAAATGCCTGGATGCCGTTCTGGAGCCTTTGGGTGCCGGGGAAAGCCTGATCACCGTCCGGGAGGGAAAATACCATCAGGTGCGCCGGATGATGGCATCCCGGGGCATGACCGTACTGTACCTGGAACGAAGAAAAGAGGGGGTCCTTACCCTGGGAGATCTGCCCCGGGGTGCCTGCCGGGAGCTGACGGAAGGGGAGATTTTGGCCCTGGATCCCTGGAAGGATTCACACAATGACCAAGAATAACCCACATAGCGGCAGGGTTCGGGGGCTTCCCTTGGAATAATACATAAAAAACCATAGACTTTTTGCAATAAAATGTCAAAAGGTACTTGCAATATGCGCAAATCCTGTGTATAATACTAGTGCGAATTTGTGAAATGAGTATTTGTGCAAGATACTAAGGAGGGAACACCCAAATGTCCAACAGTGTTTTTCAGAGCGTAATTGTTCAGCTGAAGGAAATTTCTGATCGCACCTTTGGCGTCATGGATACCGAAGGCAGCGTGGTTTCCTGTACCGATGTCTCCCTGCTGGGAGAGCGGTGGACGGATGCCGCCTTGAAGGTCGGCAACGCCGCCGAAGGAGTCGTCACCTTTGGTCAGAACAGTTTTAAGGCCATTGTGGGCAATTCCAACTATTTTGAATATGCCGTATTTTGCAGCGGCGACGATGAACTGGCCAGAAGCTTCTGTCAGATGGCCTATATCGCCCTGAACGATGCCCGGATTTTCTATGAAGAAAAGCACGATCGGGGAACCTTTGTCAAGAATATCATCATGGACAATATTCTGCCCGGTGATATTTACATTCGCGCCAAGGAACTGCATTTTGCCACCGATGCCCCCCGGGCTGTGTTCCTGATCCGCCAGTTGGGCCACGGCGATGTGGCAACGGTGGATGTGCTGGCCGGTATGTTCCCGGATAAGGTGCAGGATTTTGTCCTGAACATCAATGAAATGGACATTGCCGTTGTCAAGCAGGTCACTGCCAACACCACCAGCGAGGAGCTGGAAAAGCTGGCCCAGACCATTGAGGATACCCTCAACAACGAGCTGCGGATCAAGACCGTCATCGGCATCGGCACCATTGCCGAGCATCTGCGGGAGCTGGCCGATTCCTACAAGGAGGCTCAGACCGCCATTGAAGTGGGCAAGGTCTTTGACACCGAAAAGAGCATCATGCACTATGAAAATCTGGGCATCGGCCGCCTGATCTATCAGCTGCCCACCACCCTGTGCGAGATCTTCCTCAGCGAGGTGTTCAAGAAGAACTCCATTGACTCCTTGGATCAGGAGACTCTTTTCACCATCAATAAGTTCTTTGAGAACAACCTGAACGTCTCCGAGACCTCCCGGAAGCTCTTCGTCCACCGCAACACTCTGGTGTACCGTCTGGAGAAGCTGAAAAAACTCACCGGCCTGGATCTGCGCCAGTTTGACCACGCCATCGTTTTCAAGGTTGCCCTGATGGTTCGCAAGTACCTGAACAGCCGGGAGGCAAGATAAAAAATCCCCAAACGGAGCTGCAATGCAGCTCCGTTTTTGCGTGCTCTGCCCCATGTTAGAGGGGGCAAAGGGCATGGCAAGACGGGGCGTGCGGGAAAGCCCCAGGGGAAGACGATCGTGTTATGGTAAACCAAAAAGACGAAAACCACACTTTTTCTCCCATTGGGAATGTGTATTATTTGTTAAATATCTGGAAAATGGGATTTTTTAACGGATTGTAATTGACATCGTTTTTGGAATGTGTTACAATTCGGTTACACTGCGGGCAGAGTATGGTTTTATCACCCCCTCTGCAATATGACAGGAGATAGATGATATGATTGAATTTACAGATGTTGTAAAGGCCTACGAGCAGGGCAATACCGCCCTGAACGGCGTGACCATGCAGATCGAGGACGGCGAGTTCTGCTTCCTGGTGGGCCCTTCCGGTTCCGGCAAGTCCACCATTATCAAGCTGATCACCGGTGAGCTGCGGCCCACCTCCGGCACGGTCCACGTTAACGGCTATTCTTTGGAGCGTATCCGCAAGCGGGAGATTCCCTACCTGCGCCGTACCGTCGGCGTTGTGTTCCAGGATTTCCGCCTGATCAGCAAGATGACCGTCTATGAAAACGTGGCCTTTGCCATGCGGGTCATCGGTGCCAGAGAGCGGGAGATCCGGGAGCGTGTTCCCTATGTGCTGGAGCTGGTCGGCTTGGAAAACAAGGCAAACCGCCATCCCAACGAGATGTCCGGCGGTGAGCAGCAGAGACTGGCCATCGCCCGTGCGCTGGTGAACAACCCCTCCATGATCATCGCTGACGAGCCCACCGGTAACCTGGACCCTGAGCGTTCCTTTGAGATCATGGCCCTTTTGCAGGAGATCAACAACCTGGGTACCACGGTTCTTGTGGTCACCCACGCCCAGAATCTGGTAGAACTCTTCCACAAGCGCACCATCGTCATTGAAGACGGTCAGGTGGTTCACGACGGAATGAAAGTGGGAGGTTAAGCCATGAGATTAAATAATATTGGCTATTTGCTGAAAGAGGGCTTTAAGGGTATTTTTACCCATGGCTTTATGTCTTTTGCCTCCGTGTGTGTCACGGTGGCCTGTCTGATGATCGTGGGCAGCTTCTCCATTCTGTCCTACAACCTGGACGTGATGGTGCAGGATCTGAACCAGACCAGTGAAATCCTGGTTTTGGTGGACAGCAGCCTGACCGATGCCGAGGCCCGTTCCATCGGCACCAAGATCAATGCGCTGCCCAATATCCTCAAGTCCACCTTTGTGTCCCGGGAGGAAGCTCTGGCAGACTTTATTGACGATCACAATGGCGATTCCGCTTTCAGCGGCGTTCAGGCAGAGGATCTGCGTCACCGCTTTATCGTTACCCTAGAGGATAACACCAAGATGAAGCAGACCGACGATCAGCTCAAGCAGATCCCCGGTGTTGCCAAAACCGATGCGGCCTACGAGCTGGCAGAGGGCTTTACCACCATTCAGAACGTGATTCATATTGTTTCTGTGGCGGTTATTGCGATCTTGCTGGTGGTTTCCCTGCTGATTATCTCCAATACCGTTAAGCTTGCCATGTATGACCGCCGGGATGAAATCGCCATTATGAAAATGGTGGGCGCAACCAACGGCTTTATCCGTCTGCCCTTTATGGTGGAAGGCTTCACCCTGGGTATGCTGGGTGCCGTGCTGGCCTTCGGCATTGAATGGATCCTCTACGATGCCCTGACCGTTCGTGTGGCTGAGGTGGATGCCCTGCAGCTGTTTAAGCTGGTGGACTTCCAGGAGCTGCTGATGCCTATGGTGGCAACCTTCGCCGCTGCCGGTCTGTTTGTCGGTATCGTGGGCAGCTGGACCTCCATCCGCAAGTTTATGAACGTGTAACCATCGCTTTTCCGCGAAGCCGGGTGCTGTGTTTTCCATGCGCCCGGATTTCGTTAGACAGATAATTGGAGAACAAAACTATGAAACGCAAACCCCTGAAAACCCTATTGTCCCTGATCCTGGCAGCGGCGCTGTTTGGCAGCATCCTGCCCGCCAATGCCCAGGCAGCGACAAAGTCCTCCCAGATCCAGACGGAGCTGGATGCCCTGAAAGACGATAACAAGGTCATTCAGAGCCAGATCAACGCCATCCGCAAAGACTACGATGCCAACGCCAGCGAGATTCAGGTGCTGGTCAATCAGAAAAACGCAGTGGATCAGGAGATCGCTCTGCTCAATGCCCAGATCAAAAACCTAAACGACCAGATCACAGCCTATAGCCAGCTGATTGCCGACACCCAGGACGAACTGGAGGTCGCCCAGTTCACCCTGAACGGACTGAACGAAAAGCACAAGCTGCGGGTTCGGGCCATGGAAGAGGATGGAACTATCAGCTATTGGGAGGTCATTTTCCAGGCCAACAGCTTTACGGATATGCTGGATCGGATCAATCTGATGCAGGAGATCGCCGCCTCCGACCAGGCCCGCCTGGAGGAAATGCGGCTGGCCGCCCAGGAAGTGACCGATGCCCGGGATCTGATGACCGAAAGCAAGGCAGCTCTGGAAGCCTCCGGCGCAGAGCTGGAAGCCTCCCAGGCGGAGCTGGAAGTAAAGCGGACAGAATCTGATGGTATTCTCCGGGATCTTGCCAAAAAGCAGGATGAATTCCAGATTTTGATGGATGAGTCGGAAGCCCTCCAGGATTCTCTGATGCAGGAGATCGCCGCCAAGGAAAAGGAACTGAACAAGGCCAAGTATGAGGAAAAGCTGGCGGCCCAGGCTGCGGCTGGCGGTGCCCCTGCCTCCAATGCCACCTGGCGCACTCCGGTGTCCGGCTATACCATCACCAGCCCCTTCGGTATGCGCACCCATCCCATTTTGGGTACCCAGCGGATGCACAACGGCATTGATATGGCCTGTGCCCAGGGAACCCCCATTTATGCCACCCGTGCCGGCACTGTGACCACGGCCTCCTATCAGGCCGGCGGCGCAGGCTACTATGTGAGCATCAACCATGGTGACGGCTTCTCCTCCATCTATATGCACATGACCAATTTTGTGGTTTCCGCAGGTCAGTCCGTGACCCAGGGGCAGCTCATCGGCTATGTGGGCAGCACCGGTCTTTCCACCGGCCCCCACCTGCACTTTGGCATTTCTTATGCGGGGGCTTATGTAAACCCCTTGGCATACATATCCTAATGTACGAATGCCGCCCGTTTTCATTTCCAAAGGAGCGTATTATGAACAATCGAAAACGTATGGTATCTATTTTGGCCGGTGTCATGGCGGCGGTTCTGCTGCTGACACTGGTGCTGAGCCTGGTTCCTGTTCGGGTCCGTGCAGCGGAATCCTCCAGTGAGATCCGGGCCCAGATCAATGCGCTGAAAAAGGAAAAAGAAGCCATTCAGGCGCAGATCAAGGACGTAAAACAGCAGTATAAGGCCAATCAGGACGAAATTGCCGATGTGGTGGCCCGGAAAAATGTCATTGACCAGGAGATCGGTCTGCTGAGTACCGAGATGATCAACATCAACGATCAGATTTCTGCCTTCAATGTCCTGATTGCCGACAAGCAGGACGAGCTGGACAATGCCCAGGTCCGCTATCAGGAGCTGAATGAAAACACCAAGGACCGGATCCGGGCCATGGAGGAGGACGGCAGCCTGACCTACTGGGAGGTGCTGTTCAAGGCCAACAGCTTCTCTGACCTGCTGGATCGGATCAACATGGTGGAGGAGATCGCTTCCTCCGACCGCCGCCGCCTGAAGGCTTTGGGCGATGCTGCGGATAATGTTGCCGAGGCTCAGGAGGCACTGGAAGAGGAAAAGGCAGGACTTCAGGAGACCAAGGCGGAGCTGGATGCCACCCAGGCCGAGCTGGATGCCAAGCGGGAAGAGGCCGACGGCCTGATCCAGGAGCTGCTGTCCAAGGGCGTGGAGCTGGAAGAGCTGCAAGCTCTGTTTGAAAAGCAGAAGCAGGCTTTCCTGGACGAGATCGCCCAGCAGGAGCGGGCCTATAATGCCGCCAAGCACCAGGAGTATCTGGCATGGCTGGCAACCTCTGAAACTACCCAGCCCCCCACATCAGCCAACAACTCAGGCAGCAGTTCCGGCGGTTCTTCCGGTGGCTCTGCCAATGTGGGCAGCGGCTGGATCGTCCCCGTCAGCTACAAGCGTGTGGAGAGCCCCTTCGGCAACCGTACATCCCCCACCGCCGGTGCATCTTCCTATCACCAGGGCGTTGACCTGTCCGCTGATGCCGGTACTCCCATCTACGCCTCCCGGGGCGGCACGGTCAGCGCGGCAACCTTCGGCAGTGCCGCAGGCTACTATGTCAAGATCAACCACGGCGACGGCTTCTCCTCCATTTATATGCACATGACCAATTATGTGGTCTCCGCCGGACAGTCGGTTTCTCAGGGACAGGTTATTGGCTATGTAGGCAAAACCGGTATTGCCACCGGCAACCACCTGCACTTTGGCATCCTGTATAATGGTGCCTATGTCAACCCTGCCAACTATGTGGCGCTGTACTAATTTGATAAAATGATTTTTCCCACGGCTCTATCTGGGTCGTGGGAAAAATACTATGAGGTGTTGTAATGTGAAAAAGAAATTGCTGAGCCTGACCTCTTATATTCTGGTAGCCGCGCTGGCCTCGGTGCTGACTCTGGCGATGTCTGCCCGGCAGGGCATGGCGCTGTCCAAACTGGATCAGCTGGAAAGCCTTATCGACCGATATTATATTGACGATGTGGACAAAACCGCCCTGGAAGATGCAGCGGCGGAGGCTATGGTATCCTCTAACCTGCTGGATCGCTGGAGCTACTATATCCCTGCAGATCAGTATGAAACCTATCTGGAAAATTCGGAAAATGCCTATGTGGGCATCGGCGTGACCATTGCCGTGGCCCATGACAGCTATGGCATCCAGATTCTGACGGTGAACCCCAACAGCCCGGCGCAGGAGGCCGGTTTGCAGGTGGATGATGTGATCACCGAGATCGAAGGCCAGTCCACCGGGGAGATGACCACCACCGAGGCCCGGAACCTGGTGCGGGGCAGGGAGGGTACCACCGTGACCCTGACGGTCTGGCGCAACGGCCAGACCCTGACCATCCCGGTGGTTCGGAAAAAGATGGGAGTGACCGTTGCCGCAGGGCAGCTGCTGGAAGGCAATGTGGGCTACGTTTCCATTTTGAATTTTGACGATCGGTGCAGTCAGGAGACCATTGCCGCTGTGGAGGATCTGCTTTCCCAGGGGGCGGAGTCCATGATCTTCGATGTGCGCAACAACCCCGGCGGCTATGCCCATGAGCTGGTGAAGCTTTTGGATTATCTGCTGCCCGAGGGAGATCTGTTTCGCACCGTGGACTTTGCCGGACGGGAGCAGGTGGATACCTCCGGCCCGGAGTATCTGGATATCCCCATGGCGGTGCTGGTAAACGGCAACTCCTTTTCGGCAGCGGAATTCTTTGCCGCAGCCTTGCAGGAATATGACGCTGCGGTTGTGGTAGGGGAGAAAACCACCGGAAAGGGCCACTTCCAAAGCACCTTCCCTCTCCGGGACGGCTCTGCCGTAGCTCTGTCCATCGGCAGGTACTACACCCCCAAGGGAGTCAGTCTGGAAGGCCAGGGCATCACCCCGGATGTGGCGTGCCAGGTGGACACCCAGACCGGCTATGCCATCTATGCCCAGCAGCTGGATCCCCAGGAAGACCCCCAGATCCAGGCAGCTATGCAGGCGCTGGAAACCAGGTAATAAGAAAATGCCCTGCGAAGAGCCGCAGGGCATTTTCTGTACGGATTTTTAGGCAAACAAAGGCTTCAAAGCGGCGGCCAGAGCTTCCTTCTGCGCCTGGGCCTGGGCCAGATCCTTGCCCAGGGTGGTGTAGTAGGCCTTGATCTTGGGCTCTGTGCCGGAGGGACGGATCACCACGGTGGCGCCGCCTTCCAGGGCGTAGACCAGAATGTTGGCCTTGGGCAGGCCGGTGGCGGCGCTGTCCTGGTAGTCCGTGACCTTGATCACAGGATGCCCGGCGATCTGGGTCAGGGGCTTTTCCCGCAGGGATGCCATCAGGGCAGTCATCTTGTCCATGCCGGACAGACCGGGGAATTCAAAGGAATCGGTCTGGCTCAGGTAGCGGCCATACTGGGCATAGATGGCTTCCAGCCGCTCCTTGATGGAAGAACCGATGGAACGGTAGTAGGCGGCCATTTCGCAGATCAGCATGGAGCCGATGATGGCATCCTTGTCCCGGACGTAGGGGCCTGCCAGATAGCCGTAGGACTCCTCGAAGCCCAGCAGGAACCGATCCACCTCACCGGCGGCTTCCAGACGGGCGATCTGATCGCCGATCCACTTGAAGCCCGTGAGAACATTGCGCATTTCCACCCCATAGTGTGCAGCCACGGCATCCGCCAGGGGAGTGGACACCAGGGACTTGACAGCCACAGGATTGCGGGGCATGGTGCCCTTCTCGATCCGTCCGGCGCAGATGTAGTCCAGCAGCAGCACGCCCATTTCATTGCCGGAGACCAGTTCATAGGAGCCGTCAGGGCAGCGCATGGCAATGCCCACCCGGTCGGCATCGGGGTCGGTGGCCAGCATCAGGTCGGCACCGGACTTCTCTGCCAGCTCCAGGCCAAGACGCAGGGCTTCAAAGATCTCCGGGTTGGGGTAGGGGCAGGTGGGGAAGTTGCCGTCGGGATCCTTCTGCTCAGGGACGATGGTGATATCCGTAATGCCAATGTCGTGGAGGATCCGGGTGACAGGCACCAGACCGGAGCCGTTCAGGGGAGAGTAGACCAGCTTCAGACCGGCAGTTTTGCACAGACCGGGGCGCACCTGACAGGCCTTGATGGCATCGTACAGCCCTTCCTTGCAGTCATCTCCCACATAGGCAATGAGACCCTGGGCCATGCCCTCCTCAAAGGAGACCCGCTTGGCGCCGGTGAGAATGTCGGTGTTCTGAATTTCGGCATAGACCGCAGCGGCAGCATCGTCGGTCATCTGGCAGCCGTCGGGGCCGTAGGCCTTGTAGCCGTTGTATTTGGCGGGGTTGTGGGAGGCGGTGATCATAATGCCGGCGTTGGCATGGTAGTACCGGGTGGCAAAGGACAGCGCAGGAACCGGCATCAGGGCATCGTAGATCCGGACGTGGATCCCGTTCCCGGCCAGCACGCAGGCGGCCTCCCGGGCAAAGACATCGGAGTTGATGCGGCTGTCATAGGATACCGCCACCAGCTGATTTCCTCCCTGGGTCTTGACCCAGTTGGCCAGACCCTGGGTAGCCTGACGTACCACATAGATATTCATGCGGTTGGAGCCTGCACCCAGAATGCCCCGCAGACCGGCGGTGCCGAATTTCAGGCTTACGGCGAACCGCTCCCGGATCTCATCCTCCTGCCCCTGGATCCCTTCCAACTCCCGGGTCAGCGCAGGATCCTCCAGGGGGGTCTCCAGCCAGCGTTTGTAATCGTCCATGTACATAATCTATCACCCTATCTTTCGGATTTTATAAGTTTTAAACAATATCATAATAGTGCATTTGGCGGGGATTGTCAATCTTGTAATAGATGCCGGGGTGAAAAAATACCGGCAGGCGGGTGCCGATCTCTGGGGCGGGGAGAAAAGGGAGGCGGTAAGCCGGATTTTTTCTAGGAGCCGGACAGAAAAATCTCTTGTCAACGGAGAGAGACTGCGGTATAATGATAACAGAAAAAGATAGGTTTTTGTCACATGGAAAAGGAGGAATGGGCTATGTGGACAAGACAGGAATTAAAGGAAAAGGGCAGAACAGCCTTCCGGGACAACTACTGGCGCTGTGTGGCGGCGGGGGTTGTGGTTCTGATTCTCACCGGCGGCTCGGCGGCAACGGCCCGGGGGGACAGTTCGGATTGGGCTGCCTGGCAGGATCAGCTGGGATATCTGACTGCCCAAAGCCGCACCTCTGTATTTACCATGCTGGGCTTACTTATAGGCATCCTGGGACTGTCCCTGCTGATGGGTCTGGCGCTGCGCATTTTCCTGTGCAACCCCATGAGAATCGGTGCCAGCCGGTTCTTCCTGTGCAACAGCCGGGAGCCCGCTTCCCTGCATGAGCTGGGCTATGCCTTCAGCGGCCGGTATGGAAAGGTGGTCACCACCGTATTTCTGACGGATTTGTTCACCTTCCTGTGGAGCCTGCTGCTGTTGATCCCCGGCATCGTCAAAAGCTATGCCTATCTGATGGTGCCTTACATCCTGGCGGATGATTCGGATATGGATCCCATGGATGCCATCCGCCTGAGTGAGCAGATGATGCAGGGGCAAAAGTGGAACGCCTTTGTGCTGGAGCTGTCCTTCCTGGGCTGGCATATCCTCAGTTCCTTCACCCTTGGCATTTTGGAGATTTTCTATGTCAGACCCTATGTGGAAGCCACCCGGGCAGAACTGTACCGGAAGCTGAAGCAGAGCCAGAACACCGGAACTTACGAATTCTAAAAGAATCCCCCCTGAGATTGGCAAATGCCACCCTCAGGGGGGATAAATTTTGTCCGGGGTCAGGCATCGTCCTGACCCCGGACAGATAGGAGAACACGAAATGATCAAAATTAGTCGGGGATCTGACCTTCCTTGCCGCTGAACAGGTTCACAAGAGCGGTGATCACCGTGACGGCGGAGACGATCTTGCCCCACAGCGCGGTGGTGTTGCAGCGCATTTCCGCATTGGCGCAAACGCCGATCAGGCTGCCGAAGACCAAGAACAGCACCACGCCGGTGACGACGGCAGCAATCTGCACCTTCTTAAAGTCCTTCTTTGCCAGGAAGGACACAATGGCCAGAGCCAGCAGAATGAAGGCAATGGCAATGGCAGCCTGGCCGGAGTAGAAGCACTTCATGTGGACTTCCTTGCCGCTGACCAGCTGCAGCATCTGCTCGGCGTGAGCCTCGGTGCCGCCGCCTGCCATGGCGATGGCGGCGCAGCTGATACAGATTGCGGCCGTAGTCAAAGGTCTTGCTGCGAATGTTGGCTTTTGCCTTTCGTTTCAGTGCTTAATCGGCGTGCAGGGGTTCCAGGGCTTCTCTGATTTTATTCTCCAACAGCCTCACCTCCCAGAGTGTCCTTGAGCATTTCCTTTTCACCATGCAAAGACGCAGAACCATGTCGGGATACTGGTCAATGGCGCGATTTACTTCTGCTTCCGAACGCATCGTGCTTCCCTTCCATGGGCAGGCGCAGACCACTGCGGGACCCATTTGCCAATAATACGACCCCATAGGCCAAAACCACTCACGAAATACCATATCATTAAAAAATTTTTCTGTCCAATAAGATAATGCAATAGACCGCTGCCTACTTATTACAATCATAGATAAAACTACCCCAAGGACGGAAAAATCCCCACCTGCCGGGCAGGTGGGGCGGAAACGCCAGGAAAGCGCTTGCTGATTTAATGAGAGGTTTTCAGATAGCCCCTAATAGAGCGTATCCTTTAAAACTTCATTTGCGCAACGAAATTTTTGCGGCGGTAATTCGGTGGCACTGTCTGCGTAGGGGCGGATAGTATCCGCCCGGTTGTTTCCCCGTCGGGGAAACAACGTCGGCGCATTGCGCCGACAATGCAATACGAACATTTTGCCGTTGAAATTCTGGGGCACAACGTCGAAACATAGTGTATTTACAACATTGTTACATTATCGGGCCAATACGGTTCTGCTCAAAAATTTGTTACGTTGGCGGGCGGATACTATCCGCCCCTACTAGAGCGTATCCTTTAAAACTTTAAAATCTCATTGGTGCAACGAAATTTTTGCATCGGTAATTCGGCGGCACAGACCGTGTAGGGGCGGCCCCAGCCGCCCGGTTATTTCCCCTATTGGGAAATAACGTCGGCGCAAAGCGCCGACAATGCAATACGAATATTCTTCCATTAAAATTCCGGGGTATAATGTCGAAACATGGTATATTGGCAACATTGTTACATTACCGGGCCAATACGGT
>Ga0129311_1001018_pt1 | contig 21377 bp, 17 predicted proteins | sample Go1ome_FD_94435 | JGI IMG/M metagenome (GOLD analysis project Ga0129311, IMG submission 94435) | Western lowland gorrila individual fecal microbial communities from Wisconsin, USA - Go1022B metagenome | ecosystem: Host-associated > Mammals > Digestive system > Large intestine > Fecal | place... | reverse complement strand
GTATCCCATTTTGCGTATCTTCTTAACTATTATAAAGTTACGAAAATAATCGCATATCTCAAAGAACTATTTATACTTTCCTAATATATATCCATCAGCTACTTTTCGGACAGTCTCCCCCTATTACATGTGACACAAGGATGAAGACAATAAGCGCTGCCAGAATTCCCCATTCCAACACATAACGCTGCCAGTTCTTAATCGCTTTCATAATACTATAGGTTTTTCTGTTGTTCCAGCTGTTTCATTCTGGATTTTCCCCGCATGTCCCATTTCCCGAAGTTATACGACAGGCCAAGGATGATGCAACGACCAACATTGTTATAATATGTGTCCTCCATATAATCTGCAGATGAGACATGGATGAAGGACTTATTGCTTCCGAGGATATCATAGGCAGACAGACTGATATTGAAGGATTTTATCTCTTTTGCTATTCGGAAATTCAAGAGGAATTCCGGTTTGTTAAAGTTTCCCTCAAATCCTCGATAACCATTGAAGTCAAAGCGGCTTTCGACCTCCCAACCGGATTTGTCCTTCCAGAGCAATTCGGCAAAAGCATTGCCTCGCCAGTTGCTTACTTTTGTAGAATGCAAGCTGACATAGCGGGTTCTTGCGTTATCTACTGCACCCCCGCACCGTATCGAATAAGCCAGAATCTCGTATTTCAACTCTGCCCTCAGCAGCCAATCCAGCCTCAAACTGCGACTCTCCATAAAACCGCTGCTTCCATTGTAGAACCTATCACCATTGCGGTCTCCGTAAAACCAGCTCATCATTGTAGAATAGTCAAAGCTATCCTTGTAAAGACCCATCAGAGGACCTTTCGAAATATAGTTCGAATTGCTGCTAGCCGTAAGCCTCGGGGTGATAATCAGGTTGAGACTCTTATCTCTGTTCAGTGGCTGTACATAATTGATGTTCAGTCCCGCATTGTAATGAGGGCGGTGGGCATTGACTGGGATTGAATATCTTACAGACTCATCGTCATACCAACTTGCCAGAGTCTTCTCCTTGAATGACATAGCACCATTTAACCTGATGTTAATAATAGCATTCCTCATTTTTTCTGAGCGAAGTCTTGTCTGCATAACCAGATTCTGGCGGTAACCTGATTTTAGATAGATATTTCCGACCGATATGCTGACAGGATTGGAGATGTCAAGTACGGTATTGAAGTTCTGTGTACCAGACGGAACCTCGCTGTTCCCGTTCGTGGAGATTGTAAATGAATTCTTACCCATATCATTAACGGCAACCGAGGCCATCGGGCCAGCACCTATGCTCCATATTTCTGTGCTGTTGCCAAGGACGCCCGGAGCTGCGGTGTGACTGATTTTGTCTTCATATACACGTCCTCCGAATTCAATATTGACCAGTTTCTTCCCTTCCTTATTGATCCCGTAATGCAAAACTATGCTCTCCATGAGATTCAACTCCTTGTCCTCTGAGTTTTTTGAATAATACTCATTCTGGCTTCGGTCGGCCGCGTTTTGTGCGTCTTTCGTCTCTTTTATAGAATTGAAACCTGCACCAGCTTGAGTGCGGACCTCCCAGTGTTGGGCAAACTGCATTGCGTATGAAAAAGATCCGTCAATCTTTATTGCGTCATTCCTGTCATTAAACAGGAGAGCACGCTGATCCGCGACACCTTTCAACCATGCTGTGGAAGACTCTGCGCTTTTTCCACGACCACCATCGTATGTGACATTTCCTTTGAAAGAGATTCGATGTATACCGTCCTTGCCAAGTGAATAGCGTCCTCTTGTTCCAATTCCTACACCAAAGTCATTTGAAGAACCTGTCGTCAGAGAACGGCTGCTATTGAGATTTGCAGTTGAATTATTCATTGTGGAAGACTCCTCTCTGCCTATCTTGCTATTGGAATAGTTCAAGTCCAAAGTTGTTTGAATGCCTTCAGCATTGAAAGTATTAAACGGATTTCCTAAGGAAAGATGAGCGGCGAGAGAATTATTTACATCATTGTTATTCCGGTGTCGTAGAGTTGTCAGACTTTCTCCAGAGGCAAGAAATGACATGCGGCTGGATTCCATTCTTTCATTATTGCTTTTGAAGTCGTATGAAGCGGAACTATTGGTCTCTTGTTCTGGAATCCTAGAGGTGTTGTAGTTCACCCCGAACGTCACCGTGTTCGACACGCCCGGGGTCGAACGTTCCAGCTGATTGACATTTATATTGTTACCTCCACCAAGTAAAGTGGCCTGGTCATCATCGCCGTAGTACGAAGCATACAGCTTTGCACTATATAAAGCACGGCTTCCATCGCCGAGCAGGTCGGAGTTCTTTTTCTTTATGATGGAAGCGCCCCCACTGGCGGACGCCTGCCCGAACCATCCGTTACGAAACTCGTCTTTCAGTTTCACGTCCATCCTCTTCCTTTTCCTTGACAGACCGATTCTGTCTCGGCCGTCCTCATCAATGACGTGTATTTTATTCACGATGAAAGCGGGAAGATTTTCAAGGGCCTTTGAGACATCGTCCGAAAAAAAGGTCTTTCCTTCAACCGTTATTGTGGATACCGGTTCCCCGTTTACTTTGACCAGGCCCTTTCCAACCTCAATCCCAGGCATCTTCTTCAGCAAATCACCCAAATTGGCGTTGCTAGACGTCTGGAATGATGTAGCATTATATATCAGCGTATCTCCCTTCGCGGTGACAAGGTCGCCCATTGCCGTTATGGTGGCTCCTTCCAGTTCTCTGATATCTTCTTCCAAACAGACGGAAACACTTGACATCCTCCGCGCTTCCAACAAGACCTCCTCCTTGTTCGGCTTGTATCCGAGCATCTGAACATTCAGAGCATACCTTCCAGCGGGAACAGGGAACAGCTGAGCCGAGCCCTTCTTATCCGTAAAAGCAAAGGCGACCGCCACCGTATCCCCTTGGGGTACGATATAGACGGTCGCCATCTGAACTGGCAAATCGTTCCTTGCCTCTGTCACCTTTACATTAAGTCCTGCCTGATTTGTATTGGCAGATCCCTCAGTCTGGCCTAAGGCGACGTCTATCGTCAGACATAGACAGAGTAAGACTGTCAAAAAACGACACATAAGCGTGTGCTAGATTCCGTAATTACTATTCTTTGGGTGCTGTTGCACTTCCATACCAGATAGCGCCGACCGGACATTCATCGGCACAAGCACCGCACGACACGCAGAGGCTCCAATCTATCTGGTACTGATTGTCCATTTCATAGATTGCTCCAACAGGACATACCCCTACGCATGTGCCACATTTAATACAACCAGATGTGATGAAATATTCGCCTCCGTCAGGGCCTGTAGGACTTAACGAGGCGCTCGCAATGATTGCTACAAAAAGAAATGTAGCAACGGATAAAAATTTTTTCATAACATACAAAAGTTATACGCGAATATTTGTTTACCGTTATTAAACAGGCAATTCGCAACAACCTATTTAACAACTAAATTGTATGCCGAATTAAATTTATCATCAATTGAATGTCTTCTACTCTCGCGCCGTATATTTCACATTTAGGAGGCTCTTGCTTTTTTATTTCTGCTACTTAATAAACCACAAATATTAAAAAGCACACAACCCCATCCCTATGCAATTATAAAAAGAATTTTCAAAAGAGCAAAAACTTTATACAAATAAAAACATTATACCCTTATTTTTACAGCCTTCCATAACACATAACTGTATTCCCTAAGGGAACGTGCTGAGATTAATCTGTTTTCACACATATCTTTTATTATTTTTGAACCTCTTTTCAATACGAAGTTACGAAAAAATCATGTCTTTTTAGCATTGCCGGTACCCAAACCTATCCTATATGTTTCGTTTGTGTTACAATTTTTGTTTCGAAATGAAAGACTGTAAAACTTGTAGGGGTATAACTTACGATTTGTAAAAATTCGATGTTATAAAACAACAAATTGTAAGCGCTGTTCAAAAATTTAAGTTTTTCGTCCGATACGATACCTGTGTAAACGTTTTAGGAGGTTGTTTTTAAATTTGCAAATTTTTTTTGAAAATTTTAATTACGTTTTAAGTTGCAGAAAACCATGTAAATAGAAAATGCATGTGAAAATTTATCAAAAAAATGTAAGAAAATATTTGTCACAAAAGTAAAAAGCAGTAACTTTGCATTCGAGTTGATGATGAGGTTCTCTCACATACAACTCGTTGGTTATTAGTTTTAGTGTTATTAATTATGTGGTTAGTGTGAGTTTTTGCGCGTGAGGCGTCATTACTCAACGATTTAAAAAGGTCCTTATCAAAAGTAAGGCCTTTTTTTATTTTTATACTATCTTTGTCTGGATTGATGTCTGTCATTGATCGATATTTGTCATTGAAACACCTTGCTATGAAGAATGTTGAATGGCTTTGGCGCAATTCCGCCTGTGCCCGATGGTATATAGTCGCGAATATTTTCCTGTGCTCAGTCAGCATTGGCCTGAACTTGTTTTTCATATGGCTCAGCAAATCTCTTGTGGATGTGGCCACCATCACTCATGACAGGCAGCATCTTGTCATGTACGGCCTACTGCTGTTCCTGTCAGTCATTCTGAGGGTTCTTGTCAATGCTCTGAAGGCTCATGTGGAGAGCATTTCATTTTACAGGACAGTATTCAATATGCGTCAACATCTGTTTGACGGGCTTCTGAAATCCCAGTGGACAGGAAAGGACAGCCATCACAGCGGAGATACCGTGAGCCGCCTTTTCACTGATGCAGAGATAGTTGCAAGCGTCGTCTGCCAGGACTTCCCGGCATTGGTCTCATCCATGCTGCAATTGATTGCGGCCTTCATCTTCTTGTCGATGCTGGATTTCCGTCTCGCCGTAGTGATTCTCGCCGTGGCCCCGTTCTTTTTTGCATTGAGCAAAATCTTTTTCAGGAGGATGCGGAAACTCTCCAGGGAAATCAGGGACACGGAAAGTATCGTCCAGAGCCATGTGCAGGAAAGCCTCCAGCACAGGACAGTCGTCCAGTCAATGTTGCAGGGCGATGCTGTGGGAGACCGTCTGGACAGGTTGCAGTCAGAAGAAATGGGCACTGTCAGGAAACGTACGGGATTCAGCGTCTTTTCTTCGTCGGCCGTGAGTGCAGCTTTCGGAATCGGTTATTCCATAGCCCTGCTTTGGGGCGTTTTCGGAATATATTCCGACACAGTGACATTCGGCATCTTGACTGCATTTCTTCAGCTTGTGGGGCAGATACAGGGGCCGTCAATGCGGATCGCGCGGCAGATTTCTTCTTTTGTCAATGCTACTGTAGCCGCAGATCGCCTGATGGAAATAGACGGGGGAGAGAAGGAGGAAGAAGGTGCGCAGATCTTGGTGGAGGCCCCTGCAGGAATCAGCATTGACAATCTCACTTTCAGATATCCTGACGGCGACAGGTTTGTATTCAATGCATTTTCGCATGATTTCGTGCCGGGTTCGAGTACTGCCGTAATAGGAGAGACGGGAGCGGGAAAGAGTACATTGATAAGGCTTATGCTGTCCTTGCTGAAGCCTGTTTCCGGCACTGTACGCATTTATTCGGGGTGTGGTGACGGGGTGAAAGACGGAATCGAAGTATCGGCATTGACAAGAACCAATTTCATCTATGTCCCTCAGGGAAATACTCTCTTCAGCGGGTCGGTGCGCGAGAATCTGCTTATGGGCAATCCGGATGCGACAGAACAGATGCTATGGGATTCTCTCGACGTGGCTGCGGCTGATTTTGTCCGCGAACTTCCGGAAGGCCTTGATACTGTGTGCGGTGAGTTCGGCACGGGCTTGAGTGAGGGGCAGGCCCAGCGTATTGCCATCGCCCGTGGTCTCCTGCGCTCCGGAAGCATTCTGCTGCTGGATGAATTCAGCTCTTCGCTTGACAACGAAACCGAGGAAAGGCTTCTCAGGAACCTCTCTTCTTCAGCTGTCGGGAAGACCATAATTTTCATTACTCATCGTGACAATGTGGTGAAATATTGTGACAATGTTCTTGAAATCAGATAGCTTCTTTTGTGAAAATTCTGTAACACACGTTCTTAAATCAATATATTGTTGCTAAATTTGAGAATGTAGTTTTAAAAATTGAAAGATATGAATACACACGTAGTCATAATGGCAGGTGGTATCGGTACCAGGCTCTGGCCTGTCAGTACGCCGGAAACGCCGAAGCAGTTCATTGACCTTCTCGGTGTTGGTAAATCTCTCATACAGCTTACTGTAGAAAGATTCTTGCCGGTGTGCGATTCGTCCAGAATATGGGTGGTGACCTCTGAAAGGTATGTGGATGTCGTCAGGGAACAGTTGCCACAGATACCTGTTGATCAGATTCTTGCGGAACCTGTTCCGAGAAATACGGCTCCGTGCATCGCTTATGCTTGTTGGAAGATAATGCGTAAGGATCCGGACGCCAATATAGTTGTTACCCCGTCTGATGCGCTGGTCCTGAGAACCGGACAGTTTGCGGATGTGATCAGGAAGGCATTGAACTTTACCGCTGAAAATGACTGCATCGTCACTGTCGGAATCCATCCGGACAGACCTGAAACCGGATACGGCTATATCTGCTCGTCTTCTGTCGAGGAGGATAAGATCGTGAAGGTCAATGCCTTCAAGGAAAAGCCGAAGAGGGATATTGCCGAGCAGTATCTCACGGCCGGAAATTATTTCTGGAATGCCGGTATCTTTGTCTGGTCGGTGAAGACGATTGTTTCCCAGATGAGGCAGTACTGCCCTCAGATCGTATCGATGATGGACAGGATTTCACAGGCTTTCGGAAGGGAAGACGAGAAGGCGGTCCTGGCCGAGCTTTTCCCTCAGTGCGAGAAGATTTCCATCGACTATGCAGTGATGGAAAAATCACCGTCCATATATGTAATCGCTTCGGACCTGGAGTGGTCTGATCTCGGAAGCTGGAGTTCCGTAGGCAATCATGTTCCGGCTGATGAGAACGGAAACAGGACTGTCGGAAGCGATGTCAGGATGTTCAGCTGCAAGAATTGCATCGTGCATTCCGGAAATCCGGGCATGATTGTGGTAGATGGTCTGGACGGTTATGTCGTTGCGGCCAAGGACGGCAATGTGCTTGTCTGTCCGGTGACTGACGACCAGAAGGTTACAGAGTTTACCAAGGGGAAATAATACATTGAAAATGGAGAGACCTCATTATAAGACAGTGGTCATTTCAGATGTCCACATCGGAGCGCCACATTCCAAAGTCAGAGAAGTTACAGAATTTCTCAGTTCCGTTGACTGCGATCGGCTTATAATGGATGGCGACATAATCGACGGCTGGCAGCTTAAGAATTCCAATGACAAGTGGACGATTGTGCATTCAGCTTTCTTTCATGTGATAATGAAGATGATGGAAAAGCATAATACGGAGGTGATTTATGTTACCGGTAACCATGACGATTTTCTGGATCCGCTGGTTCCGTCCAAAATGGCCAATATCAGCCTTGTTCATGAATTCATCATCAAGGAGAAGAATCATTCTTATGTGGTTATCCATGGGCATGCCTTCGACAGTATCACTTCTAGGCTGACTTTCTTGGCAAAACTCGGCGATGTCGCCTATAATCTTCTGCTGAAGTTCAATAATGTCTGGAACAAGGCCCGACAGAAACGGGGAAAGGAGTATTATTCTCTTTCCGCGGTCGTCAAGCACAAAGTCAAGCAGGCTGTTTCCGCAATTTCCGGTTTCGAGTCTGATTTGGCTTCGTTTGCCAAGGCCAAGGGGTGCGACGGCATTATCTGCGGTCATATCCATCATCCTGAGGACAAGATGCTCAAGGGTGGTATCCATTACCTGAATTCCGGGGATTGGGTGGAGTCGTTGACCGCGCTTGTGGAGGATTATGACGACAACTGGCGCATCGCCAGATATCAGATCTAGTTACTATTTAATTTCGGGATAATGAAGTACTTGTTTATAATACAAGGAGAGGGCAGAGGACATCTAACGCAGGCGATGACGATGGAAAGGCTTCTGGTTTCCAGAGGTCATCAGGTAGTCGGAATGCTTGTCGGAAAGAGCGAATCCAGGATTCTTCCTGCATTTTTTACGCAAGGCGTAAGTGCCCCGATAACTTATTTTGAATCAGTGAATTTCGTTTCCGCGGCCAGCGACAAGCGCCCGGATGCATTGAAATCGGTTCTTTTCAATATTGCGATTTCTCCGAAGTTCATACCTTCAATATCATTGATCCGGTCCAATATCAAGGACAGCGGTGCTGATGTCATCGTGAATTTTTACGAATTGCTCGGCACGGTTGCATACAAATTGACCGACGAGAAGATTCCGATGGTATGCGTGGGGCATCAGTTCCTTTTCCTCCATAAGGATATGCATATCCCCGAGTTCGGATACGAGGGGCATCTCGGGCTGAATCTCTTTTCGAGGGCGATTGCCAACGGCGCATCCAAGCTGCTGGCCCTCTCGTTCAGGCCAATGCCGGATGACGGCAGGATAAAGGTTGTTCCGCCCCTGCTCCGTCCTGAGGTTCTGGCGTATCGCGAAAGTCCAGAGTTCAGGGATGGCGGCTACATCTTGGGATACATGCTCAATGCCGGTTTTGCGGAGGAGGTCAATGCCTGGCATCTCGCCCATCCTGATGTGTCTCTCAGGTTTTTCTGGGACAATGCCGATGAGGCACCTGTCAAAATCGTGGATGACACTCTCCGTTTCTATTATCTGGATGACAAGGAGTTTCTCCGTCAGATGGCCGGCTGTCATGCCTATGCATCTACGGCTGGTTTCGAGTCCATCTGTGAGGCCATGTATCTCGGCAAGCCTCTCATGATGGTTCCGTCCCACATCGAGCAGAAGTGCAATGCATACGATGCCACTCGTTTCTGTGCCGCTGTGGAAGCCGAGAAGTTTGACCTGTCCGTGCTGCTGGATTTCGCGGACGGAGGCAAGTTCCATCGTGACGACAATTTCCCGTCGTGGGCACTTTCTGCCGCTGACGTCATCGTGGATGAACTGGAAATGAAGTAATACAATTGAGGCTGTCTGATTGTTCAGGCAGCCTCAAAACGTAGTATGGTTAAGATACTAGAACTTGTCCATTACTGAGAAGATTGTTTCGCGTACAGCGTCGATAGTGCCTGTACCGTCGATTTCCTCGTATTTGCCGGCCTTCTTGTAGAACTCGATAAGCGGCTCTGTCTTCTCGTGATATGTCTTGATTCTATTGTTGATGGTCTCTTCCTTGGCATCATCGGCACGACCCTCGATAGAAGCTCTGTGGCGGATGCGCTCCTTGATCATCTCGTCAGGAATCATGATGGAAATGACAGAAGTTACAGCCTCGTTTCCAGCTGCAAGCATCTTGTCCAGAACCTCAGCCTGGGCGATAGTTCTCGGGAAACCGTCGAGAAGAAAACCTGAAACGCCTTTGATGGTCTTGAAAGCATTGTCGATCATGCCCTCTACAACCTCATCAGGAACGAGAGAACCTGCATCGATAAGGGCTTTAGCCTTTTTGCCAAGTTCAGTGCCCTCTGCAATCTCCTTGCGGAGCAATTCGCCTGTAGAAAGGTGGCAGAGATTGTATTTTTCTACCATTGCGCTAGCCTGGGTGCCTTTACCTGCTCCCGGAGGCCCGAAAAGAATGTAATACTTCATTTGTAGTTTTACTGTAATTTGCCGGATGCAAGCGCATCCTGAGTTATACTTCGATTTCTGTGCACATTTTTATAAACTGCAAGCCTTTGGAAGACATGCAGTTACATTGACCTTGCCTGTGCCGGGCGATTAATCCTCGTCGAGGATATAAATGTCCTTATAGTTTCTGCCAAGTTCATTGTAATCCAGACCGAAGCCCACGATGAACTTGTTAGGAATCTCCATTGCCACGTAGTCGAGCTTGACATCTTTCTTATAGACCTCAGGCTTGAGAAGCATTGTGCAGACTTTGCAGTCCAGAGCGCCTTTCTCCTTTACGATACGGGTCAAGTCCACGATTGTGTTGCCAGTATCTACGATATCTTCGACGATGATCACGTGCTTGCCTTTGATGTCTCCGGTCATGCCCATGACTTGCTTGACATTTCCGGTGCTTTCTGTACCGCAGTAAGAAGACAGTTTCATGGAAACGAGTTGGCAGTCGAATGACAGCCTTTTCATCAGTTCGGCAGTGAACATTATCGAACCGTTCAAGATGCAGAGCAGGACGACAGGCTCCTTGGAGTCGCTGAAGTCGGCATTTATGTGGTCTGCAACCTTGTCAATGGCCTTTTCAAGTTTCTCGTAGGGAATGAATGGCCTGAAGGTTTTGTCGAATAAAGTAATCTTGCTCATGTTGCTTTTTATTCAGAAACACAAAATTACTATAAAAATTCCAACAAAGAAAAATAATTCCTATATTGCGGCGTAAAGCAGGACTTCGGGTAGAACGGCCACAAAAGAATGGCCGTATGGGAATAAGAATTTGTGTTGTAGTCTTGCTGTCAATGTCAATGTGCCTGCAGTCGCGGGCGTTTTCACAAGGACAGCGCGAAATAGTTGGAGACGGGAAGGGACGGTCAATGTCTCTGCCTGTCAATGTCGTGTCTTCCGTTCCGGAAGCTGCAGCCTATTTGTCCGGAGTGTCGGAACTGGAGCGGATCCCGGAAGAGGAAATGGAAAAATGGTGGGACCTCGCAGAACATCCTGTTCCGATAAATCTCGTCGGAAGAAATGTGCTGGAGGCGTCCGGGCTCATGTCAATGTACCAGATTGTGTCTCTGTTGGATTACAGGGCGCGAAGCGGGGATGTCTTGTCAATATCGGAACTGGGGGCTGTCGATGGTTTCGGAAAAGAGACGGCGGAAGCGCTGAGATGGTTCATTTCATTGGAGTCACGCTCCTTGCCGGGGAAGTCCTCGGATTACCGGGCTCCTGTGCGGAATTCATTGACTGTCAATGAATCGAACAAGTTGTCAATACCTTTCGACGGGAAGTCTCCTGATTATTCATGGTCCCATTATGAAAAGTTCAGGACAGGGGCTGAAGGACGATGGTCGGCAGGACTGTCATTGAAAAGGACATATTCTGACGATGTCCCGTGGCCGTCCGCATATACCGTACACGGTGCTTATTTCGGGAAGGGGCATCTGTCCCGTCTTGTCGTAGGTGACTATTCCGTCAGATTCGGTCAGGGGCTTGCCATGTGGAGCGGATTCGCCATGACCGGGGTTTCCGGACCACGTTCCTTCTGGAAAAGGCCTACAGGCATATCTCCGTCAATGTCGTCAGCTTCATCCTCCAGTCTCAGGGGAGTCGCTGCGGAACTGGATTACGGACGTTTCGGAATATCTGTGTTTTTGGGTTCGCCAGGGCTCCGGGACTGGTGTGAAAACGGCTCGAAACTACGGCTGGATTTGCTTCCTGGAATCAATGTCTCATGGTTTTCCAGACATGGACAAGTCTCATTTACAGCACTTTGCAACTTGAAAGACATTGAATCTGCGGGAAAGGCCAATGTCGGGAAGGAGGTGTTCCGTGTAGGGGACAAAGTCGTAATGCCATTGGCAAGAGTCTCGGCTGATGCCCGGTTCTGCGTACGCGGAATCGAGATTTTCGGTGAGGCCGCCATGGATATCAGCAGTGTCAGACCGGCATTGACAGGGGGCTTCATGTTCCCGGCAGGGGAGTGGAAACTGGCATTGGCTGGCAGGTATGTTCCTTCGGAGTATGACCTGTCTTTTGCGGCCCCTGTCCGCGCGTTTTCCGGCAAGGGCGGTGAGCATGGCGCGGCAGCCGGCATTTCATTGAAGTCATATGAACTGAGTGTTGACTATGCTTTTGTCCCGGAAAAGGACAGGAGGCAGGTCAAGGTATTGTTGTCCGGCCCTTTCCGGCTCTCTGAGACTGTGGGTCTGGATTTGAGGGCCACAGAACGCTGGAAGTCTTACGGGAACGCGAACCGGCTGGATTTGCGTGCTGATTTGAAGGTCAATGCAGGGAAGTGGAATACGGTAGTCCGGGCCAATGCGGCGTTGACGGACAAGTTGTCCGGACTGGGCTATGTCGAGGAAAGTTATTCCGGAAGAATCGGAGCCGTTTTCTTGCGTGGGACAATGTTTGCCGCCGACAGCTGGGACGGCCGTCTGTATTGCTACGAACGTGATGCGCCGGGGTCTTTCAATGTTCCCGCGTATTACGGGCGGGGGTACTCGTTGTCATTAGTGGCGCGGCTCAAATTTCGTCTCGGAAAGAATGATGCCATCAAGGCGTATATAAGAACTGGATATACTGATACCCCATGGCTGAGCCCGGGACAGACCAAATGGCGTCCCGCCAAAGCCGAACTTAAAATGCAGGTTACTTATGATTTTTAGGGAGAATGGCAGGAACTGCGGTATTCGCAATACCGGTTACGTTAAACCTCCTTGAGATAGCGGTGCTGTTTCTCGGGGAAGATCTCCTTGTAGATGTCTGAGGTTCCTTTCGGAATGAAAATCTTCCTGAGTTTTGTACATCCGTAGAAGGCGTCGGGACCGATGGCTATAAGTCCTTCCGGCAGAGTGATTTCCTTAAGGGATTCGCAGAATGAGAATGCTTCGGCACCTATCAGTTTGAGTCCCTTGTTTATCCTCACTTTCTCAAGAGAGAAGCACTCGAAGAATGCGCGTTCGCCGATGTATTTGAGAGAGGCCGGGAAACCTATCTGTTCTAGTTCCCAGCAGCCATAGAACGCCTCGTCCCTGACGGTAAGGAGGGATTTCGGGAGTCCGAATCTCTTGACCCAGCCGCACTCCTTGAATGCAGCTTCGCCGATATGCTCCAATGAATCAGGCAGATGAATCTTGTCCAGAAATGAAACTCTTTCTTCTTCAGGGATTTCACTGCCTATAGGCCGGTCTTCAGCCATGTATGGCTGGAAAGAGAAAACATTGTCGCAGATTATCCGCGTTCCTTCGCGGACATTGACTTCATCAGGAAAGTTTTCGGCGTCGAGCAGTTTGAGGCCGTCGGCACTGTAACTGCAATTGTAGTCGCTGTCCCAGTCATCGGTTGCCAAATCTTCCTGTGATGCTGATGTGCTGATGCTTAGAATTTTAAGCAAATCTTCAGGTAATACCTGCATGTTTTCATCTTTCATTTTCTGTCCGTCTTTATGGCTGCAGGTCAAATGACCGGCCGTTTAATCTCGGCAAAGATATAGTAAATTCAGTGAAATTGTTTGTAAATTCGCATAATAAACATGTTGAAGGACAGAACATATATAAGAGTTATACTCCCGCTCAGACTTGACTGGGAGCCGTATTATTATGTCCCTGCCGAGATGGCGAAGGAAGGACTGGCAGCGGGAATGAGGGTCTCTGTCCTGTTCGCGAGGAAGAAATATCTGGGAGTGGTAAGTGCTGCCGCCATTGAACCTGACGTTGAGGAGAGTAAAATCAATGCTGTCCTGTCATTGGAAAGGGGGCTGGAGACGATTACTGCCAATGAACTTGAATTGTGGCGTTTTGTATCCGGATACTATCTCTGTACCGTAGGAGAGGTCTATAAGGCGGCTTATCCGCAACTGAAAGTGGATAAGGAAGTTACAGACGCCAAACGTGAAGAGAAGCGTCTCTCTGTCATTGACAGGAAACTTCAGGCGCTTGCGTCCCGGAAGGAGAGGCTTTCCGCTTTTCTTGAGAAAAAGCGGCTGGCGGCAGAGCGGGCCAAGTCTGATTCTTCGAAGAAGAAGTTTTCGGAAGAGGCGGAAAAATATGCTTCCCAGATTTCGCTTGTGGAGCAGTCCATGTCAATGCTGGAGGATGAGAAAGTGTCCGGTCCGGACAATGTGCGATGCTTCGAATCCTCATATGAGGTGTCGCTGAGCGCTGCGCAGAATGATGCGTATTCGGCCGTGAAGTCGGCATTCCAGGAGCATCTGCCTGTTCTTCTCAACGGAGTCACGGGCTCCGGAAAGACTGAAATATATGTGAAACTGGCATTGGAAACAATGCGTCAGGGGAAGAATGTACTTTACATGATTCCTGAGATCGCCGTCAGCCGTCAGCTGGAAGAAAGGCTCAGGCGTATTTTCGGTGCATATCTGTTCACTTTCCATTCGAAAGTTACTGCTGCCAAGAGGGAAGAGGTTGCGTCAGAGATCCGTTCTGGAAATTATATAGTGCTTGGAACACGTTCTTCGATATTCCTGCCTCATCATGACCTGGGATTGATAATCGTGGATGAGGAACATGATACCTCGTATAAGCAGGACGCTCCGGCACCAAGATACAACGGAAGGGATACAGCATTGATGCTGGCCCGTATTGACGGGGCGGAGATTATCCTCGGGACTGCGACTCCTTCGCTGGAGTCTCTCTACAATTGCAGGATCGGGAGGATGAAGAAAGTCGATCTTCCGGAAAGATATTACGGTGCATCCGATTCGGATGTAGAAATCATTGACACTTCTGCTGAAAGGAGAAAGAGGGGAATGGCGGGGAATTTCTCTTTCAAGCTCATACAGCGCATCAGAACAGCTCTGGCGGACGGCGGACAGGTTCTGCTCCTTCGTGCAAGACGTGCGTATTCTCCTGCTGTCCAATGCACTGCGTGTGGAGATATTCCGAGATGTCCGCATTGTAATGTGCCGCTTAGCTGGCATCGTCAGGAGGGAATCCTGCTGTGTCATTACTGCGGTTGGAGAACTCCGTTTTCCGGAACGTGCGGCAAGTGTGGCGGGACCATGGAGGCTCTGGGGGCCGGTACGCAGAAGATAGAGGAGGAGGTCACAAAACTGTTCCCGGATGCCAGGGTCGCCCGTCTGGACAGTGACACCGCTGCAGTTGCAGGAAAGGAATCAGAGATAATCCGGAATTTTGCTGACAGGAAAATAGATATACTCGTCGGTACTCAGATAATCACGAAAGGCTTTGATTTTGACGGTCTCTCGCTTGTGGCTGTGCTTATGGCGGATTCTCTTTTGGGCCAGCAGGATTTCAGGGCGGACGAAAGGGCGTTCCAACTCCTGGAGCAATTCCGCGGACGGACAGGAAGACGTGGTCGGAAAGGAATGCTTGTGATACAGACATCCCGTCCGGAACACCCTGTATATCAGGCATTTTCTCATGAAAACGAAGATGGCGTGATGAGTCTTGCCACAGAGGCGGAAAGAAAAGCATTGGTAGAGTCGATGCTGGACGAGCGCCAGACTTTCGGTTATCCGCCGTTTTCGAGGATTGTGAGGGTGATCATCAAGGATTCCAATGAGTCCAGACTGGAAAAGCTCTCCAGGATGTTGTATTCAGCACTTGTCAAAGCCTATGGAATTTCCATGGCAGGATTTGTGCAGACATCCGCTCTGCCGGTTACTGTCGTCGGTCCTTATCCTCCGGCCGTGGACAGGCAGTCAGATATATTTGTGAGACATCTCCGTGTCAGTTTCAGGAAGGACGGTGCGCTGTCTGACAATAAACGGAAACTTGTGGATATCGTGAAGGCCTTTGAGGCCCAACATGCTTATAATGGGCATGTTGCGCTGGATGTGGACCCTGTGTAAAAGAAAAGTTATCAACAGTTCGCAGGGGGTATCGATTATTTTATTAATTTTGTGAACTTTACATGATTAAATGATGGTGTGCGGACGACATGTTCACGTTGTTGCGGTATGCCTTATAGAATTTAAAAGATGGGAAAGATCATAGCAATAGCGAACCAGAAGGGAGGAGTCGGAAAGACTACGACTGCGATTAATCTTGCGGCGTCTTTGGCTGTCCTTGAGAAAAAGGTCCTCATCATTGATGCGGATCCGCAGGCCAATACCACATCCGGACTCAATTTCTCTCCTGAAGATGACAGAAAACGGACTTTGTATGAGGTACTTATCGGAGAGATAGGTATCCGTGACGCGTTGATTCAGACGGAGATTGCCAATCTCCAGATGGTGCCGTCCCATATTAACCTTGTCGGAGTCGAGATTGAGATGCTTGAGGCCGAGGAGCGTGAGTCCATCATGAAGAAGGCTATTGAACCGGTCCGCGATGACTATGATTATATAATTATAGACTGTTCTCCTTCATTGGGGCTCATTACTGTCAATTCGCTGACAGCTGCGGATTCGGTGATGATTCCTGTCCAGCCGGAGTTCTTTGCGTTGGAGGGACTCGGAAAGTTGCTCCAGACCATCAGACTGGTTCAGAATGGCGTGAACCCGGCATTGACAATAGAAGGATTTGTGGTTACGATGTTCGATGGCCGTACGAAGGTTCATACACAGGTGCTGAACCAGCTTCGGGAACATTTCAAAGATATGGTGTTCAACTCCATAATCCAGAGGAACATCCGTCTCAGCGAGGCTCCTTCCCATGGTAAGCCGATTATCCTGTATGATATCATGAGCAACGGAACCACGAATTATCTGAATCTCGCGAAAGAGGTTCTGGAGAAAAATGAAATAAATAGTGTAGGACATGAGTAAACAACAGAGAGGACTTGGAAGGGGCATCGGAGCGCTGCTTGGTGATGTAGGGGACCTTGAGTCGTTGCGCAGCCCGGTCGGATATGTCAATAAGGAGGTCGTGGGGACAAAAGAGCCTCAGGACACTGCTGATGTGCTCCGTATCCCGGTAGATATGATTGAACCGAATCCTTTCCAGCCGAGAATGTCTTTTGATCAGGAGGCTCTGGAGGAATTGGCGTTGTCGATTCGTACTTTCGGACTTATCCAGCCTATCACAGTCAGAAAGAAATCTGACAACAGATATCAGATTATCAGTGGTGAACGTCGTTTCAAGGCCTGCAGGATGACCGGAATGACGATGGTTCCTGCATATATCAGGGATGCCAATGACCAAGGAATGCTGGAGATGGCGATTGTGGAGAATATCCAGAGAGAGAATCTGGATCCTATCGAGGTGGCCATGAGTTATCAGCGTCTTATCGATGAATGCAGTCTGACTCAGGAGCAGATGGCTGACAGAGTGGGAAAGAAGAGGGCGTCGGTAACCAATTATCTTCGTCTTCTGAAATTGCCGGCTAAGGTTCAGCATGACTTGAAGGTCGGTCTCTTAAGTGTAGGTCATGCAAAAGTTATTCTTGGCGTGGCTGACCAGACTCTTCAGGAGCAGTTGTGTGATCTTGTGATTAAACATGGCCTGTCGGTGAGACAGTTGGAGGACAAGATCAAGGAATTGCAGGGAAGTCCTGCCAAGCCGCAGAAGAAAGAAGTTGCTCTTCCGGACGATTATTATAAAGTTCTTGAGCATATCGGCAAGTTTTTTGATAAGAGCATCAGCCTGAAAAGAACTGAATCCGGAAAGGGTACAATGACGATTCATTTTGACTCTGACGCGGAAATCAGCCGTTTTCTCAAGGCTCTTGAGGATTCAAATATCTGATTTGCTGCCGATGTCTAAAAGAAAATATCACATACTGGCTCTGCTGTGCTTGTTCCTGCTGTCGTTTTCGTTCAATGCGAGGGCCCAGTTCAAGGAGAAGGCTTTCACTCAGAACTATAATGATGAGAGTGATTCTACAGCCAGAGATTCTACAGATGCCGCATTCACCTTCAAAGAGTTTTTCGGGGGAGTGCGGCATAAGAGGGATGCGCGCATAGGTGTCCTTTTTGCCGGTTCCACCGTTTTCGTGGGAGCGCAGCAGATGTACAACAAACAGTATTGGAAACTGCCTGTCATATATGGCGGAATGGCTGCGACTGCCGGTGCCGGAATATATTTCAGGCATCAATACAATGTGGACAGAAACAATCGTGACAAGACGATAAGCAATTTGTGCTTTCTGGGAACGGGGCTGATTTATTGGGGCTCGTTGCTCGACGGTGTCGGAAACTACAAGAAAGGAACATATCCGCAGGCCGGAAAGGCAACTCTCTACTCGGCACTTCTTCCTGGTCTCGGGCAGGCATACAACGGGGAGTATTGGAAGATACCGATTTATTATACGGGGCTCATGTGTTCCGCCCATTTTCTGGTTACGAACAATACGAATTATTTGCGTTATAAGAGGATTTACAATGCCGCCACTGCTGAAAACTCCACTTACGATGGCCCTGTATCTGCCTCTACTGCAAAGTATTACAGGGATGTCTATAGAAGATATCGAGATTATTCCGTCGTGGCATTGGCAGGGTTTTATCTGCTTCAGATTATTGACGCGAATGTCTTTTCCTATATGCAGAATTTTGAACTTGGTGACGATATTTCGATGAGTGTTTCTCCGACGATGATTTCTCCTGACATGGGTTATGCCATGAATACGGGAGGTTATTCGGGCAGAAGTGGCTTCAGTCGTCCGACGGTCTCCGGTTCAGAAGCTTTCGGTCTTAGCATCGGATTCAGGTTCTGATGTTCGCATAACATTGAAATCCGAAACTGCCGAAAAAGATATGAGTTTGTAAAGAGTTAATTGTCAATGAAATTATACAGATTTTTTTCTACCGCCGCTGTGGTAGCGGCTGTCGTTTTCGGGCCCTCCTGTGAGAGTGCTTCCGCGCAGAATCTTTTTTCAGGAATCCGACAGAAAAAGTCGAGGAAGGAGTTGATCAATGAGAATATCCGGCTTAGGTCAATGGTGGATTCTCTTATGCTTGAGATTGATTCTTTTCGGGATACTGCATACGTTGAGGAGGAATATACAGATGGAGGAAAGTCGTTTTCTCTTCTGGATGGTGTTGCTCCGGAGACTTATTCTCAGGAAGTGACTGACAGTCTGCTGAATCTTTGGTATCTTCATCGTCAGGCAAGGACCAGTGACGAGGGCAGTTACAATATGGATTCTGTCAAGTTTACGTCGAATGTCCCTGACAAGGTTTTCATGGAGCGTCTTGCGAAGATGAATTCATATATTACGCTGCCGTATAATGAGACGGTGCGTAACTATATCATTCTCTATTCTGACAAGATGCCTACCAAGATGGCCAAGATGCTGGCATTGTCACGTTATTATTTCCCGATTTTCGAGCAGACTTTGGACAGATACGGCATGCCGGATGAATTGAAATATATGGCTGTCATTGAATCGGCTCTTAATCCAATTGCAGTTTCCAGGGCCGGTGCCAAGGGCATGTGGCAGTTCATGTACACTACTGCGAAGAATTATGGTCTCGAGATAAATTCTTATGTGGATGAGAGGCTGGACCCTTTCAAGGCTGCTGATGCGGCCGCAAGATACATGTATGATGCCTACAGGATTTTCGGAGACTGGAATCTTGCGATTTCGTCTTACAACTGCGGTGCAGGCAATGTGAACAAGGCTATTCGCCGTTGCGGTGGCAGCAAGGATTTCTGGTCTGTGTATGAGTATCTGCCTCGTGAGACCAGGGGGTATGTTCCGGCTTTTGTTGGTGCTATGTATGCTTTCTCTTATTACAAGGAGCATGGCATTGTCCCTGATCCGGTTCAGATGCCGGCTCATCTGGACACTTTCCAGATTCACCGTATGCTTCATTTCCAGCAGATTCATGATTTGACCGGCATTTCTGTGGATGAGCTCCGAAACCTCAATCCTCAGTATGTGCATGATATTATTCCTGGAAATGAGAAGGAGTATATTCTGCGTTTGCCTTTGCAGTATTCAGGCAAGTTCATTGAAGTTGAGGATTCTGTATATACCCACAGGGCGAAGGAACTTTTCAATCCTGCGACTTTGCAGAATATCGCGTCTTCAAGTAACGGCAACAGGATTACTTACAGGGTGAAGAGTGGTGATTATCTCGGCAGGATTGCTTCCAGATATCATGTGTCAGTTGCCCAACTCAAGAAGTGGAATCATCTGAAGAGCAATAATTTGCGTATAGGTCAGGTCCTTGTGATATATGGCAGGGGCGGAGGTCCTGTAGCTCAGACTGCCAAACCGGCTTCGTCCTCGGTGGCAAAGTCTTCGGGCACTTCACAACAGTCAGCAGCCAAGTCAAATTCTGCGACCTCGTCTCAGCAATCTGCTGCAAAGTCCGGATCTGGTTCGGTTTCTGCAGGCGGGACTTCGTCTTCGAAGTCGTCGAGTGCCTCCGGTTATACTGTCTATACTGTGAAGAAAGGCGATACCTTATACAGTATTGCCAAGGCATATCCGGGTATCAGTGCTGATGACATCATGAAGTTCAATGGAATTTCCACTGCTATCAAACCTGGTATGGTTCTGAAGATTCCTAAACAGTAGTCGGAATCTTGCGTAGGACTTACTCTAATGCCATAATTGTTTCGTAAAAATGGCATAAAAGAGCAAAAAGTCCGGAAAAGTTTTGGAAAGAAGAAAAATATACCTATCTTTGTATTCCCAAAGCAATGGTGCTATGGCCGAGCGGTTAGGCATTGGTCTGCAAAACCAAGTACAGCAGTTCGATTCTGCTTGGCACCTCCAAGTCCCTCGCACACTTGGCGAGGGTTTTGCTTCCTTAGCTCAGTTGGTAGAGCACGACACTCTTAATGTTGGGGTCTAGGGTTCGAGCCCCTAAGGGAGCACTGAAACGGAGATCAGAAATGGTCTCCGTTTTTCGTATATGTCTGTGGCTGAGGAGGTATAACCTAATTCTCGGGTCAGGGGGAAAACCCTGTGTATTACGCATAGATTTTCTGAAGTCTAAAAAGAAAGTATTTTACATCAGATATGCCTCTCAGTTGAGCTCTGAAGTTTTTTATTTTGGCATTGAAAGATTCAGCGGAGGCATTGGTTGATCTATTGTCAAAGAAATTTAGGATATCTATGTAGTTTTCATAGATGGTCTGCTTGACCACCTGGAACGAATCATATCCCGCATCTTCCACATGCTTATACCAATGCGCCAGTTTCGTATATGCTACTCCTTTTATCTTTGTGGAGGAATAAATACGTCTCAGTTCATCCGTCAGATTATATGCGTTTTCAATGTCCGGGTAGAGTTCGAACAGTATTTTCGCCCTCTTCTTTTGAGATTCCGTCCATTTGTTTCTGGACTTGAACAGGAGATATCTGCTGCGGGCCAACAATTGCTTACGAGTGTCCCCGTTTTCAAACACTTCGGGTTCATATTCTTCCACATCCTCGCCGCGTTTTCTTGCTGCCTTGTTCTCCGCCGTCTGCCTGTTTTCTTCATTGATGGCATCCCATCTGAAGGATATTCGCATTTCCTGAAGGGCCTCCATTGCCAACTTTTGGACATGGAACCGGTCCGTAACCTGAACGGCTTTCGGGAAAGCCCTATGAGCGATCTTCCTCATTGACGATGACAGGTCCAAGGTGATTTCTGTAACTGTTTCCCGTATGCTTTGGTCGATGTTTTTCAGGGCCGCGATGACATCTTCTGATTTGGTCCCCAATACGATAGCGGCCAATGCGCCTCTTTTTCCCTTGGCGTCTTTGTTACTGACGATAGTATATAGTTCCCCGTCACTGAGGGATGTTTCATCGATACTCATTCTGGGGGCTACATTCTGAGGAAAGACTAACCACTTGTCTGCATGTTCCCCCTGT
>Ga0129311_1001015_pt1 | contig 21407 bp, 35 predicted proteins | sample Go1ome_FD_94435 | JGI IMG/M metagenome (GOLD analysis project Ga0129311, IMG submission 94435) | Western lowland gorrila individual fecal microbial communities from Wisconsin, USA - Go1022B metagenome | ecosystem: Host-associated > Mammals > Digestive system > Large intestine > Fecal | place... | reverse complement strand
GCGAATGATCGGCGATATTGAGGCCAAGAAGGTCAACATGGTCATTACCAAGGACTTGAGCCGTCTGGGACGTGACTACATCATGACCGGTCACTACATGGAGCGGTACTTTCCAGAGCATCGGGTGCGCTACATTTCCCTCTTGGACGGTATTGACACCGGCGTGGAGTCCAGCGCCAATGATATTACGCCCTTCCGCGCCATTATGAACGACATGTATGCCAAGGACATTTCCAAGAAGATCAAGTCCGTCAAGCGGGATAAGCAGCGCAAGGGGCAGTTTATCGGCGGCAAACCGGTATATGGCTACAAAATGCACCCGACCGAAAAGAACAAGATCATCATTGATGAGGAGGTTGCGCCCATAGTGCGGCGGATCTTTGCCATGGCGCTGGATGGCGTTAGCTGCCGCCAAATTGCCGCTACGCTGAACGAGGAGGGCGTCCCTACACCGGCCACCTACTGTGGCTGGAACATGGGCCGCAAAGGACCCTATGCAGGGCTGTGGAGCAGCGAGCGTATTTCCGATATGCTGCAAAATGAGACCTACATCGGCAATATGGTACAGGGGCGGCAAGTGAAGATCAGCTACAAGTCTAAGAAGTGTTTGCATCAGGATCGTAATAATTGGGTTGTGGTTGAAGATACCCATGAGCCGCTGATTGACGCTGAGAGTTTCCGCAAGGTGCGGATGCTGGTGAACAGCCGCAAACGCACCCGAAGCCGTACCTACGATTTTCTGTTGAAGGGCTTGATTTTCTGCCACGAATGCGGTTATCCCTTGGGCGTGCTGAATCGCCCCAACGCCAAGGGAGAAGAAACACTGTATTTCGTCTGCCGTACCTATCAGCGTTTTACCAAGAACAGTGCCTGCACCACACATTATATCAAGGAAAGAACGGTAACGGACGCAGTGATTGCCAAGGTTCGAGAGGTCTGCGAAGACTATTTGACCGCGGAAGCATTGCTTCCCGCTGCGGAAAAGGCGGTGAAGGAGGCGTCGCAGGAGAGCAAGACGGCGGCGGAGATCAGCGCTCTGCAAAATAAGAGTGCCAACCTTACAGAGCACCTTGACCGAATGTACACCGACCGTCTTTCCGGTTTGTTGCCGGAGGAGGACTTTCAGCGTATCTTCACCCGCATCAAGGACGAACGGGCACAGCTGGAGGAACGAATCAAGGAGCTTCAACAGCAGCAAAAGAACCCTATCAGCCAAACAGAGCGAGCAAAAGATTTGGTACAAAGATACCTTGATACGGCATATGCCAACCGGGAATTGCTGGTGAGCCTGATCGAGCGGATCGAGCTGACGGCGGACAGGGAGATCATTGTCAAGTTTCGATTTGCAGAGCTTCAGCAGGCGGGATAAATCTAGCCATATCAGTGGTTTGCGCCGTTATGAGCGGCGCGATTTTCAAGACGAAATCACTTACAATTACGGATGCGCTATGTATCCCGCATTGAAAAGTGGGCGCTGGAAAAGCTGCGGACGCAGATGGAGGAAAGCACACCTGCCAAAAAACAGCGGCATCCATAAAATATCCCCCGGCGGCTTGTGTGTCCGCCGGGGGATATTTCATTGACAAGCCTTCCGCTTTCCCCGTATAATAAAGGCAATATTTTGCAGGGAGGGATTTTTGCTATGGATCTTCGGCAAGACGCAGACCGGATCTATTCCGCGGCCATTGAACAGGCACTGCCGGATGTGGCGGTGCGGGAAGCTCTGGCAGGCCGGGATTTCGGTTCAGGCCGAGTCGTTTTGATCTCTGTGGGCAAGGCCGGCTGGCAGATGGCCAGCGCCGCCCGGAGCGTTCTGGGTGCCCGCATCACCGCCGGTGCCGTTATCACCAAATATGAACACAGTCAGGGTCCTCTGGAGCCGTTGGAGATTCTGGAAGCCGGACACCCTATCGTGGATGAGTCCTCCTTCCGGGCCGCCGGACGGGCGTTGGAGTTGGTTTCCGATTTGACAGCGGAGGACACCGTGCTGTTTTTGCTTTCCGGCGGAGGCTCCGCCCTGTTTGAGCAGTCCCCCCTGACCCTGGCGGAATTACAGGATATCAGCCAACAGCTGCTGGCCTGCGGCGCTAATATCCAGGAGATCAACTGCATCCGCAAGCGGCTGTCCCTGGTGAAGGGCGGCCGCTTCGGTGCCGCCTGTGCTCCGGCCCATGTACTGTCTGTCATCCTCTCCGATGTGGTGGGCGACCGGCTGGACATGATTGCCTCCGGTCCCGCCTGCGTGGATACCTCCACCACGGCGGAGGCTTTGGGTCTGGCGGAGCGGTATCACCTCCGTCTGTCGGAACAGGCCATGACGCTGCTGCGGCAGCCCCTCCCCACCTCCCTGCCCCACGTGGAAAACCACATGTGCGGCAGCGTCTCCCAGTTGTGCGCCACCGCCGCCCAGGTCTGCCGCCAGCTGGGCTACCGGCCGGAGCTCGTCACAGACCGGCTGGACTGCGAGGCCAAGGACGCCGGCACCATGCTGGCCGGTCTGCTGCGGCAGCACGCCGGCTCCCGAGAGTCTCTCGCCTTCATCGCCGGCGGTGAGACCGTGGTAAAGCTCACCGGCCACGGCAAAGGCGGCCGCAACCAGGAATTGGCCCTCTCCGCCGCCGCGGGGATCTCCGGCATGGAAAACGTCGCTGTATTCTCCGTAGGCTCCGATGGGACCGATGGCCCCACGGACGCCGCCGGTGGTTATGTGGACGGCGCTACTGCTGCCCGTCTGGAGGCCCTGGGCCTGTCTATCCCGGCGATGCTGGCGGAGAACGACGCCTACCACGCCCTACGGGCAGTAGATGGTCTCATCATCACCGGTCCTACCGGCACCAATGTCAACGACCTGAGCGTGGCCCTGCTGCGCCCGGCAGAATAACCTCAAAGGAAAAGGAAGCACACCCATGAAAATCGTAATTTTAGACGGCTACACGGAAAATCCCGGTGATCTCAGTTGGGACGCCCTGGCGGCGCTGGGAGAGCTGACGGTCTACGACCGGAGCTCCCGCACAGACCAACAGGAAGTTATCGACCGCATCGGTGACGCGGACATCATCATCACCAACAAGACCCCCATTACCCGCGCGGTGCTGGACGCCTGCCCTTCCGTGCGCTTTATCAGTGTGTTGGCCACCGGCTACAACGTGGTGGACACCGCCTGCGCCCGGGAGCGGGGTATCCCTGTTTCCAATGTCCCCGCCTACGGCACCGCCGCCGTGGGACAATTCACCATTGCTCTGCTGCTGGAGATCTGCCACCATGTGGCCCACCACAGCGAAACTGTGTTCACCGGCAAATGGGAACGCTGCCCAGACTTTTGCTACTGGGATTATCCTCTGATCGAGCTGGACGGCAAAACCATGGGCATCATCGGCTTCGGCCGCATCGGCCAGGCCACCGGCCGCATTGCCAAGGCACTGGGAATGCGGGTGCTGGCCACCGGCTCCCGACCCTGTCCGGAGGGGGAGACCATTGCCGAATATACGGATCTGGACACCCTGCTGACAGCCTCCGATGTGATTGCCCTCCACTGTCCCCTGTTTCCGGAGACAGCGGGCATCATCAACCGGGAGACCATCGCCAAAATGAAGGACGGCGTCATTCTGTTGAACAGCGCCCGTGGCGGCCTGGTGGTGGAACAGGATCTGGCGGACGCCCTCAACAGTGGCAAAGTCGCCGCGGCTGGTCTGGATGTGGTGTCCACAGAGCCCATCCAAGGTGATAATCCGCTGCTGAAAGCCAAAAACTGCATCATTACTCCCCATATTGCCTGGGGCTCCAAGGAAAGCCGTCAGCGCATCATGGACTGCACGGTGAAAAATGTAAACGCGTTCCTGGCCGGAAAGCCTGTAAATACCGTCAACGGACTATAAGCACAAAACAGCGCCGGAGCATTGCCCCGGCGCTGTTTTGTGCTATATTCAATACCGCCGCACCACAGCGGCCACCTTGCCCAAAATCTGGGCATAGGTGCCATCAATGGGAGAATAGGCATCATTTTCCGGCAGCAGCCAAATATGTCCATTTTGGCGGGAAAAACGCTTCACAGTGGCCTCGTCCTCGATCATGGCCACCACGATCTCGCCGTTATTGGCCTCCTGTTGGCGGCGAACCACCACCAGGTCGCCCGGCAGGATGCCGGCATTCAGCATGGATTCTCCCCGGACCCGCAGGGCAAAATATTCCCCGCTGCGGCCACCGGTGTCAAAGGTCAGGTAATCCTCAATGCACTCCTCCGCCAGGATGGGACTGCCAGCTGCCACGTTACCCACGATGGGCACCCGGCCCTCCGGCACGGGAGGCTCTGTCAAGGTGATGGCGCGCCCCTTGCCGGCCCCTTTTTCAATGACACCGGCCTCCTCCAGATGCTTCAGGTGAAAATGAACGGTGGAAGGAGACTTCAGCCCCACAGCCTCCCCGATCTCCCGCACAGAAGGGGGATAGCCCTGCTCCCGGATACAGGATGCGATATACTCGTAAATTTTCTGCTGCATTTTAGAAAGCTGTGCCATATGTGCCTCCTTGTTCTTTTACGGACAGAAGCTATATTTCGGAATTATTGTATCACAGATTTTTACAGAATGCAAACATTTGTTCCAGTTTCCTTTTTGTTTTATTTCGCTGATTTTGCCTGCTTTTTGGGAAAAGCCCTTGAAATGCCGGAAGATCTATGGTAACATTAAGGTCTGTGAAACGACTTTTCATGCCTGCTGCATGACGAATTATTGGAGGTTATCCCTATGGACGCTTTAACTATGGTAATTACAATTTTACAGCTGCTGTGCGGTCTGGCCATCATCGTGGTCGTGCTGTTCCAGTCCGGCAAGAGCGCTGGCCTGTCCGGCGCCATCGGCGGTGTGGCTGATTCCTTCCTGGCCAAGAACAAGGCCAAGACTCTGGATGCCAAGCTGGCCCGCGCTACCAAGTGGGTGGGTGCTGTCTTCCTGGTGCTGACCTTCATCCTGCTGATTTTGCAGTGAGCAATCGTATAACCCCCCGTCCGCAATGCGGACGGGGGGTCTCTTTATGCTTCCGCATCGCCGGAGCGGTACAGTACGCCCGGCTGGGCCTGAATGCCGTTCAGGGCCAGCAGTTCCTTCACCGTGACAAACCAGTAGCCTTCCTTTTGCAGGGCGTCCACGATCTTCAGCGCGGCGTCCACCGAGGTGGGATAAATATCATGGAGCAGGATGATGGCATTAGGCTTCGCGTCCTTCAGCACCGCCTGGACCACTTTTTCCGTATCCTTCAGTTCCCAGTCTCTGGGGTCGATGGACCACTGGACCATCGGCACAGGGACCAGTTTCCGCTCCTGCACATCCATTTTGCCGTAAGGCGGCCGCAGCCAGTACTCCCCCGGCCCCAGCAGCGCTTCCAGCGCCTCCTGCGTCCGGCTCACCTCCTGGCAGATGGTCTTCTCTCCCGCTCCCTGGAGTCGCACATGGCTCCAGGTGTGGTTGCCTATCTGGTGACCCTCCGCCTGCATCCGCAGAAGAAGGTCTTTGTTCTCCTCGATCCGCTCTCCCACCACAAAGAAAGTGACACTGGCGCCCCGCTCCTTGAGACCGTCCAACAGCCGGTCCGTGGTGCCCGCTCGGGGGCCGTCATCAAATGTCAGGGCAATATATTTTGTCTCCGCCGACAGCTCAGCCGGCGCATCCGCTTGGGCGGCCTCCGGTGCCTCCCGCACGCTGCCAGGCAGCAGAGCCAGTATTAGCAGACACAGCGCTCCCAGCATAAATTTCCGCTTTCCCATACGCTCCATTCCCTTTTGTGTTCTTCCGGGATAGTTTGCGCGGGATATGAGAAAATACATCTGTCAAAAAATGACACGCCATGACAAACCCCGGCGTGTCATTTCGCTTCTTAAATCAGTGCCCGCAGAAAAGCGCTGAGGAAATTCAGTAAAATAATGGCAAAAACGACCCAGAAAAAGGGATTCTCCAGCTTTCCTTTTTTTCTGCCGGCTGTTCGCCCCGCAGTGGGAGCCGCCCTTTGGATGCGCTCCACGCTTTTGTCCAGGCCGGTACTTCGGCGCTGGCGCTTTTCCGCATGGAGCTCCCGGTGAACAAAGGAATCCGCGTGGTTGCGCTCATTGAGGCCATCCGCCCGAACCACCGTGCCATCGGCACTGACGCAGATCTCCCGGGGCGGCTGGTTAAAGGCACCGCATCTGGGGCAAAAGCCATCCTCGTCATAATCATATTGCCTGCCGCATTCATAGCACCGAACCTTCTGCATAACGCCGTCTCCCTTCTCTTTCCTTTATCATAGCAGATTCGCGGATAATTGCAACCGCCGTGCCTTCCAGTCTTGCAAAAATCAAAAAGCCCTTTGTAATGTGCCTAGGTACACATTACAAAGGGCTTTTTTGAAGCACAGGAAAAATTACTTCACCAGCTCAATGATGGCAGTCGTCTTCGCGCCAAGAGCCGGGCCTCGCCCGGTCGCGCTTCGACACGCCCGCCTGCGGCCGGGTGTCAGCTTGCGCTTCGCCTGCAATTATTTTACAAGTTCAATAATTGCAGTCTCAGCGGCGTCACCGCGGCGAACACCGGTGCGGACGATACGGGTGTAGCCGCCGTTGCGCTCCGCATAGCTGGGAGCGATCTCCTTAAACAGCTTCTTGCAGACATCCTCGCGGGTGATGAAGCTCATGGCCTGCCGATAGGCAGCCAGGTCGCTCTTCTTGCCGAGGGTGATCATCTTCTCAGCCAGGGGCTTGATTTCCTTGGCACGGGTGACGGTGGTCTCCATCTTTCCGTTGTCCAGGAAATCCGTGACCTGCTGACGCAGCATAGCCATACGCTGGTCAGTGGTCTTGCCGAGCTTACGAGTTCCGGGCATTTCGGTTTCCTCCTTATCAGGATTTTGGTCAGCCGGGGGTTCCGGCGTGGAATCAGTTGTTTTCTTCGTCGGCCAGGTGGAGACCCATCATCGCCAACTTGTTGATGACTTCCTCCAGGGACTTGCGGCCCAGGTTGCGGACCTTCATCATCTCGTCCTCGGTCTTGGAGATCAAGTCCTCGACGGTATTGATGTTGGCGCGCTTGAGGCAGTTGAAGCTCCGGACGCTCAGGTCCAGCTCTTCGATGGTCAGTTCCAGCACCTTGTCCCGCTGCGCCTCGGCCTTCTCCACCACGGTGGGCTTGCTGCCCACGTTCTCAGAGAGATCAGTGAAGAGGGTAAAGTGGTCGCACAGGATCTTGGCACCCAGGGACACAGCGTCCCGGGCGGAGATGGTTCCGTCGGTCCAGACTTCCAGCGTCAGCTTGTCAAAGTCGCTGGAAGCGCCCACGCGGGTAGGCTCCACGGTGTAGTTCACCTTGTACACAGGAGTGTAAATAGAGTCCACGGCGATGGTGCCGATGACATTCTGCTGGGGCTTGTTCCGGTCCGCAGGCACATAGCCGCGGCCGTGGGACAGGGTGATCTCCATGTTCAGAGTGGCACCATTATCCAGGGTGGCAATGTGCATATCGGGATTCAGCACCTCGACCTCACCGTCGGCCTTGATGTCGCCGGCAGTGACTTCGCAGGGGCCGACCGCTTCGATATAGACTGTTTTCACAGTCTCGCTGTGCAGCTTGGTCAGGAGGCCCTTCACATTTAAGACGATCTCCGTCACGTCTTCCTTCACACCGGGAACGGTGGAAAACTCATGCTGGACACCGGCGATCTTAATAGTGGTCGGAGCGGTGCCGGGCAGAGAGGAAAGCATAATGCGGCGGAGCGCATTGCCCAGAGTGGTGCCGTAGCCGCGCTCCAGAGGCTCTACCACGTACTTGCCGTAAGTGGCATCGCCCGGAGTTTCGGTGCATACAATCTGGGGCTTTTCAATTTCGATCATGCAGTTACCCTCCTTCATCTTCTCATTGCGGCAGTGCAGAGCACGCCGCGGAATCTTCGTACCATTCTCGAGGGTATCCTCCAATTACTTGGAGTACAACTCGACGATGAGGTGTTCCTCGATGGGAAGATCGATGTCCTCGCGGGCGGGTTCTGCGACGACCTTGGCCACGTTGTTCTTGTCCACTTCCAGCCACTTGGGGACCACGCGGGAAGCATTGGCCTCCAGAGACCCCTTGAACTTGTCCAGGCTGCGGGAGCCTTCCTTCAGCTCGATGACATCACCGGGCTTCACCAGGTAAGAGGGAATATCGACCTTCTTGCCGTTGACAGTGAAGTGGCCGTGACGGACCAGCTGACGGGACTCAGCGCGGCTCATGGCAAAGCCCAGGCGGTAGACCACGTTATCCAGGCGGGTCTCCAGAATGGACAGCAGGTTGGTGCCGGTGACACCGGCCTTCTGGTTGGCCATCTCATAGTAGTCACGGAACTGGCTCTCCAGAACGCCATAATAGCGCTTGGCCTTCTGCTTTTCACGCAGCTGCAGGCCATATTCGCTGAGCTTCTTGTTTCTCGCATTGCCGTGCATTCCGGGAGCGTAACCACGACGCTCGATGGAGCACTTGTCCGTATAGCAGCGGTCGCCCTTCAGGAAGAGCTTCTGGCCCTCTCTGCGGCAAAGGCGGCAGACTGCGCCGGTATATCTTGCCATATTGCTTGTTACCTCCTCTTTCGATTAGACGCGACGACGCTTGGGGGGACGGCAGCCGTTGTGGGGGATGGGAGTGACGTCCTTGATCATGGTCACTTCCAGGCCCACGGCCTGCAGTGCGCGAATAGCAGCCTCACGGCCCTGGCCGGGGCCCTTGACGAAGACCTCAACGGTCTTCAGGCCGTGCTCCATCGCGGCGCGGGCAGCCGTCTCGGCGGCGGTCTGAGCGGCGAAGGGAGTGGACTTCTTGCTGCCCCGGAAGCCGAGGCCGCCGGAAGAAGCCCAAGACAGGGCGTTGCCCTGGGTGTCGGTGACAGTCACCATGGTGTTATTGAAAGAAGAACGGATATGGACCTGGCCACGCTCAATGTTCTTCTTTTCGCGGCGGCGGCGGATAACTTTTTTGCCGGTTGCTTTTGCAGTTGCCATTTTCGTTCTCCCTCCTTACTTCTTCTTGTTCGCAATGGTCTTCTTGGGACCCTTGCGGGTTCTTGCGTTGGTCTTGCTGCGCTGGCCGCGGACGGGCAAGCCCTTGCGGTGACGGATGCCGCGATAGCAGCCGATCTCACTCAGGCGCTTGATGTCCAGGGCGGTCTGGCGGCGCAGGTCGCCTTCGACGGTATAAGCGTCGATGGCGTCACGGAGCTGCTGCTCCTCAGCATCGGTCAGGTCCTTGACGCGGGTGTCGGGGTTGATGCCCGTCTGCGCCAGGATGTCCTTGGCGCTCTTTCTGCCAATGCCGTAGATATAGGTGAGGCCGATCTCAATGCGCTTATCCTTCGGCAGGTCAATACCGGCAATACGTGCCATACTCTTAAAGCACCTCCAATTAAATGTTAGCCCTGTCTCTGCTTATGCTTGGGGTTCTCGCAAATGACCATGACACGGCCTTTGCGGCGAATGACCTTGCACTTTTCGCACATGGGCTTCACGGACGGTCTTACTTTCATAGTTCTAAACCATTCCTTTCAGCGGTTTCAAGTCATTTCTTTCGCCGGACACAGCTTACTTGCTGCGCCAGGTGATCCGGCCGCGGGTCAGATCGTACGGGGACATCTCCACCGTGACCTTGTCGCCGGGCAGAATCCTGATGAAATTCATTCTGAGTTTTCCGGAAATATGCGCCAGAATCGTGTGTCCATTTCCAATGTCTACCTGGAACGTCGTGTTAGGCAGGGATTCCACCACTACGCCTTCCACTTCAATCATGTCGGATTTTGCCAAACGTTATCCCTCCTGGTCCGGATGAACCTCCTCGCGGTAAGCCGCGAGGGTCCTGCGAAGTTCACTGTTGGTGATTTTTTCTTCGCTTTTGATCTTGTTGGAAAGGCGAGTATCATCCTCCGCCACAAACAGCACATGCCTGCGCTTTTTGCGCTTGGGTGATTCCACTTTCCTGCTTTTTCCGTCTGCCAGCAGAAGGTACTCCCCCTCCACCGAAAGGACGACGAAGAGCTTTCCCTTATCTCTGCCGGCATCAGATCGAACAATATTTGATTTTGCAATTTCCATACGTTTCTTCTTACCCATCAGATGGCGGGAGCCGTCAAAATCTCAGGCTCGCCATCGGTAATCAGGATCGTATTCTCATAGTGGGCCGCCCACTTGCCGTCCAGCGTCTTGACGGTCCAACCGTCAGAGAGCTGTTGAATGGCGGCGCTGCCGGCGTTCACCATGGGTTCGATTGCAAGGGTCATGCCCCGGAGCAGCCGAGGTCCCCGGCCGGGATGGCCGTAGTTGGGGATCTCCGGTGCCTCATGCATCGCCTGGCCCACGCCGTGACCGACGTATTCCCGGACAATGGAGTACCCGTGGCTTTCCACATACTGCTGAATGGCTGCGGAGATATCCAGCAGCCGGTGGCCCTCCTTCGCGTAGCGGATACCCTCGAAAAAGCTCTGCCTGGTTACATCGATCAGGTCTTGGGCTTCGGGAGAGATGCTTCCGCAGGGAAAGGTGGCCGCACAGTCTCCGTGAAATCCTCCAATATAGGCTCCCACATCCACGCTGACGATATCGCCCTCCTGCAGCACCCGTTTGCCCGGAATGCCGTGGATGATCTCATCGTTGACGCTGATGCAGGCGCTGGCCGGATAGCCGTTATAGTGGAGGAAGGACGGGACCGCGCCTTGCTTACGGATAAAGTGTTCCACCGCACGGTCGATCTCCTGGGTTGTTACGCCGGGCCTTACCATTTCCCCTGCTAACGCACGGGCAGCCGCGGTAATTTTTCCGGCACGGCGCATCAGTTCGATCTCATGGGGCGATTTGAGTGTGATCATACGCTCATCTCCCCAGTGCGTGGAGGATAGCCTGGGAAGTGGCAGCCACGGTGGGCTGGTTCTCCACAGACTTCAGGAGACCGCGCTTGGCGTAGAAGTCCTTCAGGGGCTCTGTCTCCTTATGATAGACCTCAAGGCGGTGCTTCACCGTCTCGGGTTCATCATCATGGCGCTGGACCAGTTTGCCACCGCACTTGTCGCAGACACCGGGGATCTTGGGCGGCACAGCCACCAGATGGTAGCTGGTACCGCAGTGTTCACAGACCCGGCGGCCAGTCATACGCTCCATAATGGTCTCATCGGAGATCTCAATGGAGATAACGTCGTCAAACACGATCCCGGCCTTCTCCAGGGCCTCCGCCTGGGCGATGGTGCGGGGCACACCGTCCAGAATATAGCCCTTGGCACAGTCCGCTTCCGCCACACGGTCGTGAATGATGTCGATGATGACCTCATCGGGCACCAGCTTGCCGGCCTTCATGTAGGCTTCCGCCTGCATACCGACGGGTGTGCCGTTTTTGATGGCGGCGCGAAGAATGTTGCCAGTGGAGATGGTGGGAATGTTCAGCTCTTTGCACAGGATATCCGCCTGTGTTCCTTTGCCGGCGCCGGGGGCGCCCAGCAGAATCAGTTTCATGAGGATCCCTTTCTTATTCCAGGAAGCCCTTGTACTGACGCATCAGCATCTGGGATTCCAGAGCCTTCACGGTCTCCAGAGCCACGCCGACCACGATGATGACGGAAGTACCGCCGATAGCCAAAGAGGAGTTACCGACGATCTTGCCCAGGATCAGGGGGCAGATGGCCACGATGCCCAGATAGATGGCGCCGAACAGGGTGATCTTGTTAAGCACCTTCTTGATGAAGTCAACCGTGGGCTTGCCAGGCCGGAAGCCAGGGATAAAGCCGCCCTGCTTCTTCAGGTTGTTGGCAATCTCAACGGGGTTGAACTGAATGCTGGAATAGAAATAGCTGAAGCCAATGATCATGATGAAGTACACCACCATATAGATGATGGACTTGGTATCAATGGCCTGGTAAATGCTGTACGCGATGGGGCTCTCCTCCTGGCTGGGGATGCCGATGAAGGTCCAGATGGTGATGGGCAGGGACGCGATGCTCTGGGCGAAGATGACAGGCAGAACGCCGGACATATTCACCTTCATGGGCAGGTTCGTGCTCTGACCGCCATACATCTTGCGGCCCACCTGGCGCTTAGCATACTGGACGGGGATGCGGCGCTCGGCGTCATTGATGAAGACGATGAACACCACCAGAGCCAGCATGGCCACCACCAGCAGGGCGACCCACAGCCAGTTGACGGGCTTCTGCATACCAAAGGAGATGCCCTGGGAGACCATGACGGGGACCCGGGCCAGAATGCCGGCAAACAGGATGATGGAAATGCCGTTGCCGACGCCGAACTCCGTGACCTGCTCGCCCATCCACATGACGAAAGAGGAACCGGCAATGAAGGTCACAATAATGACCAGTGCGGGCCAGATGCCCTCAGCACCGGGCTGCAGCAGATGATAGTTCTTCATCATCATATAGTAGCCAACGGACTGCAGCACCGCGATACCCACAGTGGTGTAACGGGTGATGGCCTGAATCTTCTTCCGGCCTTCCTCGCCGCCGTCACGGGCCAGCCGCTCCAGAGCGGGAATGGCAACGGTCAGCAGTTGGATGATGATGGAACTGTTGATATAGGGCTGGATGCTCAGGGCGAACACCGTGGCGCTGGCAAAGGCGCCGCCGCTCATCACGTTGTACAGGCCAAGGATGGTGGCGCCCATCACGTCCAGCTGGGCCTTCAGGGCAGCCGTATTGACATAGGGGACCGTAATAGCGTTGCCGATCCGGAAGATCAGCAGAATGAGGAGTGTAAAGATGATCTTTTTCCGCAGCTCGGGGATGCCCCATGCCTTGCGAATCGTCTGGATCACGTTACATCACCTCTGCCTTTCCGCCAGCTGCCTCGATAGCCTCCTTGGCAGAAGCGGAGAAAGCAGAAGCCTTGACGGTGACCTTCTTGGACAGCTTGCCGTTGCCCAGGACCTTGTAGCCATATTCGCACTTGGAAAGGATGCCCTTGGCCAGCAGAGTCTCGACAGTAACGGTCTCGCCGTCCTCAAAGGCGTTCAGAGCGCTCAGGTTGATGATCTCCAGGGGCTTTGCGAAAATATTGTTGAAGCCGCGCTTGGGGATACGGCGGGCCAGAGGCATCTGGCCGCCTTCGAAGCCAATGCGGATCTTGCCGCCGGAACGGGCCTTCTGGCCTTTGTGGCCGCGGCCGCCGGTCTTGCCATTGCCGGAGCCGGCACCGCGGCCCTTACGGTAGGCCTCGCGGACGGAGCCCTCGGCGGGAGACAGTTCGCTCAGTTTCATAATTCCGTGCCTCCTTACTTCACTTCAGTGACCTGCAGAAGATAGCCGATTTTGGCGATCTTGCCGCGGGTCTGATCGTTGTCGGGCTACACGGTGATGTCACCGATCTTGCGCAGACCCAGGGAATGAGCGGTGGCGACCTGCTTTTCCAGGCGGCCATTCAGGCTCTTGACGAGCTTAATATTCAAGTTTGCCATGTTCAGCGCCTCCTTAACCCACGATCTCTTCGACGCTCTTACCGCGGATGCGGGCGACTTCCTCGGGACCACGCATGCTCTTGAGGCCCTCGAAAGCGGCGGCGACAACGTTGTTGGGGTTGTTGGAACGCAGGCACTTGGAACGAATATCCTTGATGCCTGCGGCTTCGACGACGGCACGGACAGCACCGCCGGCGATAACACCGGTACCGGGGGCAGCGGGCTTCATCAGCACGCGGCCGGCGCCGGCCACACCGATGGTCTCGTGGGGAATGGTGGTACCGGACAGGGTCACAGTGATCATGTTCTTCTTGGCGGCTTCAATGCCCTTGCGGATAGCCTCGGGGACCTCAGCGGCCTTGCCCAGGCCATAGCCGACCTTGCCCTTACCGTCGCCAACGACGACCAGGGCAGAGAATTTCATCACGCGGCCGCCCTTGACGGTCTTGGAAACACGGTTCAAGGACACAACTTTCTCGATATACTCGCTCTGTTCTCTTTCAAATCTAGGCATTTTGTTGTTCCTCCCTCCGATTAAAACTTCAGGCCGCCCTCACGGGCACCTTCGGCCAGAGCCTGCACGCGGCCGTGATACAGGTAACCGCCGCGGTCGAAGACCACGTTCTCGATACCCTTGGCCAGAGCGCGCTCGGCAACCAGCTTGCCAACAGCGGTGGCAGCGGCAACATTGCCGCCGTAACCTTCGATAGCCTTATCCAGAGAGGATGCAGAAACCAGAGTCACGCCGTTGACATCATCGATGACCTGGGCGTAGATGTTGGCTTCGCTACGGAACACATTCAGGCGCGGCATCTCGGGGGTGCCAGAGATCTTGGCGCGGACACGCTTGTGGCGCTTGAGGCGCTGAGCATTGGTATTGGGTCTCTTAATCATATCGGCACACCTCCTTACTTCTTAGCGCCGGTCTTGCCGACCTTGCGACGGATCACTTCGTCGGCATACTTGATGCCCTTGCCCTTATAAGGCTCGGGAGGACGCTTCTCACGGACCTCGGCAGCGAACTGGCCGACACCCTGCTTGTCACATCCGTTGATAACAATTTTATTGGTAGCGGGGACATCGATGGTGATGCCCTCGATCTCAGGAACGATCACCTGGTGAGAGAAGCCCAGGTTCATAACCAGGTTCTTGCCCTCCTTGGCCACACGGTAACCAACGCCGTTGACCTCCAGCTCCTTCTTGAAACCATCGGTCACGCCGATGATCATATTGTGGAGCAGAGTACGGGTCAGGCCGTGCAGGCTGCGGTGCAGCTTGTCGTCGGAAGGACGCTCAACGGTGATCGTGCTGCCTTCCTGCTTAATGATCATCTCGGGGCGCAGCGCGCGCTTCAGCTCGCCCTTGGGTCCCTTTACGGTAACCACATTACCATCGGCGATGGAAACAGTCACGCCGGCGGGAACGGTAATGGGCATTCTGCCAATTCTAGACATTGTTCGTTTGCCCTCCTTACCAGACGAATGCCAGGACCTCGCCGCCGACATGCAGCTCGCGAGCCTTCTTGTCGGTCATGACGCCCTTGGACGTAGAGATGATTGCGATACCCAGGCCACGCAGCACGCGGGGCAGCTCATCAGCACCCACATAAACGCGCAGGCCGGGCTTGGAAACGCGGCGCAGGCCAGTAATGACCTTTTCCTTGCCCGCGTTGTACTTCAGCGTGATGTGAATGACACCCTGGGTGCCATCGTCCACGATCTGGAAGTTCTTGATGTAGCCCTCATCCAGCAGGATCTGAGCGATGCTCTTCTTCATGTTGGAGGCGGGAACATCAACGGTGTCGTGCTTCGCACTGTTGGCGTTGCGGATGCGGGTCAGCATATCCGCAACAGGATCGGTGATATGCATGGTAAATCCTCCTATTTTTAGAGTTGCGGTCTTTCGGCCGCTCCGGCAGCGAGGTATCATGGCCAATGGAGCAGTCTGCTCGCGCATGGTGCCCAATTGGTCATGACCTTTCGCCATCCGTATATCGCCAGGCCCCCATATCACAGGCCCTGGTTACAAAAAGTAATTTTGCCAGCCTTGATTTCCTGGGAAATCAAATCTGAACATGGCGCAGTGGGCACATTTCCGAAAAAATGCCCCACTTATCTAGCGTACCAGAAGGACTGAAGTTCGTCAAGGTTTTTCGCTGCGCCAATTCATTTTTTCTCAGAAAGAGGCCTTGCGCACGCCGGGAATCTCGCCCTTGTAGGCCAGCTCCCGGAAGCAGATACGGCACACACCGTAGTCACGCAGATAAGCGTGGGGGCGGCCGCAGAGCTTGCAGCGGTTGTACTTCCGAGTGGAGTACTTGGCGGGTCCCTGCTGCTTCAGGATCATAGATTTCTTAGCCATTCTTCTCTTCCTCCTTAGCGGGCGAAGGGAGCGCCGACCTGCTGCAGCAGGGCACGGGCCTCTTCATCGGTGTGCGCGGTGGTGCAGATGACCACATCCATGCCGCGGATCTTGTCGATCTTGTCATACTCGATTTCGGGGAAGATCAGCTGCTCTTTGATACCCAGTGCATAGTTGCCGCGGCCATCAAAGGAGTTGGGGTTGATGCCCTGGAAGTCACGGACACGGGGCAGAGCCACGTTGAACAGACGGTCCAGGAACTCCCACATCTTGTCGCCCCGCAGGGTGACCTTGGCGCCAATGGGCATATCCTCGCGCAGCTTGAAGTTGGCGATGGACTTGCGGGCCCGGGTGATAATGGGCTTCTGGCCGGTGATCTTGCTGAGGTCGCCCACAACGTTCTCCAGCACCTTCGCATTTTCACGAGCCTCGCCACAGCCCACGTTCACCACGACCTTGTCGATCTTGGGGATCTGCATGACGCTCTTGTAGCCGAACTGCTTCATCAGAGCGGGAGCGACTTCGGCGGTGTACTTTTCTTTCAGTCTAGCCATTTGTTCTCGCTCCTTTCTCACAGCTCAGCACCGCAGTGCTTGCACACGCGGGTCTTCTTGTCGCCCTCGATCTTATGGGCGATACGGGTGCCTTTGCCGCACTTGGGGCAGACAACCTGCACCTTGCAGGAAGCGATGGCAGCCTCGCGCTTGACGATGCCGCCCTCCTCGCCCTGACGGCGGGGCTTGACGTGGCAGGTCACCATGTTGATGCCCTCCACAACGACCTTCAGGGAGCCGGGAACGGTGCCCAGCACCTTGCCCTGCTTACCCTTGTCCTTACCGGACAGGACGACAACGGTATCGCCCTTCTTGATATTCATAGCCATTTCGCTGCCCTCCTCAAATCACTTCGGGGGCGAGGGACAGGATCTTCATGTAATCCTTGTCGCGCAGCTCACGAGCCACAGGCCCAAAGATACGGGTACCTCTGGGGTTCTTGTCGTCCTTGATCAGGACGGCGGCGTTGTCATCGAAGCGGACGTAGGTGCCGTCAGCACGACGGACGCCCTTGGCGCTGCGGACGATGACGGCCTTGACGACCTCACCCTTCTTCACGGTGCCACCGGGAGTGGACTTGCGGACAGAGGCCACGATCACATCACCGATGTTGCCGAACTTACGCTTGGAACCGCCCAAAACGCGGATGCACTTGATCTCTTTGGCGCCGGTATTATCGGCAACCTTCAGAAAAGTTTCCTGCTGAATCATAACTCGGCACCTCCTTACTTCGCTTTTTCAATGATCTCAACCACGCGCCAACGCTTGTCCTTGGACAGGGGGCGGGTCTCCATCACCTTGACCTTATCGCCGATACCGCAGGCGTTCTGCTCGTCATGAGCCTTCAGCTTGTAGGTGCGGCCAACGATCTTCTTATACAGGGGATGGGCGACGCGGTCCTCGATGGCAACGACCACGGTCTTGTCCATCTTGTCAGAAACGACCTTACCGACCCGGGTCTTGCGGGAGGAAGTTCTCATCTCTTCGTTCATCTTCGCTTACCTCCTTCTCACTGCTTGTCAGAAGCGGAGAGTTCCGCCAGCACGGTCTTGATGCGGGCAATGTCGTGCTTGGTCTCCCGGATCTTCAGGGGATTGTCCAGCTGATTGGTAGCGTGCTGCATACGCAGATAGAACAGGTCCTTCTTCAGGCCCGCCAGCTTCTCATTCAGCTGCTCAGGGGTCATCTTACGAATTTCACTTGCCTTCATCTTTACTCACCTGCTTCCTCGGTGCGGGCGATGATCTTCGTCTTGATGGGCAGCTTGTGGCTGGCCAGACGAAGCGCCTCGCGGGCAACATCTTCGGACACGCCGGCGATCTCGAACATGACACGGCCGGGCTTCACAACGGCAACCCAGTACTCGGGGTTACCTTTACCGGAACCCATACGGGAGTCGGCGGCTCTCATGGTAACGGACTTATCGGGGAAGATCTTGATCCAGACCTGGCCGCCACGCTTGGTGTAACGGGTCATGGCGATACGCGCGGCTTCAATCTGGTTGCTCTTGATCCAGCCGGGCTCTTCAGCCACCAGACCCCAATCGCCATAGGCGACGGTGTTGCCGCGGGTGGCCTTACCGGTCATACGACCGCGCTGCATGCGGCGATACTTAACTCTCTTCGGCAGAAGCATTACTGCGCTCCTCCTTCCTTAGCAGGGGCTGCGGGAGCAGCCGGACGGGTGTTGTTGCGGTTGAAACCGCCCTGGGGACGGCCCTGGCCGCCGCGGTTGAAGCCGCCGTTCTGACGGTCACGGTTGAAACCGCCCTGGCCGCCGCGGTTGAAGCCGCCCTGGCGGCGATCACCATCACGGCGGGGACGACGCTCACGACGCTCCTGATAGGGCTTGGAGGTGTCCATGGTGCGGGGGGTGGTACGCAGGGTCTGAGAGAGGACCTCGCCCTTGTAGATCCACACCTTCACACCGATGCGGCCGAAGGTGGTGGCAGCCTCCGCGAAGCCGTACTCGATGTCGGCGCGGATGGTCTGCAGGGGGATGGTGCCCTCGTGATAGTGCTCAACACCGGCGATCTCGCGGCCGCCCAGACGGCCGGAGCAGCAGGTCTTGATGCCCTTGGCACCGGCGCGCATGGCGCGGGCCATGGCGTTCTTCATGGCGCGGCGGTGGGAGATACGCTTCTCCAGCTGCTGAGCGATGTTCTCAGCCACCAGCTGAGCGTTCATGTCGGGGTTCTTCACCTCAACAATGTTCAGCTTCACCTTCTTGCCGATCATCTTCTCCACGGCCAGACGATACTGCTCGATCTGCTCTCCGCCCTTGCCGATGACAACACCGGGACGGGCGCAGTGGAGGTAGATGGTGACAATATCGGCGCTGCGCTCGATCTCGATCTTGGGCACGCCGGCACCGTACAGAGTCTTCTTCAGATACTTGCGGATCTTCTGATCCTCGACGATCAGATCGCCGACCTTCTCATCACTGGCATACCAACGGGAATCCCAGTCTTTGATGACGCCCACGCGCAGGCCGTGGGGATTAACTTTCTGTCCCATAAACTGTTCTCCTCCCTCTTATGCCTTTTCCGTCACAGCCAGGGTGACATGAGAAGTACGCTTGTTGATACGATAGGCGCGGCCCTGAGCCCGGGGCATCATCCGCTTCAGGATGGGGCCGGGAGTGGCGAACACCTCGGACACCACCAGCTTGGCGGGGTCCATGCCGAAGTTGTTCTCGGCATTGGCGACGGCGCTCTTGAGGAGCTTCATCAGAGGCTCAGAGGCAGCCTTGGGGGTCTGCATCAGGATCGCCATGGCGGTGCCGGCGTCCTTGCCGCGGATCAGATCGCAGACGATCTGGACCTTGCGGGGAGAAATGCGGACATAGCGCAGATACGCTTTAGCAACTTTCTTTTCCATGTTCTGCATCCTCCTTTACTTAGTTGTCTTTCCGGTGGCCGCGGAAGGTGCGGGTGGGAGCGAACTCACCCAGCTTGTGGCCGACCATATCCTCCTGGATATAGACGGGCACGTGCTTGCGGCCATCGTGAACGGCGATGGTGTGGCCAACGAAGGCGGGGAAGATGGTGGAGCTGCGGCTCCAGGTCTTCAGAACCTTCTTCTCATTCTTGGCGTTCATTTCCTCGACCCGCTTCAGAAGCTCAGGGGCAACATACGGGCCTTTTTTAATGGATCTGCTCATATTAACTTGCCTCCCTTACTTCTCGTTGCGACGCTTCACGATGAACTTGTTGGTGGGGTTCTTGCCCTTGCGGGTCTTGTAACCCATAGCAGGCTTGCCCCAAGGAGTGACAGGGCCGGGACGACCGACAGGAGCACGGCCCTCGCCGCCGCCGTGGGGGTGGTCATTGGGGTTCATGACGGAGCCACGGACGGTGGGACGCCAACCCATGTGACGCTTACGGCCGGCCTTGCCGATGTTGATGTTCTCGTGCTCGATGTTGCCCACCTGGCCGATGGTGGCGTAGCAGTTGGTGCGCACGATGCGGACCTCGCCGGAGGGCATACGGATCTGAGCGTCGTTGCCTTCCTTGGCCATCAGCTGAGCGGCGGTACCGGCAGCACGGACCAGCTGGGCGCCGTTGCCGGGATGCAGCTCAATGTTGTGGATGATGGTACCAACGGGGATGTTGGCCAGGGGCAGAGCGTTGCCGGGAAGGATATCGGCCTCGGGACCAGTCATGATCTTGTGGCCGGCCTTCAGACCGACGGGAGCCAGAATGTAGCGCTTCTCGCCATCCTCATACTGGATGAGGGCGATGTTAGCGCTGCGGTTGGGGTCATACTCCAGGCGCAGGACCACGGCAGAGCCGGTCTTGTCCCGCTTGAAGTCAATGACACGGTACTTGCGCTTGTTGCCGCCGCCGCGATGACGGACGGTGATGCGGCCATAGCTGTTGCGGCCGGAGCTCTTCTTCAGAGGCTCGATCAGGCTGGGCTCGGGCTTGGCCTTCTTGTCGATGCCGTCGAAACCGGAGACCGTCATCTGACGTCTGGAGGGAGTCGTCGGCTTAAAAGTTTTGATAGACATATCGCTTTACTCTCCTTCCGTTATCAGACCATGCCTTCGAAGAACTCGATGGTCTTGGAGTCAGCAGCCAGCTGGACATAGGCCTTCTTCCAGGTCTTGGTCATGCCGGGCCGGCCGGCGCCCATGCGCTTTTCCTTGCCGGGCACCGTCACGGTGTTGACGGAAGTGACCTTCACGCCGAAGATCTCCTCAACGGCCTTCTTGATCTCGATCTTGCCGGCAGTCTTGGCAACCTCGAACACGTACTTCTTGTCGGCGGCGCCGGCCATAGCACGCTCGGTGATGATGGGACGGATAATGATGTCGTATGCGGTAGCCATTATGCGTACACCTCCTCGATTTTTGCGAGGGCGGTCTGATCCACGACCAGGTACTGAGCGTTGATGATGTCATAGACGTTCAGGTTGGTGGCGGGGGTAGTCAGCACGCCGGGGATGTTGCGGGCGCTCTTGACCACGGTCTCATCCACAGCGGGGGTGACCACAACGGCCTTGCCCTCCACCTGGACGGCGGTCAGGAACTTACGGAAGTCAGCGGTCTTGATGGCGTCCATCTTGATGGCGTCGATCACGACCAGCTTACCCTCGGCCGCCTTGGCGGACAGGACGGACTTCAGAGCCAGGCGCTTGACCTTCTTGTTCAGCACATAGCTGTAATCACGGGGCTTGGGTGCGAACACGATGCCGCCGTGGGTCCACTGAGGAGCACGGGTGGAACCCTGGCGGGCGTGACCGGTGCCCTTCTGGCGCCAGGGCTTCTTGCCGCCGCCGGAAACTTCGGCGCGGGTCAGGGCGCTCTGGGTGCCCTGTCTGCAATTGGCGAGGTGGTTCTTGACGACCTCGTGGACGACGACTTCGTTGGGCTCGATGCCAAAGACGGCGTCGCTCAGTTCCACAGTGCCGACTTCTGCGCCGGCCATGTTCAAAACTTTCATGGTAGACATTACTGAAACACCCCTTTCTTAGTGGTTTCTGGCAGAGGCCTTCTGCGGGTTGCGGCCGGAAGCCTTCTGCGGGTTCTTGCTGATGTCGGCACCAGCCTGCTTGACCTT
>Ga0129311_1001013_pt1 | contig 21429 bp, 19 predicted proteins | sample Go1ome_FD_94435 | JGI IMG/M metagenome (GOLD analysis project Ga0129311, IMG submission 94435) | Western lowland gorrila individual fecal microbial communities from Wisconsin, USA - Go1022B metagenome | ecosystem: Host-associated > Mammals > Digestive system > Large intestine > Fecal | place... | reverse complement strand
TTCACGCCTTGCGCAAACAGTAACTGATTTTGCCGATGCTTCGCATTCCGAATCGGCAAAATCCACTACCACCACTGTATTGTACGGAATTTTCAGTTCAGAAAATTCCTACCCGTGAACAGTAACGAGCAATAACTGTGGATTTTGTCGGACAGCGAACATCTGCTTGCATAAGTATCCAAAATATGCTAAGATTCTTGCGTACACATGTTTTTCTGGGACGTACATATGGTAACGTGCCAGAGCAATGGACGAAAAGTATGATTTCGGTAATAAAAAAGAAATTTTTAGCTTGCGAGGTCTGATATATGGAGAAGAAAAACAAGTATTATGTGGTTCGTGACAAAGCGCTGCCGGAAGTCCTTCAGAAAGTCGTTGAGGTGAAACGTCTCCTCGAGGCGGACAAAAACATGACGGTGCAGGAGGCGGCGGAACAGGTCGGTTTAAGCCGCAGCTCCTTCTATAAATATAAGGATGATATTCTTCCGTTTTCTGATAACACGAGAGGAAAGACAGTGACACTTGTGACCCAGATGATGGACGAGCCGGGGCTTCTGTCTGACCTGCTCCACATCGTTGCGGATTACCGTGCAAATATCCTTACGATCCACCAGACGATTCCGGTAAACGGATCCGCGACGGTAACGCTCAGCGTGGAAGTTCTCTCAGATACGGGAAATGTTGCCGGTATGGTTGAGGAGATCGAGCACTTAAAGGGCGTACAGAACGTAAAAATTTTAGGAGTGGAGAAATAGTCGGATGAAAGCGGCAATTATGGGATATGGAACCATCGGTTCCGGCGTGTATGAGGTTCTTGACAAGAACTGCAAAAGCGTAGAGAAAAAGGCTGGAGAGCCGATCAAAGTAAAATATATCCTGGATCTCAGGGAGTTCCCGGGAAGTCCGGTGGAGAAGCTTGTGATCCACGATGTGGAACAGATCGTAAATGACCCGGAGATCGGGATCGTTGTGGAGACCATGGGCGGGACAAAACCGGCTTATGAGTTTGTAAAGCGCTGCCTGCTCGCGGGAAAGCATGTGGTGACTTCCAATAAGGCACTGGTTGCGGCCCATGGGACAGAGCTGATCCGGATCGCCGCGGAAAAGAACATCAGCTTCTTGTTTGAGGCGAGTGTCGGCGGTGGTATTCCGATCATCCGCCCGCTGGTGGAGAGTCTCGGCGGTGAGGAGATCTTAGAAATCTCCGGTATCTTAAACGGAACGACAAACTACATCCTCACAAAGATGAATGAAGAGGGATGGAGCTTCGAGGAGGCGTTAAAGCGCGCCCAGGAATTGGGCTACGCGGAGCGCAACCCGGAGGCAGATATTGAAGGATATGACACTTGCAGAAAGATCGCGATCCTGACTGCGGTCGCAACAGGAAAAGAAGTAAACTACGAGGAGATCCCGACCCAGGGAATCACAAAGATCACTTCCATGGATTCCAGCTACGCGGCACATATGGGTGCGGCGATCAAGCTTTTCGGAACCAGCGTGAATAAAGACGGAAAGATTTATCTGGAGGTCGCGCCGGTCCTCGTGGACGCGAAAGACCCGCTGTATGCGGTGACAGATGTGTTCAACGGAATCCTCGTTGTGGGAAACATGCTGGGCGCGTCCATGTTCTACGGAAGCGGAGCAGGAAAATTGCCGACAGCCAGCGCCGTTGTCGGGGATATGATCTCCGCAGTCCGCTTCGGCGATGAGCCGGAGAAGATCGGATGGAGCAGCGAGAAGCTTGAGGTATATCCGGCGGCGGAGCTTTCCAGAAAGTACTTTGCACGGTTTGAGGGTTTTGAGGGCGCAAAGAAAGAGGCCGTTGCAGCAGCTTTCGGTGACGTGAAATTTGTGACACTGGAAGGAACAGATGAGTTTGCGGTTCTGACCGGTGAGATGACAGGGAAAGAGTTCGACGCAGCAGCAGCGAATGTTGGCGGACTGCGCCAGAAGATCGCAGCCAGATTATGATTCGGACATGGTTCCAGATGCCATGCCTGTTTCAGATGATGACCGGGCTCTATTGTCCGGGATGCGGGGGAACGAGAGCCGTCCGGGCACTCCTTTCAGGGCATCCGGTACTAAGCTTTCTGTACCATCCGGTGGTGCCGTATATGGCATCGGTAGCTGTGTGGGCTGCGGTTTCCTGGATCCTGTATTTTGCCACGGGAAACAGGAGATTCCGACCGGAGTTGGATGACCGGATCGCTTACGCAGCGGCGGGGATCGTGATCTTAAATTTTATCATAAAAAACGGACTTCTGGTGTTCGCCGGGATCGATGTGATCGGGCGGTTGCCGGGGGTGTGAGAATAGGGAGAAGACCTGGAGTGGGTACCAGAGCTGGTATCTGTTCCGGGTCTTCGTTTTTCCTGCGTTGCCACATATTTGCTTTGCCACGGATTTGCCGCTAATAGACAGAATATCTTAAGTTGACGTGAGAGATCGTCCACCCTTATAATATAGTTAAACAAAAGGTAACTATTCAGTACCTTCATAGTTACACGCAAAAATCCATTCCAGATCAGCTTCGCTGATGGGATTTTTGCCTTCCGATCTATGTTTTCTTACGGTCAGCGCAGCAAGTGCGCCGGTCTATTGAACAGTTACAATAAAAGCAACATCGATCATGCAAATTGCTGAAAAAATCTGGGGGAGGGAATCCTATGGCAGGAAGAAAATTAAAAAAAATAAGTGCATGGATGACCGCATGGGTCATGGCGGTCGTGTTCGTGGTATCCGGGGCGCAGACAACGTTTGCGGCGACCAGTTATGTGAACAGTGTCAGCATCACGCTGGATGTGACACCGACGGTGGGGGAATCCCTGCCGGATCTCGATGTGGGATACAATTCTGATAACTGCGAGGTATCGATCCCGAACAACGATAAATATGATATCGTATCCGCAAAGTGGTCTTCCACAAAGAACGACGTGAAGATCGGCGGAACCTATACCATGAAAGTTACTTTAAAGACTTTAAATAACTATAGGTTCAGCAGCAGCTCCTACACTTCCTCAAAGGTAAAGGTAAAGAACGGAACTTTTGTCAGCGCTTCGAGAACATCTTCCGACCGTCTGGTGGTTACCGTAAAGACAAAACCGGCAAAGGGCGATCTTGACGCGCCGGGCGAGGCATACTGGCAGACCACAAAGTCCGGAAGCTCCGATCTCGGACTCGCGAAGTGGGAGGCCGTTGAGGACGCGTCCTACGAGGTGTACCTCTACCGCGGCAGCAAGAACGTCTACAAGAGCGGCGAGATCCACACCAGCAGCTGTGATCTCTTTCCGTATATGAGCTCCAAGGGAACCTACACCTTTAAGGTGCGCGCGCTCCCGTCAAACGATGAGATATCCAAGTACGCGTCAAAGAGCGACTGGACTATATCCGATGAGGTCTATATCGATGAGGATGACGCGGCGAGAGCGGCAAAGAAAAAGCCGTCAAGCGGCAACAACAGCAGCACAAATAACTCCGGAAATTCCCAGCAGGCCCCGTCAAATGTGAATGAGGTCGGCTGGATCCTTGACGGAAACCGCTGGTATTATCGTTACCCGGACGGAACTTATTTAAAGAACGGCTGGGGATCAATCGGCGGTGTCTGGTATCTCTTCGACGCAAATGGAATGATGCTGACAGGCTGGCAGATGAAGAACGGCGTTTACTATTACATGAATGGTGATGGAAAAATGCAGACTGGCTGGCTTCTCGATAATAACACCTGGTATTACCTTTCTGAGAGCGGGGCGATGGTGACCGGCTGGATCACGCTGGGGGATAAGACTTACTACCTCGGCGGCGACGGCGGAATGCTCACAGGATGGCAGAACATCGACGGACATATCTACTACCTGTATCCGGATGGACATAAGGCGGTCAATGAAGTGATCGATACCTTCTATGTAGATCAGGACGGTATCTGGAGAAAACCGCAATAAAGATCTGAACCTGCGGGACATGCGGTTATGCGGTGGAAATCGTCAGAATATTTCCCGGCAGACTGAAAATACAGGAAAGGAGCACCTTATGAGGCAGAAAACTTTTGGAAAATGGCTTGCGGCAGCAGGAATTCTGATCGTGATGACGATATGGATGGTTCTTCCTGCACTGGCAGCGCCGACGGTGAATTCCATAAGGATCACCTTTAAAGACAAGTATGAAGATCCCGGCGTGATCGAGGAGCCGGAGATCAGCTGCGGCAGCTACGGGATCGAGATCACATCCGTGGAGTGGGGCAAGGATGTAGAAAAATGGAACCCTGGAACGAAAGTGACGGCAACGCTGATACTGTCCTCCAGCGGAAGAGAGTTCTCCTCCAGCTACGGTTCAAAGTCCTGCCAGATCTCCGGTGCGACGTTGAGTAAGGCAGTGAAAGTGGATGATGACCTGAAGGTCACGGTTACTTACTATCCGGTGGTATGGCTGGAGTCCCCGGATGAAGCCGGATGGAGCGCTTCAAACCATATGAAAGCGGTCTGGAAGAAAGTCGATTACGCGACGGGATATCAGATCCGCCTGTACCGGGATGATTACTATCTCCGGACTATCGACGCAACGGGAACCAGCAAGGACCTCTCCGAGTATATGGGAAGAGAGGGAAACTACTATTACGAGATCCGCGCGGTGGGAAAAACAACGAACGATGCGAAGTACCGCAAGAGCAGCGAGTATATCGTCTCCTCCGACCGTTACCTGGATGACCTGGGTGACACGGAGGGCAGCTGGAAGAATTACGCGGACGGAAAGAAGTATGTGAGCGAGAACGGACAGATCCTGACGTCCCAGTGGTACCGGATCCTCGGAACCTGGTATTATTTCGACGAGAACGGATACATGGCGACGGGATGGAGACTGGTCAACAATAAGTGGTATTACCTCGGAAGCGACGGAAAGATGGTGATCGGCTGGAAGCAGGTTGGCGGTGTCTGGTACTACATGGATGCCGACGGCGCGATGGCTACCGGCTGGCGCCAGACCGCACCGGGGCAGTGGTATTACCTGAACGCCAACGGAGCGATGGCTGTCTCCACAGTGATCGACGGATATACGGTGGACGCGTCTGGGCTTTGGGTGAGTTAGAGTTTAGGCGCTGCTCTGAATCCTTTTTCAGGATTCAGGGCAGCGCCTTTGTCTTGGATGCAAAAAAGCTTGACTTACCATAAGATATCAACTAAAATTTAGGAACGTGTAAACATTTGTCGCGGCAGCCTGAAGGTGTATGCGGCGCCGCAGTCACTTGAAGTTTATGAAAAACGAGAAAGGATTTCTATGGGAATCATTAAAGCAGTGAATCTGATTTTCGACTATATCAGGCACGATGAAGAGGAAGACAAGGATGAGGTCAGCCATGCGTTAAAGGGTGTCTCTCTGGACATCAAGGAAGGCGATTTTGTAGCGATCCTGGGCCATAACGGATCCGGAAAATCCACATTCGCGAAGCTGATGAACGGAATCCTGCTTCCAACGGATGGAACAGTCTATATTTCCAAAATGAGGACGGACGACGAGGAACATCTCTGGGATGTCAGAAAGACGGCGGGAATGGTATTCCAGAACCCGGACAACCAGATCATCGGAAATGTGGTGGAAGAGGATGTTGGATTTGGACCGGAGAACATGGGTGTTCCGACGGATGAGATCTGGGCACGGGTCGACAAGAGCCTTGAAGCGGTGGGCATGACGGCCTACAGACTCCAGTCTCCGAATAAGCTTTCCGGCGGACAGAAACAGCGCGTGGCCATCGCAGGCGTTATGGCGATGAAGCCCCGGTGTATCGTTCTCGACGAGCCGACAGCGATGTTAGACCCGAACGGACGCCGTGAGGTCATCAAAACGGTTCATGAACTGAACCGCCAGGAGGGGATCACGGTACTTCTGATCACCCACTATATGGAAGAGGTCATCGACGCGGACCGCGTGGTCGTTATCGACGGCGGACATGTCGTGATGGACGGAACCCCGAAGGAGGTCTTTTCCAGAGTTAAGGAACTGAAAAAATACAGCCTCGATGTGCCGCAGGTAACGGAACTTGCGGATGAATTAAAGGAAGCAGGAATGGATCTTCCGTACGGAATCCTTTCCATCGATGAGCTTGTGGACGAACTTGTTCCGCTCTTAAAATAGTGGAGAAATGGTGGAAATATGGCAATCGAAATTAAACACTTGAATCATATATACGGGCAGGGAACGATCTTTGAGCAGTATGCCTTAAAGGACGTAAATATTACGATCCAGGACGGCGAGTTTATCGGCCTCATCGGACATACCGGATCCGGAAAATCAACCTTGACCCAGCATTTAAACGGACTTTTAAAGGCAACGAGCGGAGATATCCTTTATAACGGAGAGAGTATTTATAAAGAGGGATATTCCATGAAAGAGCTCCGCAGCCATGTGGGGCTTGTTTTCCAGTATCCGGAGCACCAGCTGTTTGAGGTGGATGTATTCTCAGATGTCTGCTTTGGACCGAAGAATCTGGGACTCCCGAAGGAGGAGATCGAGAAGCGCGCGAAAGAGGCACTTGACATGGTGGGACTCGATGAGAGTTTTTATAAGCAGTCCCCCTTCGACCTCTCCGGCGGTCAGAAACGTCGAGTGGCCATCGCGGGCGTTCTGGCAATGAAGCCGGAGGTCCTGATCCTGGATGAGCCGACAGCCGGTCTCGACCCGAAAGGACGCGATGACATTTTAGGACTCGTACAAAAGCTCCATAATGAGCAGGGGCTGACGATCATCCTTGTCTCCCACAGCATGGAGGACGTGGCGCGGTATGTGTCTCGCCTTGTAGTCATGAACCACGGCGAGAAGGTCTTCGACGGAACCCCGAAGGAAGTATTCCGCCACTATAAAGAGCTGGAATCCATCGGCCTCGCGGCACCGCAGATCACCTATGTGGTACACAAGCTGATTGACAAGGGAATTCCGCTGGATCCGGATATCACGACGGTGGAAGAGGCGAAGAATGCGATTCTTAAGATCTGGCGCGGGAAAAATGGAAAAAGCTCCGGAGATGCAGTGCAGGTAAGTGCAGCAGGAGCGGATTCCGGGAGTGCGGATCATGGGAACGCCGCCGGAACAGCTTCTGGGAATGCGGACCGCACAGAAAAGACAGCCGGGGAGGAAAAGACATGTTAAGAGATATCACACTTGGACAGTACTACCCGGTAGATTCCCTGCTTCACAGGTTGGATCCGAGAACAAAATTATTTGGAACTCTTGTATACATCGTAACTTTATTTATTGCGGACAACCTCTGGGCATACATTGCGGCGACGATCTTTTTGATCGCGGCGATCAAGCTCTCAAACGTCCCGGTAAAATTCATGGTGCGGGGCTTAAAATCCATCGTGTTCCTGCTCCTCATCAGCGTCAGCTTCAACCTGTTCCTGACGCCCGGTACCCCGATCTTTAAGATCGGTTTCCTTCAGATGACGTGGGAAGGTCTTAAGTTTGCGTCATTTATGGCGATCCGCCTGGTATACCTTGTGATGGGATCCACGATCCTGACACTCACAACGACACCGAACCAGCTGACAGACGGTCTGGAAAAGAGCCTGGGCTTCTTAAAGAAGGTCGGTGTTCCGGTCCACGAGGTGTCCATGATGATGTCCATCGCGCTCCGTTTTATCCCGATCCTGATCGAGGAGACAGATAAGATCATGAAAGCGCAGATGGCGAGAGGTGCCGACTTCGAGAGCGGAAACCTGATCCAGAAGGCGAAATCCATGGTTCCACTTCTTGTACCGCTGTTTGTATCCGCATTCCGCCGCGCCACTGACCTTGCGATGGCTATGGAGGCGAGATGCTACCGCGGAGGCGAGGGAAGAACGAAGATGAAACCGCTTAAGTACGCGAAGAGAGACCATATGGTTTATGGGGCGTATCTGGTGTATTTTGTGGTGGCAATTTTGCTTAAGGTCGTTTTGTAAAGAAATGAACGATTTCAGCCGGGAAAAAGTAATTTGATATCTAATTCTATCCGGAAAACCGGGCAGAACTGGATTCGGCTGGAAATGGCAGAAGATAATTTGCAGCTGTGAAGCTGCAAAATAGCTGCTGGATCTGTATAAAAGTAAATTTGCCCGGGAATCCCCGGGCAGCAGAAGGAAAACAATAAAGCTATGAGACGAATCAAACTGACGGTGGCCTACGACGGCACCGCATACAAGGGCTGGCAGCTCCAGCCCAATGGCGTTACCATAGAGGAGATGTTAAATAAGGCTCTTTCGGATCTTCTGAAAGAGCCTGTCTGCGTCATTGGGGCAAGCCGGACGGACTCCGGCGTCCATGCGCGCGGAAATGTGGCGGTCTTTGACACGGAGAGCCGGATCCCGGGAGATAAATTCTGTTACGCCATCAACCGCGGACTCCCGGAGGACATCCGTGTGGTGGAATCCGAGGAGGTTCCCCTGGACTGGCATCCAAGAAAGCAGAACTGTGTAAAGACTTACGAATATCAGATCTTAAACTGTAAGATCGAGATACCGACAAGACGCCTTTACGCTCATTTCTGCTATTACCCGTTAAACGTGGAAAAAATGAACGAGGCCGCAAAATATCTCATCGGGGAACATGATTTCATCAGCTTCTGCGCCGCGAACCACCAGGCAGAGGAGACGGTCCGGACGATCTACGAGGCAGATGTCAGCAAAAATTCTGAGGACATCGTGACAATCCGGCTCCGCGGCAGCGGCTTCCTCTACAATATGGTGCGGATCATCGCGGGAACTCTGTTGAAAGTCGGAACCGGCGAGTGGGAACCGGAACATGTGAAAGAGGTTCTGGAATCGAGAGACCGCAAAGAGGCAGGTCAGACCGCCCCGGCGAGAGGCCTGACGCTTGTGGGGATCGAGTACGAGAAAGAGATTCCGAAGGAGATCATCGGAAAGAATGAACACTGGGACGCGGTCCTGGACCAGACCAGCCTGGGATCCGACGGAGTTTCCCGCGTGCGGGTCAACTTCTCCGAACCCGAAGAACTCCCCCGTCTGATCCGCCGCATGGTGCACCAGGCGTACCGGAATGGGGCGAAGGAAGTTTTTGTCACGGTCCCGGATGGGTATGAGGTGTCGGAGACGGAGAGCTATGGATATTACCGGCTCCGCAGGCTGGATGATGGCAGCTACGGAACGGAATATACGGGGAGAACACTATGAACCAGGTACTGATCCAGCTGATCTATTTTGTGATCTATTCCGTTGTGTTCCTCGTCATCGGAAAGCTCTCCTTTTCGGAAAGCGATTCTCTCTCCAAGTTTTTTGTCGGTGAGAGAAAAAATGACGAAAAACGCCTGTTTTTTACATTCGTCGGAACCTGGGTCTCAGCGGCGACGATCCTGGGATTTACTGGAAACGTATATCACAGCGGACTCTCCGTCATCGCGTCGTCGGTCATCCCATGGTTTATCGGCGCGGGTCTCCTGTATCTGATGACGGACCGGCTTTACGAGAATGATGTCCTGTCGATCCCACAGCTGATCGGAAAAAAGCACCATTCAAAATTTCTGCAGACAGCATCGGCCATTTTTATGATCTGCGGCTATATTTTCTATCTGATGATCCAGATCAAGGGATTTGGCATCGCGGTATCCAGCCTGCTGAATATCAATTACAAGGTGGCTGTCTTTCTTGTCTATCTTTTTATCCTCTATTCGAGCTTCGGCGGCTTTAACTCCGTCACGAAGTCGGACTGCCTGAATCTGATCATGCTCTCTGTGAGCATAGGGGTTCTGTATCTGGTGGTCGTAAAAAATGTTCCGGGACACTGGTTTTTGACAGATCAGACTGTGCATGAACTCATAAAGAGCAAGGGTGTCTTCGAAAATCAGACAGCAGAGATTGGAATCTTCGTATACATCTCCATGTTCTTCGGCTGGGGAATGGGACTGGCGTCGAATCCCCAGTATATGGTCAGGATCCTGGCGGCGAAGGATAAGAAGACCGCAAAACACATGATCCTGCATGCCCTGATATTCCTGTGCGTGCTGTACTTTGCACTGACCCAGATCGGTCTCGGACTGCGGATCCTCTTTCCGCAGCTGAAAAATTACTGCTCAGCGGATGACGTATTTATCTATGCGGTGGTCAATCTCATGAACACCCCGTTCAGCGGTTTCTTCCTGATCAGCGTGATCGGCGCCTGTGTCTCAACGGCGAACTCCCAGCTTCACCTGATCGGCTGTATGCTGTCCTACGATGTGGCTGCCCAGATCATAAAAAAGAGGCTGTCGGAGGAACAGATCCTTACCCTGGCGCGTTTATTTATCTTTCTGGGTGGTACGGCTGCGCTGCTTTTATCTGTAAATCCACCGGAAGACATGCTGTCCTTTGGAGCGGACATCTGGGGATTATTCTCGGCTGCGCTGGCTCCGCTGATCTACGGAGGGCTGTACTGGAAGCGGAGATCGAAGGCCGGAGCGGTGGGCGCGTTCTTTACGGGGCTTATCTGTTCCGCGCTGTTCTGGAAAATGGAGCTTCAGATCTACTGGGCATTTCCGGCAACCCTGTGCGCGGCGGCGGTCTATGTCGTGATCCCGATGTTTGAGAAGAAGAGAGGGGCAGAAGAATGAGCGGAAAGGAAAAAAACTGTTTCGATCATGGTTCCGCAGGATCGAGCATGAGGTCATGCTGCCGTTCATCACGGTGGGGATCCTGGTCGTCTGTGCATTCTGTGCTATTTCGGTGTATAATGGATATACAGAAAAGCTTAAGGACAGAAAAGAGTACGCGAGGACCACGATCCGCGGCATGGAGGCGGATATCTACTATCTGCAGGGAAAACTGAGTGAGGAGGAGATCCGGCAGAAGTATAAGTTCTATCGTGATCCGGCGGTGCGGATCATGGCTGCCGATGGTACGGTCATCACGGGGGACGAGGAGATCCCGGGCGGGAATATGGAACTCCTGTACGCGGACAGTGGAAATTCCCTGGGGTGGCGTCTGGAATACTGGATGGATAAAAAGTCATTCGAGAGTGCGATCCTGGAAGAACAGAATTATGTCATTGTGGGTGCTGTGGCCAGTCTCCTGATCATCGTCCAGGTCAGCGTGTTCCTCGCCTGGAGTCTCACAAAACCCATCCGCAGCATGAGCGCGGCGTGCAGAAAGATCGACGAGAACAAGGATGGATTTCGGGAGTACAGTTTCCGGGAGACAGAGAGGAACGACGAGATCGGCCAGCTTGCGAGAACCTTTGAGAATCTTCTGAAAAATCTGGACAATTATACGAAAATGGAGTATACGAGCCGGATGTCATCGGCACTCGCCCACGAGATCAAGAATCCTCTTGCCGGGATCCGTTCCGGGATCCAGGTCCTTGGAGGACGGGCGGTGAAGGAGAATGAAAAATTTCTCTGCGACAGCATGCTCCATGAGATCGACCGAGTGACGGGATTGATCAATGATCTGTTTACGCTGTCGGTGAAGAAGGAAAATCACAGACATGTCTTCCGGGCGGACGTGCTGTTAAGAGAGGTATCGGCCATCTACGACAGGGAATGCGAACAGCAGAAGGTCATCTTCGAGACGGAATGTGAGACATGTGAGATATTTGCTGATGAAAATGAAACGCGTCAGATGTTATACAATCTTCTGACGAACAGCATGCGGGCGGTCAAACGGGATGGCACAGGAAAGATTCGCCTTTCGCTGTCTTCCGACGGAGAAAAGACTGTATTTTGTGTCACTGACAACGGAAAAGGAATGAATGAAGAGGAGCTGAAACGTGCGCGGGAGCCGTTCTACACGAAGAGTATCAACGGTGTCGGGCTCGGTCTGGCGATCGTAAACCGGCTGATCGAGCAGAACCACGGTAAAATGGAAATGGAAAGCGCCCCGGGCTGCGGGACGACGGTACGATTGATTTTTGAAAGCAGGGATGAACATGAAGAAGGTACTGATCGTTGATGATGAATTTCTGATCCGGTTTATGCTGGAGGAAGGACTGAAGGATCGGGGATATGAGACTCAGTCGGCGGAAACGGTGAAGGACGCTCTTGAGAAGATGAAAACGTTCCACCCGCAGGTGATCCTCCTGGATAACCGCCTGCAGGACAGCCTCGGGATCGACGAGATATCCACGTTCCGTTCCGCCGATGAAGAGGTCCAGGTGATCCTGATGACGGCGTATGGCTCTGTCGCCCAGGCGGTGGAGGCGACGAAGCGCGGTGCTTACGATTATATTTTAAAGCCCTTTGATATTGATGAGATCGACCGGATCGCCAGCCGCTGCATTGGCCAGATGCAGGACCGGGAATCCCTGGAGTTCTTAAAGGGAAAAACGCAGGAATTTATCGGAGTCAGCGACGCCGCGATGCGGATCCGGCGCCACATCGAACTTCTCGGAAAGAATTCCTCGGTGAATGTTCTGATCCGGGGCGAGACCGGAACGGGAAAAGAGGTTGCGGCGTCCCTGATCCATGCCTGCAGTGACCGGCGGGACCACCTGATGGTCCGCATCAACTGCAGTGCAATTCCGGAGCATCTGATGGAGAGCGAGCTCTTTGGCTATGAGCGGGGGGCCTTTGCGGGCGCGATGAAGACGAAGAAGGGCCTGATCGAGCTGGCAGCAGGCGGAACCGTGTTCTTAGATGAGATCGGGGAACTTCCGCTGTCCATGCAGACAAAGATCCTCACATTCCTGGACCATAAGAAGTTCAAGCGTGTGGGTGGTCTGGAGGACATCGAAGTGGATGCCCGGGTGATCGCGGCGACAAACCGGAATCTGGAACACGCCGTAAAGCAGGGGGAATTCCGGGAAGACCTTTTCTACCGGATCAATGTCATGGAACTTGTGATCCCGCCGTTACGGGACCGGAGAGAGGATATTCCGGCGCTCTGCGATTATTACCTGAAATATTATAACGGCATGTTTGGAAAGAATATCACCCATGTGGATCCTGATTTTATGCGGGAGCTGCTTTTGTATGACTGGAAAGGGAACGTTCGGGAACTGAAAAATATTTTCGAGCGCTGCTTCTTATTCTGTCAGGGGGACGTGCTTGAAAAACATGTGGAATTAAAACGGGTGGACTGGAAAGATGATACCCGGACAGGAGAACCGTTTGCGCTAAAGGATCTTCGGAAAGGACCGATCAGCCTCGATCAGGAGGTTTCCATGCTGGAACAGATCTACATGGACCAGGCGCTGAAGCTCTGCGGAAACAATGTGACAAAGGCGGCAGCCCTTTTAGGGATCACAAGATTCTCCATGAAGCGAAGACTTGATAAGGAAGACTGAGATCCTACGATCCTCGCGGCAAGGGCGCAGACCTGCTGAACAATTGAAAACGTGCAAAAATTCACATCGTGCGAAATCGCTCGCTGAAACTGAGCGGATTCGCACGATTTTTTTGAAAATTTCAAAAAGATTTTCCAAAACCGAAAAACATAGTTGAATATCGCTAAAAAGTCAGATAAAATCAAGGCATCAGTTGTAGAAAAGATACGAAAGGGGTACTCATTTATGGGGGAAAAGAAAAAACACAGCAACATGACGACCTTGATGGGAGCTGCGTTCCTGATGGCGACATCCGCGATCGGACCGGGCTTCCTGACACAGACTTCCACATTTACGGCTCAGTATAAAAGCGTTTTCGCACTTGTGATCATCTGTACGATCCTGCTGGATGTGACAACACAGTTAAATATCTGGTCGGTGATCGGTGTGTCCGGCATGCGCGGACAGGACATCGCAAATAAAGTCCTTCCGGGGCTCGGATACTTTATCGCGTTCATGGTTGCTCTCGGCGGTCTGGCCTTCAATATCGGAAACGTCGGAGGCGGCGCCCTGGGGCTCAATGTATTGTTCGGAATTCCGACGACGGTTGGAACCTTTATTGCCGGAATTATCGGAATCCTGATCTTCCTCTCCAAGGACGCGAAGGCCAGCATGGATAAGCTGACAAAATACCTTGGAAGCATCATGATCATCGTTGTTCTCTATGTGGCAATTAAATCCAAACCTCCGGTAGGGGATGCTGTGAGCAGCATTTTCCACCCGGGCGATGTGGGTGCTCTTGTTCTTCCGCTCATCACGCTTCTCGGAGGAAGCTGCGGCGGATATATCACATTCTCCGGTGCGCACCGTCTTCTTGATGCCGGATATTCCGGAAAGAAAGATCTTCCGCATGTACGTCAGTCTGTTTTAATGGGTGTCAGCGTTTCCGGTATCATGAGGATCCTGCTGTTCCTTGCGGTTCTCGGTGTCGTGACAGCAAATCCGAACGTGACACTCGACGCTTCAAATCCGGCAGCAGATGCGTTCCGCCTTGGAGCCGGCGTGATCGGATATAAGATCTTCGGTCTTGTCCTTTTCTTTGCCGCTACAACATCCGTCATCGGCGCTGCTTATACATCCGTTTCTTTCTTAAAGACTCTTCATCCGTTTATCATGAAGAACGAAAAGTGGTTCGTGATCGGATTTATCACAGCATCCACATTGATCATGGCGATCCTCGGAAAGCCGGCAGCGCTCCTTGTACTTGCAGGCGCTTTAAACGGACTGATCCTTCCGCTGACACTCTTAACGATCCTTCTCGCAAGCAGAAACAAGAAGATCGTCGGCGAGGATTACAAGCATCCGACGATCCTCATCGTTCTGGGAGTATGCGTGGTACTGCTCACAGGATTTTCCGGAATCAAAGCTCTTCCGGGAATCTTAAAGATGTTCGGCTAAGGCTAATTATGTATTGAGATTGTGATGCAAGTCGTTTAAAATAGTAGGTAGACAGATTGCAAAATACCGGCAGCGAAAGCAAGGAGGAAATAATATGTACCGTGTAGATTTAAACAGTGACCTTGGAGAAAGCTTTGGAAATTATACGATCGGAATGGATGAGGAGATCTTAAAATACGTCTCCTCCGCAAACGTGGCATGCGGCTGGCACGCAGGTGATGCGATGGTGATGGAAAAGACCGTTGCCCTGGCGAAAGAGTTCGGAACAGCCGTCGGCGCGCACCCGGGATTCCCGGACCTTGTGGGCTTCGGACGCCGCAATATGGCAGTGACACCGGATGAGGCGAAAGCTTATGTCCGTTACCAGCTGGGCGCTCTCATGGCGTTCTGTACCGCTCACGGTGTAAAGATCCAGCATGTAAAACCGCACGGCGCTCTTTACAACATGGCAGCCGTTGACGAGAAGTTAGCCATCGCGATGTGTGAGGCAGTTTATGAGGTAGATAAGGGCATCATTTTCATGGGTCTTGCAGGTTCCAAGATGATCACGGCAGCAGAAAAAGTCGGTCTCCGCGCCGCAAGTGAGGTCTTCGCTGACCGTGCCTACAACGATGACGGAACCCTCGTATCAAGAAAGCTTCCGGGCGCTGTAATCAAGGACAAAGACCTTGCGATCAAGCGCGTGATCCGCATGGTAAAAGAAGGAAAAGTCGAGTCCATCAACGGAAATGATATCGCGATCAAGGCAGACTCTATCTGCGTTCACGGTGATAACCCGAAGGCATTGGAGTTCGTAAAGAATATCCGTGAGACACTGATCGCGGAAGGCGTAGAGATTAAGAATTTAAGTTTATAGGGAAAAATAGTGCAGCTGTTTGACATCTTATAAATGTCAAACAGCCGCAAATGTATAGAGAGGAGACTCGCTGTGGGAAATGTAAGATATCTGGTTTCCGGCGACTGTGCAGTCACCGTGGAATTTGGAAATGAGATCAGCCCGGAGATCAACCGGAAGATCCGTGCGTTCAAGATCGCGTTAGAGAAAGAACAGATCGAAGGAATCGTAGAAACTGTGCCGACATACCGCTCACTTCTTGTTGTATACAAGCCGGAAGTGATCCGTTTCTCAGCGCTGACAGAAAAATTTGAGCAGGTTCTGTCCTCCATGGGCAGCATCCAGATCCCGCCGCCAACGGTGATCGAAATTCCGGTGCTCTATGGCGGAGAGATGGGACCGGATCTTGCAAATGTGGCGGAACATAACGGTCTTACGGAGGAGGAAGTCGTAAAGATCCACTCCTCCGAAGAGTACCTGATCTACATGCTGGGATTTATCGCAGGATTCCCGTATCTCGGCGGCATGGACAAGCGCATTGCGACCCCGCGTTTAAAGAGTCCCCGTGTAAAGATCGAGGGCGGCTCCGTGGGAATCGCCGGAGAGCAGACGGGAATCTACCCGGTGGCATCCCCGGGCGGCTGGCAGCTCATCGGAAGAACTCCGTTAAAGCTCTATGATTCCGAGCGGGAAAAACCGGTACTTCTGGAGTCTGGGCAGTACATTAAATTCCGCCCGGTGACGGAAGAAGAGTACAAAGCCATCGAAAAACAGGTGGAGAACAATACATATCAGTATGTAGTATATGATAAGGAGGCGGAGTGATGGGCATTCAGATCATAAACGGCGGATTCCTGACAACGATTCAGGATATGGGACGTTACGGATATCAGGAGACTGGAATGTCTGTATCTGGTGTCATGGATACCAGGGCAGCGTCACTCGCCAATATTCTTGTTGGAAATGACACGAACGAGGCAGTCATCGAGATCACGATGATGGGTCCGACCATGAAATTTACAGAAGATGAGATCATCGCGGTGACAGGCGGAGACCTCGGGGCCAAGATCGACGGAAAGCCGGTAGAGAGATACCGCGCGGTCCTGGTAAAAGCGGGCCAGACGTTGAGCTTCATGGGTATGTACGGCGGAAGCCGTGCATATATCGCCTTTGCAGGCGGACTTGATATCCCGGTCGTTATGGGAAGCAGATCCACGAACCTGAAATCAAAAGTCGGCGGATACGAAGGAAGAAAATTGGGAACCGGCGATGAGATCAGTTTCCGCGCTCCCGCATCCTGGCTCCCGCATATGGCGGAGCGTGTATACGGACTCCCGTCCTACGGTGCAAAGGAATGGACACTCAGAGTCGTTATGGGCCCGCAGGACGACTGCTTTACAGATAAGGGAATCAACACCTTCTTAAACAGCACCTACACAATCTCCAACGAGTACGATCGGATGGGCTGCCGCATGGAAGGCGATGTGATCGAGCATAAAAACGGCGGCGACATCATCACCGACGGCATCAGCTTCGGCGCTGTCCAGGTTCCGTCCCACGGAAATCCTATTGTCATGATGGCGGACCACCAGACTACAGGCGGCTACACAAAGATCGCCAACGTGATCTCTGTGGATCTTCCGGTGCTTGCCCAGTGCATGCCGGGAATGAAGATCCGGTTTAAGAAAGTCACGGTGGATGAGGCGCAGGAGCTCTACTGTAAGGAAAAAGAAGAGTTCAGCGCGCTTGCGAAGAAGCTGAATACCCCGGTGGAACCGGCGGACGATGAACAGGCTGTGGCGATCGCCGCGGCATCTGAGGCGAACAAGACCGCATGGGTAAAGGCGGGAACATATAAGATTTCAGTAAATGGAAAAGAGTTTCTTGTGGAGCTTGAAAAAGAGATTGTGAGATTCCGATAAGAAGAAGCATGGAGATGCAGGCCGGAAAATGACCGGATCGGTGAAGCATTTCAGCAGAATGGGTCGTGGGGGAATAGAGACCTTGAGATGCCGGAAACGAAAAGAGCGGCATAGGAGAAAGGGGTAATGAAAAATGGGAGATTACAGAATGACAAAACCGGAAGAGATCTGGAAAAAGATCCGCGACGGAGAGATCACAGGCCCGACAGCCGGAATGTGCGGAGGATATGCACAGGCGAACCTTGTGATCCTGCCGAAAAAATATGCGGAGGACTTTAAAAAGTTCGCGGAGCGCAACCCGAAACCGTGTCCGATCCTCGAGATCATGGATGGTTCCCCTCTTGTCCATGATATGGGCGAGGGCGCGAACATCGTCACAGATATTCCGCGGTACTTTATCTATAAGAACGGCGTGAAGGTCGACGAGGTGACAGACGCATCCGAATACTGGCAGGATGATTTCGTTGGTTTTCTTATCGGCTGCAGCTTCTCCTTCGAGGAGGCGCTCTTACAGGCCGGAATCGACGTGCGCCACATCTCGATGGGAAGAAATGTGCCGATGTACAAGACGAATATCGAGTGCGAAAAAGCAGGAGTCTTCGAGGGTCCGTTGGTATGCAGCATGCGCCCGATGACGCCGGAGGACGCGAAGAAGGCGGCGGAGATCACGGAGAAGTTCCCGAATGTTCACGGTGGTCCTGTCCACATGGGAGATCCGGCCGGGATCGGCATCAAGGATATCGACCATCCGGACTATGGAGATCCAGTGGAGATCCGCGAGGGCGAAATTCCGGTATTCTGGGCCTGCGGCGTGACCCCACAGGCAGCCGTCGAGCGCGCGAAACCTCCGATCGTCATCACCCACGCCCCGGGACATATGTTCATCACGAACGTGAAGAACGCGGAGTTAAATGATTATCTGGAGAGGAAGAAACAAGGTACGAAGTCGCTGTGAAACAGAAGAAATCGCAGCATCGCTGATACACGTGATCAGCTGTCAGCATCGGACATGCCAGATTTTGCCGGACAGATGCGGAAAGAGAGGATTGGCCCCTCGAGAGAGAGAGGTTCGGGTCACCGGGCCGTCGGGCCCCGGAGAGTTGACAGAATCCGAAATCTGTGCTATTCTACCAGACGTTAAAACTCGTGTGGATTTTTAAAGAAGAACTTTTTTCGCCACACAATCACCCAAAACTTTATGGGTGGTTGTGTGGCGTTTTTTTGTTTAACAGAAAATTCCGATAGAACTTCCTGCTAAACAAAAAGGAACTACGAGCCAATGATGTGTACTCGCGCGAGGATGCAGCTTGTCGCAAGTGACTGCGCTCGGCGCGAGAATGTGTCGAGGCACATTCTTTTAATTGCTTATATCAACGAAGTTTTACATATGGAACTGTTACTTTAAAAATTATATGGGAGGTTATAATCATGAACGAAACTTTCATGAAGGAGAAGCCGGTCTTTCCGCTTCTCCTCGGAATGGGAATGCCCATGGTCTTGTCCATGCTGGTGAATTCCCTCTATAATATTGTAGACAGCTATTTTGTTGCCCAGATCAGCGAGAACGCCATGGAGGCGCTGTCCCTGGTGTTCCCGATCCAGAACTTTATCAACGCCATGGCCATCGGTTTCGGTGTGGGAATCAACGCGCTGATCGCCACGGCGAGAGGTGCCGGAAAAGAGGATGAGGCGCGCCGGGCGGCGACCCAGGGCGTTGTCCTGTCCGTGATCCACGGGATCATCCTGGCGGCGGCCTGCATCGCCATCATGCCGTGGTTCCTTGGCATGTTCACAGGTGACCAGGAAGTCATTCACTACGGCGTGCGCTACGCGTCCATCGCATTCCTGTTCTCCCCGATCATCATGGCCGGCTTGGCCTTCGAGAAGATCTTCCAGGCAGTAGGCCGGATGAAGGTGTCCATGATCGCCCTGCTCGGCGGCTGCGTTACGAACATCATCCTGGACCCGATGCTGATCTTCGGAGTGGCATTCTTCCCGAAGATGGGGATCGCAGGTGCGGCGCTGGCAACAGGTGTGGGGCAGCTCGTCTCACTCACCGTGTACCTTGTCTTCTATTTCAGAGGACCGGTTCCGGTAAAACTGGAAGCAAAATATAAGATCCCTGGCGGAAATACCATGAAGAAGCTTTATGGGATCGGTATCCCGGCGATCTTAAACCTGGCGCTGCCGTCTGTCATGATCTTTGTGCTGAACGGCCTTCTGGCGCAGTATTCCAGAAGCTATGTAGTTATTCTCGGAATCTATTACAAGCTCCAGACGTTCCTCTACTTCCCGGCCAGCGGCATCATCCAGGGCATGCGCCCGGTGATCGGCTACAATTTCGGCGCCGGAGAGCGTGAGAGAGTCGGAAAGATCTACAAGACGACGTTAGCCATGACCGGTGCGATCATGGCAGCAGGAACGGTGCTCTGCCTTACGATCTCCAATACACTGATCGGTGCCTTCACCGACAATGCAGAGACCATCGCGGCAGGCGGTGCGGCCCTCCGGATCATCAGCGCTGGCTTCATCGTCTCAACGGTCTCCGTAACGGCATCCGGAGCCCTGGAGGGGATCGGTATGGGCGTACAGTCCCTCGTGATCTCCCTGCTCCGCTATATCGTAGTGATCCTGCCGTCCGCCTTCATTCTCTGCCGGTTATTCAGCGGCGGCGCGGTCTGGAACGCGTTCTGGATCACGGAGTTTGTGGCAGCGATCGTGGCTGAGATCGTGTACCGGGGAACGATAAAGAGGACTATGCCGAAACCACGATAAAATATAGGTTTTCCGGCAAAATTTAATCGAAATTTTGAAGAAAAATGGTTGACACACCCGGCCATGTATAATATAATGTATAACTGTGACATCGGTTGAAAATGCTGTAGCCAAAGCCCCGGAGACAGTATTTTACGATAAAGGAACATTGATTGATTTAGTACAAACAGGAGGTCAACCCATGAAGAGCTTTATGGCTAGTCCAGCAACAATTGAGAGAAAATGGTACGTAGTTGACGCTACAGGATATACATTAGGTCGTCTGACATCAGAAGTAGCAAAGATCTTAAGAGGAAAGAATAAACCGATCTACACTCCGCACATCGACTGCGGCGATTACGTGATCGTAACAAACGCTTCCAAGATCAAAGTTACAGGTAAGAAGTTAGACCAGAAGATCTACTACAGCCACTCCGACTATGTAGGCGGAATGAAAGAGACAACTTTAAGAGAAATGCTCGAGAAGAAGCCGGAAAAGGTTATCGAGTTAGCAGTTAAGGGAATGCTCCCGAAGGGACCTTTAGGAAGAAGCATGATCACAAAACTTCACGTTTACGCTGGCCCGGATCACGAGCAGGCAGCACAGAAGCCGGAAGTTTTAGAAATCAAATTTTAATTAGAGGTCTGAAAGGAGGAAATTCATAATGGCTAGCACAAAATATTACGGAACAGGCAGAAGAAAAAAATCTATCGCAAGAGTATATCTTGTACCGGGAACAGGTAAGATCACAATCAACAAGAGAGATATCGATGAGTACCTTGGTCTTGAGACATTAAAGCTCATCGTTCGTCAGCCGTTAGCAGCAACAGAGACAGCTGATAAGTTCGACGTTATCGTTAACGTTCGCGGCGGCGGAGTTTCCGGACAGGCAGGCGCTATCCGTCATGGTATCTCCAGAGCTCTGCTTCACGCAGACATCGAGTACCGTCCGGTATTAAAGAAAGCTGGTTTCTTAACAAGAGATCCGCGTATGAAAGAAAGAAAGAAGTACGGCCTCAAAGCCGCTCGTCGCGCACCTCAGTTCAGCAAGCGATAATCTACAGCTTAAAAATGCTAAAAAAGCCCGGAAATACGCCATTTTCCGGGCTTTTTCTATGTCTGAAATCACCTGATTCCGATGGTGAAATTTGAGGAAATTTGACTTCAAATTAGCCCATTTTGATGGGTTTACCATGGGTTTACGGCCTATTTTTGAGCCTAATGGGTGGGAAAATGGGTTTACAG
>Ga0129311_1001010_pt1 | contig 21485 bp, 18 predicted proteins | sample Go1ome_FD_94435 | JGI IMG/M metagenome (GOLD analysis project Ga0129311, IMG submission 94435) | Western lowland gorrila individual fecal microbial communities from Wisconsin, USA - Go1022B metagenome | ecosystem: Host-associated > Mammals > Digestive system > Large intestine > Fecal | place... | reverse complement strand
TGCCCCATCGCCCCACCAAAGGGCTTTCCTCTCGCCCTTTGGAAACCTTCGGGCGCAAATACTCAGTTTTACTCTTGAAATATCGGTGTTGTTGGCTTGACATCCCCTTGTTATGCTTCTTGTTTGTTATTTGTCCGCCTGTTCCAGCGCTTCCGCACCCAGAAGCAGCGCACCGATGACGCCCGAATTGACGCCCAGCGCCGGCGGCACAATATAGCTTTCAATGCCTTCCGGCGTGATGCTCGGAGAAGCCACATATCCGCCCAGCAGCTCGAGAACGCGCTTGCGAATCTTCGGGAACAGGTGCATCTGCTGCATGACGCCGCCGCCCAGTACAATGCGTTCCGGCGATACGGTCAGAATCATGTTCACGCACATCTGCGCCAAATAGTTCGCTTCCAAATCCCACGCGGGATGATCCTGCGTCATCAGCTTTGCCGAAAGCCCCCAGCGCTTTTCGATCGCGGGGCCGCTCGCCAGCCCCTCCAGGCAATGCCTGTGGAACGGGCATACGCCGTCCGGCATGGAGTCGCCCTCCTGCGGCGCGAGGATCATGTGTCCCATCTCCGGATGGACAAGCCCATGCACCATCTTGCCATTGATCACCAGACCGCCGCCGATGCCCGTGCCGACCGTCACATACAGCAGGCTGGAAAGTCCCTTGCCCGCTCCCATCGTATGTTCCGCCAGCGCGGCTGCGTTCACGTCCGTGTCGATGCCCGTCGGCACGCCAAGCGCCTCCTGAAGCGTATTCAGCAGCGGATAGTTGATCCATTCGGTCTTGGGGGTCTTGGTGATCCAGCCGTAGGTCGGCGAAGCCGGGTTCAGGTCGAGCGGGCCGAACGAGCCGATGCCCAACGCCTTCACATCAAACTTGCCGATAAAATCCACGATTTGCGGGATCGTCACATCCGGCGTCAGCGTCGGGAAACTCGCCCGCTGCAAGACACCGCCTTCCGGATTTCCGATCGAGCAAACCATCTTCGTTCCGCCTGCTTCCAGTGCGCCAATGAGCATCGCTCTTCCTCCTCTTTCACGCGCCGCATGATTTTTCTTTTTTCCGTCCATCCTGTCACGGAGGAACTGCGTGCGGCATTTATATCCATGATACGCTAACGACGCACGCCTGTCAATGATGGATTCAAAAATGTTCGTCTTTATATCCTTTTTTGACGTGATTGGATCGCGGGATGGAGGGACGCCGTGCAGCGTTTATCTGCCGAAAAAGAGAATCGGCTTGCGGACGATGTGCGCCGCCTGACGCTGAAGCTTGCCGCGCCGAGCGTCGCCGCCATGGTGGCTTCATCCCTGTGCAGCCTGCTCGAAGCGCTGATTCTGGGCAGGGCGGATGCGCAGCTCTCCGCCGCCATCGGCGCATGCTTCGCGCTGACCGCGCTGGAGCAGACCGTCGGCTTCACGCTTGGCATGGGCGCAGGCAGTTCCGTCAGCCGCTCTTTGGGCTGCGGAAACAGCGACCTCGCCCTCCGTTCCGCGTCCGTCGGCTTTTTTGCGGCGCTGGCGATTTCCTGTATTTTCCTCGTCGTCGGTCTGTTCTTTGCCGCGCCCGTGCTTTCTCTGCTCAGCGCGGCATCCGATCTCGCCCGCGGCGCAGTCTATGCGCGTTACGTCTGCCTGTGTGCGCCGATGCTCTGCGGTTCGCTGACGCTCAGCAGCCTCCTTCGTGCGCAGGGCAAAACGCTTTGCAACATGGTTGCCTATCTCGTCGGCGCTCTTCTGGGCGCAGCGCTTCTCTATGTTCTCTGCGTGCTTCTGAATCTCGGCGTGCATGGTGCGGGCGCCGCCATGCTCATCCGGGAAAGCGCGATCTTTGCGCTCCTGCTGCTCGCTCTGCGCCGGGATGCGTCGCTCATCCGTCCGCGTCTGCGTCAAGCCAAACCAACCCTGTCCATCCTCCGTGAGATCATGCGTTCCGGTCTTCCGTCGCTCCTCCGTCAGGGCACAACAAGCCTTTCCGCCGTTTTGCTCAGCAGGATATGCGCAGCCTTCGGTGCGCATGCGCTGGCGGGCATGGGACTTGCCGTCCGCGTCTGTACGCTCTATTCCTCCGCGCTCATCGGCTTTGGGCAGGGCTTCCAGCCTGTTTGCGGCATCAACTTCGGCGCGGGCAAATTCGAGCGCTGTAAAACCGCTTATCTCTTCTGTCAGAAAGCCGCGTTTGGTGCGACCCTTGTGCTGAGCGCCGTCACGTTTCTTCTTGCTCCCGCGCTGGCATCATGCTTTGCACCGGATGCCGAAACCGCCGCCTTCGCTTCTTCGGCTCTGCGCACGCAAAGCGCCACCTTCTTTGCGCAGAGCGCCGTCGTCCTGATGACCATGCTCACGCAGGCGATGGGCATGACCCTCCGTTCCTCCCTCGTCGCAACCGGCAGGCAGGGGCTGTTCTTTATCCCGCTTCTGCTCATTCTCCCTCGCTTGTTTGGAGAATGGGGATTGATTTTCTGTCAGAGCATCAGCGACTTGACCGCGCTCGTTTTTTCCTTTTTCCTGACCCGAAATATCTTCCGCATCCAAATGCCCTGTACACAAAAAGCCTCATCGCCACCCGCAGGTGAAGGATGAGGCTTTCCATTTCAGTATGGGAAACGGCGTAAAGCCGCCGCTTTTACAGGTTTCTCGTTCGAACCGTTCGGATGTTCGGATACTCGGACAGCGTGCCGATCACATCGACATAGCTCGTCTTAGCGGGCATGGTCAGCGTATACAGGTTGGTATACAGATTGCCTTCCGGTCGGCTCTCCGCGTGGAAATCGACATTCAGCACCGTCACGCCCAGATTCGTAAAGTACTCGTTGAGAAACGCCAGCGTCTGCGTGCGGTGAATGAACTGAACCTCCAGCCGCTTGAGCGTATTGACATGAACAACGCGCTGCATCAGCTTCAGAATCGCCAGCACAATTGCGCCTGCCAGCAGCGCCATCACGATATAGCCAAAGCCCACCGCCAGACCGATGCACGCCGTGCACCAGAGGGACGCCGCCGTCGTCAGACCGGAGATCTTGTGGTCGCTCATAAAAATCGTTCCCGCGCCCAGAAAACCGATGCCCGATATAACAGAGGTCGTAATGCGTCCCATGCTGACGCCGATGGACGCGTCGCCCAGCGCAACCGCATCCGCAATGGACTGGCATTCAATCATGGCAACCAGCGCCGCGCCCACGCAAACCAACACATGTGTGCGCATGCCCGCGGGACGATTCTTGATTTCGCGGTCAATGCCGATAATCGCGCCGATGAGTACCGCCACGCCAATGCGCAGCAGCAGCGTAACAATCGAAAGCGGCTGACCGAACTGCCCCAGCGCAGCCAGAAAATTCGTCAAACTTCTTCACCTCATTCAATTTTCCATCAGTCGAATTTAAATTAATTTATTATACAGGATTGTCAACCCCCATGCAAGCATTCGCGGCATTTTTTCTCGTTGACAGCTCTTTTTCCGCGGCTTATACTGACATGAAGAAGAACCGCAAGGAGGCAACCGCCTTGAAAAATCCGACTGAATCCGAAATTTCCCGGCTCACAGAGCGGGCAAAGCACCTAACCGCCCGCCTGCCTGAATTCACATATACCGAAGACGGACGGCTTTCTCTCCGGGGACGCATTCTTTTTGAAAGCTATGTCGAAGATATCCTCCGCGAAAACCGAACCGTCGGCGCGTGCATCGTCCTGCGCAGCCCGTCCGGTCAGCACGAAACCTTCTGCTTTGGCAACGCCCGGCTGCATCCTGCCGTACCTGTCGAGCCGGAAACCTGCTTCCGCGTCGCTTCCGTCAGCAAGCTGGTCATGACGTTCGGTGCGCTTTCCCTCGTCGAATCCGGTCAGCTTTCACTCGATGAAGAACTTTCGACATATCTGGGCTATCCCGTCCGCAATCCGCATGCGCCGGATTGTCCCGTCACCCTGCGCATGCTTCTGACCCACAGCGCCGCCCTTTGCGACGAAGGCAATTACGGCTCACGCGGCATGCAGCCGGGCTGCACACTCCGCGAGCTGCTCAGCGCACCGGAAAACTGGCTGTCCGCCCGTCCGGGCGAATCCTTCCATTACAGCAACCTCGGCGCAGGCGTCGCGGGCGTCGTCATGGAACGCGCCGCCGGCATGCCGTTTGATGACATCATGCGTCAGCGTGTGTTCGATCCGCTTTCCATCCGCGCCAGCTATGATCCCCGGCGCATTTCCCCCGCATCCGACATCGCCAACGGATACGGCGTCCGCTTTTTCCTGCCGCGGCTCAAATACGACGCCGCCAAACTCGCCGCCCGCCCCGCCGATCCCTTCGAGCCGGAACGGGATTATCTCTGCGCCGCAGGACGGCTCATCACCGACAGCAACGGCATGGCAAAGCTGCTCGGTCTACTCGCCTCCCACGGCAAAATGGGCGTCCTTTCCCGCTCGTCGCTCGACCTCATGCGCATGCCGCAGGATGGCTTGGGCGGCATCGGCTCCATCGGGCGCGGGCTGAATGTCGCCTATCTGCCGAATGTGTTTCCCGGCGTGTCGCCTGTCGGGCATCAGGGCGTCGCCTACGGCATGTGCGCCGAACTGTTCGCCGATCCGAACACCGGCGCAGGCGTGGGCATCATGACCAGCGGCACCCGCCTTTTGCGCGATACGCCGCCGCTGATGCGCGTCGGTTTTGACCTGCTCACGCTCGGTTTTGCCGCTTTGTGCCTGGCGCATTGACCTTGACACAATTCTGTCACAATGTCTCAATGTTTTTTCCTCATATCTACCATTTTTCCTTCAAAGCCCTTGCCTATAATATAGCCATCGCCTGAAGGAAAAGGCGAAACCACATCAAGCTTATTCCCCCGAAAGGAGATCTTAATGATGAAAAAGAATATTCGTTCCATCGTCGCTCTGACCGCAGCATTGGCACTGACGGCGACGGCTGGCTTCTCCGTGATGGCGCAGGCAGAAACCAACGACAAACATTTCAGCGTCGTTGAGGCGGCTTCTAATGAAGATTCGCTCTCCATCCCGGAGATCGCCAAGAAGTGCCGCTCGTCTGTCGTCGCCATCGAGACGGAGACCAAGGTGGTCTACAACAACTATGATAATTACTACAATCCGTTCGGCAGCATGTTCGGCTATGGCTATGGTTACGGCTATGGCGGACGCGGCGGTCGCGGCGGTACGCAGGAATACACCGAAACGGCTGCCGGCTCCGGCATCATCATTTCCGAAGACGGCTACATTCTGACCAACAACCACGTCATCTCCGGCGCGGACAAGATCACGGTCTATGTCAACTCCGGCGAAGAGGGCGAGGAGGAGCAGACCTATGAGGCGACGCTCGTCGGCAGCTCTGAGAACAACGATATCGCGGTTCTGAAAATCGACGCGAAGGGTCTGAATGCCGCCACGTTCGGCGACAGCGATCAGCTCGAGGTTGGCGAGCTGGCGGTTGCCATCGGCAACCCGATGGGCAAGGTTCATGGCTCCGTGACCGCGGGCATCATCTCCGCCGTCGAGCAGGAACTGACCATTGACGACGTGACCATCAACGCCATCCAGACGGATGCGGCGATTAACCCCGGCAACTCCGGCGGTGCGCTGTTCGATTCCTACGGCAACGTCATCGGCGTGGTCTATGCCAAGAGCTCTTCCGTGAGCATCGAGGGCATCGGTTATGCCATCCCGGTCAACAACATCAAGGAACTCGTCGAGCAGATGATCAACGACCCGGATTCCGTCAAGGATCAGACCAAGGGCAGCCAGATCATGCTGGGCATCACCATCCAGAACATCACGGAAGACATGAGCAAGCAGTATTCCATGCCGGTCGGCGTGTATATCACGGATGTATCGACGATGAGTGCTGCTGAGCGTGCGGGTCTGCAGAAGGGCGACATCATCGTCGGCTTTGCGGGCGAGGATGTCAAGACTGCCGATGAGCTGAACGCTCTTAAAGCGAAGCAGACGCCGGGCGACACGGTTGCCGTCAAGATTGACCGCAACGGCAAGGAAATGACCCTCGATCTGGTCGTTCCGCAGCCGACCGATGTCGATACCACCAGCAGCAAATAACTTTTCCTTCTCCAATCTTCATGTAACTTTCTCCTTTGTTGCGCCGGAGACCGCTTCCCTTCCGAGGAGGCGGTCTCCGGTTGTTTTTATGCCTTCCCTGTGTTATGATAACAGATAGGAAGGACTGAAGCGGAGCTTCCATGCAGTTTAAACATAGGTTGAAACCGCCGCGAAGCGAAGATGGGGTTTGGGGATGAAATCCCCAAGCAGGTTTGGGCGGCAGCCCATCGTCATCCATCGCGCAGCGCATCTCAGTCAAAATCAGGAAGCGAAGCGTTACCTGATTCTGCTCAAGCTGCTTTAAACCAAGAATGGTCTAAAACACAAGGCTCTCATTTCTCCCTGTGTGTTATGTCGAGAGAGGAATCCATGAAACATCTTACGCTCATTTTTTTCATTCTGATGCTGTTCCCCTCCCTTGCCCTCAGCGAAAAAATCCTTTGGGAGGATGATTCCGGGCAAGTGGTTTTAAACGACGATGGCGGCGTCAGCTTTCTTTACGGCGACGGCGGCGGGTCGGATACTGATGAATTCTTTTCCGTGCAGACAACGCCCGAGCCGCTCGATCTGCCGACCCCTGCTGCCTTTACATTCTCCAAAACGGTGAAATACGGCGACTCCGGCGATCGGGTACGCGCCATACAATCCCGCCTTTCCGAGCTGGGCTTTTATACGGCGAAAGTTTCCGGCGGCTATTACAAAGTGACCAAAGCCGCGGTTAAAGCCTTTCAGACCCACAACGGTTTAAACGCCGACGGCATCGCCGGGCGCGAAACGCAGGAGCTTCTTTTTTCCTCCGACGCTGTTCCCGCCGACGCGACGCCGCGCCCCTCGCCGACGCCCGAGCCGACTCGCTATACCCTGATGGTCGATGTCGTCAACCAGATTACCCGCGCTTACACCTATGACGAAACGGGCGAATACAACATCCTCGTCCGCGAAATGATCTGCTCCACCGGCACAGCCAATTACCCGACGCCCTGCGGCACGACGATCATGCCCAAAAAACGCGCACGCTGGGGCTATTTCCCGACATGGGGTTCCCATGCGCAGTATCTGACGCGCATCGATTCCGCCAACGCCTTCCACTCCGTCCTCTATTCCGAACCGGATGAAACGACGCTTTCCGTCAAGTCCTTCAACGCGCTCGGCACGCCCGCGTCGCATGGCTGCGTCCGTCTGCTCGTTTCCGACGCCAAGTGGATTTACGAAAACTGCAAGGCGGGCACCATCATCACCGTTTACGAAGGCGATTACGACCCGGAATACACCATGGCGCTCAAGCCCACGCTGAATATGGACACGCTGCGCGAAAACCCGCTTCCCGCGCCGACCCCCATGCCGGTTTACAGCAGAGAAAACTTCCCGACCTCCTACCGCACGCTCTCCAAGGGCAAAACCGGCACGGATGTCTACATGCTGCAAATGCGGCTGACTGAGCTGGGCTATTATCATGGCAGCGTCACCGGCGGTTACTACGGCGGCACGATTCAGGCAGTCGAAGATTTTCAGCGCGACCACGGCTTGAACGTAGACGGCGCGGCAGGCAAGCAGACGCAGGCGCTTCTCTTCTCCGCCGCCGTCGATACGACGACGCCCGAGCCGCTGTTTCTGACGCCGATTCCGGTCACCGCAGAACCGACGCCCGAGCCTACGCCCGTGCCGACCGCCTCACCCGAACCCACCGCCACGCTTTCACCCGAACCGGCGCTGTTTGTTCCCATTGAGGATAATGTCGGATAAAGCCAACCGTCCTCACCTTCGCCGCAGTTTTGCAAAACGCAGGAGCCCCGCTCCCCTCTCACCCACCAAAAAAGCCAGCGAACAGCCGGGTTTTCCCGACGATTCGCTGGCTTTTTGATGCCATTTCGAATTTAAAAGAGGGTTTTAGACCAATTTCAGCGACGGACAGGCGTTCAAATCCAGCCCCGCAATTTCGCCGCGCATCAGCCGGTAGAATGCCGCGCTGCCGATCATCGCCGCGTTATCCGTGCAGAGAATGGGCGGCGGCATCACCAGACGAATGCCCGCCTTCTGGCATTTGTCGTTCATCGTGTTGCGCAGTCCGGAGTTGCTTGCAACGCCGCCCGCCAGCGCAACCGTCTTCGCGCCCGTTTCCACCGCGGCGAGCATCGCCTTGTCGCTCAGCAGCTCCACCGCCGCATACTGAAAGCTCGCGGCAATATCCGCCGCGGGCACATCCTGCCCGTTTTGGCGCAGCTTATGCACCGTGTTGATGAGCGCGGTTTTCAGTCCCGAGAAGCTGTAATCATAGCGTCCCGGCGTCTGCACATGCGGCAGCTTCAGCGCATACGGGTTTCCTTCGTGGCTCAGCTTATCCAGCAAAGGCCCGCCCGGATACGGCAGTCCCAGCACACGCGCCGCCTTGTCAAACGCTTCGCCCGCGGCGTCATCCATCGTCTGCCCCAGCAGCGTATACACGCCGTAATCGTCCACCCGAACGATGTGGCTGTGTCCGCCGGACGCAACCAGACAGACAAACGGCGGCTCCAGATCCGGATGGGAAACGTAGTTCGCGCTGACATGTCCCTCAATGTGGTTGACCGGGATGAGCGGCTTATTCGCGGCATATGCCAATGCCTTCGCCGCCGATACGCCGATGAGCAGCGCACCGACCAAGCCGGGGCCGTAGGTCACAGCGACCGCGTCCACGTCCTCAAGGCGCATATCCGCCTTCTTGAGCGCCTCATCCACCACCGGATCGACGCTCTCCACATGGGCGCGGGACGCGATCTCCGGCACAACGCCGCCGTACATCGCGTGCAGCGGAATCTGAGACGAGATGACGGAGGAAATCACCTGCCGTCCATCGCGGACGATGGCAGCCGCCGTTTCGTCGCAGCTGGATTCAATCGCCAAAATCGTCGCATGCCCGGCAGCCTTCAGCCGCTCCGCCTGTTCTCTCGCATTCTGTTCGTAATTCATGCTTCTTTTTCCTCCGTCAACTGGCGGCGAATCATTCCGGAAACCACCGCATACACCGCCGCCATCAGCGCCAGCGCAAGGACAAATGCGCGTGCAAACTGTCCCAGCACATCAGCCAGTGCCGTTTCAAACAAGGTCTGCGGCATCATCCGAATGAGCATATCCGTCGCCGGGTCAAGCAGCCAATTGTCATTGGCGAACAGCAGCCTATGCAGCCCGACAAACATCGCCGAAAAGCCGGACGTGTTCATCATCGCCGCAAAAACGGCAGCCGTCAGCGCCAAAATGCCAAGACCGCAAGCCGCGCCGATCGCCACCGAACGATGGCGCTTTTCCAGTCCTGCGCCGACCCACGCGATGACCACCGTCAGCCCCGCAGCAAGGCTGATCCAGAGCGTGCGCATCTTTCCGAGCAGCTCCACGATCCTGCGGACATCCGCCATGTGCGAAATTTCCTTGGCGTTCAGTTCCTCAAGCGCGAGCGGCGTATCCTCCTTGCCCAATTCCATATACAGAGCGATGATTTTTGCCGCTTCCGCCTGACGCGCCGCATCCATACCGATATACGCGCTCACCGCGTCCTCCCCGCTCATGCCATGCTCCCGAGCAACCGCCGCACGGGACTTTTCGCCATAGAGTTCCGGGGAAATCGTCTCATGATAGACCGCGCCGCAGAGTGAACCGAAAGCCGCGAGAAGGACAGCAAGCGCCGCCAGCAGGCTGACCATACCTTTTTGTTTTTTCATAGTTTCCCATCAGCGGGCTGAGCCCGCCTGCACCTCCGCCCAAATCCGCAAAACATCAAAGTTCTGCTCACGCGGGCGTTGTTTGTCATTTCCGATACGTTGATAATCCGGGCTGAGCCCGCCTACACTTCCGCCCGTGAAATTAACTCACGCGGGCGGTTTTTTGTCATGTCCATGCGCTAAAGAAGAGGCGGGCGAAACCGCCCGCCCCCTGTTTATGGATATTCACTGACGTTCAAAAACCGTCGTTTGCTTACTGCATTTGCAGATATGCGGTGATGAAACCGTCAAGTTCACCGTCCATGACCGCGTCCACGTTGCTGGTTTCATAGCCGGTGCGATGATCCTTAACCAGCGAATACGGATGGAAGACGTAGGAGCGAATCTGGCTGCCCCATTCGATCTTCTTCATCTCGCCCTTGATATCCGCCATCTTTTCCTCGCGCTCACGCTCGCGCAGTTCAACGAGCTTTGCACGCAGCATGCGCATACAGTTTTCACGGTTGTGAACCTGATCGCGGCTGGTCTGGGAGGAAACGACGATGCCGGTCGGGAAGTGCGTCATTCGGACGGCAGAGCTGGTCTTGTTGACGTTCTGTCCGCCCGCGCCGCTGGCATGGTAGGTGTCCACGCGGACATCCTTCATGTCGATCTCGATCTCGTTGTCGTCGTCATCAATGATCGGCGAAACATCCAGCGAGGAGAAGCTCGTCTGGCGGCGTGCGTTGGAGTCGAACGGGCTGATGCGCACCAGACGATGCACGCCCTTTTCACTGCGCAGGAAGCCGTATGCGTTCTCGCCGTCCACCTCAAAGGTCACGGACTTGAGACCCGCTTCGTCGCCGTCGAGCATATCGATCAGCTTAACGGTGAAGCCGTGGCGCTCGCAGTAACGGGTATACATGCGGTAGAGCATGAGCGTCCAGTCCTGCGCCTCGGTTCCGCCCGCGCCCGCGTGCAGCGAGAGATAGCAGTTGTTGCTGTCATAATCGCCGCGCAGCAGGCTCTCCAGTCGAAGCTCTTCCAAATCGCTTTGCAGCTTTTGGATTTCCTCGCCCGCCTCGGCAAGCAGGTCGGTATCCTGCATTTCCTCGGCAAGCTCCATGGTGGCATCCACGTCGTCGGCACGCTGGCAGAGCTTTTGATAATGCTCCACCTTGTTTTCAGTCAGGCGCACCTTCCGGCTGACCTCGGTAGAACGCTTGAGGTCATTCCAGAAATCCGGCTCATTCATCGTTTCGTGCAGCTCAAGAAGCTGCTCTTTGAGTCCGGCGACGTTAAAGTGACTCACCTGCCTCAACAATGCTTTCGCGGATTTGTGCCATCTGCTGGCGATAGAGATCCAGTTCGATCACGTTGATTCACATCCTTTTTATCTGGTTCAATTGCGGAAGAGAGATCAATTCTTTCCGCAGCAGTCCTTATACTTCTTGCCGCTTCCGCAGGGGCAGGGCTCGTTGCGTCCGACGGTTTTCGTCACGCGCTTGGGGCCGGAAGGACCGCCCGCCGCCTTCGCCTGTTCCAGGTTGGTTTCCTGCGGCTTAGCGACCTCTTTGCGCTGCATCGGGATATTGATACGCGCCTGATACATGCGGCGCACGGTATCCTCACGGATGAGATGCACCATCTCGTCAAACATGTCATAGCCTTCGATCTGGTACTCGGTCACCGGGTTGCGGTTGCCGTAGGCACGCAGTCCGATGCCGTCACGCAGCTGATCCATCGCGTCGATGTGATCCATCCAGCGGCGATCCACGCAGGAGAGCAGCACGACGCGCTCCAGCTCACGGGTATCGATATGGATCAGCTCAAAGCCCTTCTCGCGCAGGGCATAGAAATCGCGGGCTTCCTGCTTGAGCTTTGCGATCAGGTCTTCCTTGTCGATGGTCTTAAACGGCTCTTCGTGCGCCTTGAAGAAGCCAATGCGGATGCACAGGCGCTCCAAATACTGCGTCAAGCCCTCCATATCCCAATCGGCATAGTCATCGCCGTTGCCGCAGTAGCTGCCGACGGCTTCCTCGATGAGCTTATCCGCCATCTTGACGATGGTTTCGTGCATATCCTGACCCTCGAGCACCTGCCTGCGCTGCTCGTAGATCTCCTTGCGCTGCTCATTCATGACGTCGTCATACTGAAGCACGTTCTTACGGATCTCGTAGTTGCGGGCTTCGATGCGCTTCTGAGCGTTTTCAATCTGACCGGTGAGCATCTTCGCTTCGATCGGCTCATCCTCCGCCAGACCCATCTTCTCGATCAGACCGCTGACGCGTTCGCTGCCGAACAGGCGCATGAGGTCATCCTGCATGGAGAGGAAGAACTGAGAGGAACCCGGGTCGCCCTGACGACCGGCGCGTCCGCGCAGCTGGTTGTCGATACGGCGGGATTCGTGGCGCTCCGTGCCGATGATATGCAGACCGCCGACCGCGATGACGCGGTCATGCTCGGCGTCGGTCTTCTTCTTGAAATCGGCGTACAGCTCTTTATAAACGGCGCGTGCCGCGATGACATCGTCGCCGACATTCTCGTTGAAGCCGGTCGCCTCTTCGATCACGCTGTCCTCATAGCCCTTCTGCTTCATCGCACGGCGGGCGAGGTATTCGGGGTTGCCGCCCAGCAGAATATCCGTGCCGCGTCCAGCCATGTTCGTCGCAATGGTGACCGCGCCGAAGTGACCCGCCTGCGCGACGATTTCCGCCTCACGGGCATGATACTTCGCGTTCAGCACGACATGCTCGATGCCGCGCATGCGCAGCATCTTGGACAGCGCTTCGCTGACCTCGACGGAAACCGTGCCGACCAGCACCGGCTGACCGGTCTTGTGGCGGCGTTCGATTTCCTCAACCACCTGGCTGAACTTGCCCTTGACCGTGCGGTAAACGAGGTCGTTCATGTCCTTGCGGATCATCGGGCGGTTGGTCGGAATCTGCACGACGTCCAGCTGATAGATGCCCTTGAACTCCTCTTCCTCCGTCTTCGCTGTACCGGTCATGCCGGAGAGCTTCTGATACATGCGGAAGTAGTTCTGGAAGGTGATGGTCGCCAGCGTCTTGCTTTCGCGCTGCACCTTGACGTGTTCCTTCGCCTCGATTGCCTGATGCAGACCGTCGCTGTAACGGCGGCCGACCATCAGTCGTCCGGTGAACTCGTCAACGATGACGACTTCGTCGTTCTGCACAACGTAATCGACATCGCGCTTCATCAGCGCATGCGCACGCAGCGCGGCGTTGATGTGGTGCAGCAGCTCGTTGTTCGCCACGTCGGAGAGGTTCTCCACGCCGAACCAGCGCTCCGCCTTTCGAACGCCCGCTTCGGACAGGTTGCAGGTCTTCTTCTTTTCGTCGATGACGTAATCCTTGCGCATCGCGGCAAGTTCTTCGTCCGAGAGCGGATTATCCGCCCAGCGATCCTCTTCCGGCTCTTCGCCCTTTTGCAGGGTGCAGACGAAGCGATCCGCCTTTTCGTACAGGTCGGTGGACTTGTCGCCCGCGCCGGAGATGATCAGCGGCGTACGCGCCTCGTCGATGAGGATGGAGTCCACCTCATCCACGATGGCAAAGTGATGACCGCGCTGCACCATGTTCTTCTTGTAGATGACCATGTTGTCGCGCAGGTAGTCAAAGCCCATTTCGTTGTTGGTGCCGTAGGTCACGTCGCACGCATACGCCGCCTTGCGCTCCTCCTGCGTGAGATCATGCGTAATGACGCCGACCGTCATGCCCAGGAAGCGGAAGATACGACCGACATCCTCGCCTTGGAACTTGGCGAGGTAATCGTTGACCGTAACGACATGGACGCCTTCTCCGGAGAGGGCGTTCAAGTAGGCAGGCATGGTCGCGGTCAGGGTCTTGCCCTCACCGGTCTTCATCTCGGCAATACGTCCCTGATGGAGTACGATGCCGCCGAGCATCTGCACGCGGAACTGGCGCTTGCCCGTCACGCGGTAGGTTGCCTCGCGAACGATGGAGTATGCTTCCGGCAGCAGGTTATCCAGCGATTCGCCATTCTTGACGCGCTCGCGGAATTCCACGGTCTTGCCACGGAGCTGTTCGTCGCTCAGCGCCTTATGCGCTTCTTCAAAAGAGTCGATTTTATCGACGATTTTATTCAGGCGTTTGATCTCCCCGGCAGTCGGGTCGAATATTTTGCTAAAAAAGCCCATTGTTATCCTCCATACGCGGCAGCCGGGATTGACCTTTCGCCTCAGGCAAAAACTCCACATTGCCGCTCATTGTATATTTTATCATCATTGAAGGGTTTTATCAACCTTTTCCCACTGGCTTTCGATCATTGTCAGTGTGTCCGCATCCGCTACGCCGGTCTCTTCCAGCCCGTTGGCTTTCTGGAACCGCGCCACAGCCCTGCCCGTTCCTTCTCCGAACGTGCCGGTGCGGATATTTCCGTTGTAATACCCCAGGTCCTTGAGCATCGTCTGCATGCGCATAACCGCCTCGCAGGGCGTCATGCCTTCGTAGAGCGTTCCCTCGTTGTAGAATTTTTCGGTTACTTCCTTGCCGCACAGCGTGCAGATCGCCGTTCTTACGCCCATCTTTTTGCCCTGCGGCTCGCTCTTCACCGTATATTCTCCGTAGACATGCTCCAGATGATCGAGCTTGACGCTCTTCGCCTTTCCGCAGCGAGCGCATGTCTGCTCTCCCTTTCCCGGCTTGGCGCAGGTCGGTTCCTGCGTAACGGCAACCTCGCCCCAGTCGTGACCGAGCTTTTCGATCTTCTCGGTCTTATGCTTTCCGCATACCTCGCAGGTATAGCGTCCCTGACCGTTCTGCGTGCAGGTCGGCTCGGTGACCACTTCCATCTCCCCATACTCGTGCGGGAGCATGTCAATGGAGCGCCGAATCAAATCGCCGCATGCGGAGCAAGTGCCTTCTCTGGTGCCTTTCGCGGTGCAGGTCGGCTCTTTGGTGACGATCCACTCCTCAACATCATGAGGCAGCTTGTCGATATAACGCTTTTCCCAGTGGTCGCAGTTGCGGCAGTAGCGGAAATCAAGCCCTTCCAGCCTGCACGTCGTTTCCCGCTTCGTCTTCCACGGACCGAAAACGTGGTTTTCGCCACATTCCGATTCCGCGCCGACTGTGCTTGCCAGAAGCAGGGCACACAAAAGTGCCAAACCGCCCGTCAGCATTTTTCCCTTCATCATTTTTCTCCTTATTGTTAAAATACGCTTATCTTTTCGCACGGATTTGCGCTAAGTATAATTTTATCATAGCACACGCATTTTCACAACAGTAAAAGCGGACTGAGTCCGCCTCCGTTTCCATCAAAGTCCGCAAAATTTCAAAGTTTTGCTCATGTAGGCAAACTTTATGCGCATTCTTCCCATAGACAACAAAAAAGCGAGAGCTTTTAAGCCCCCGCTTCTTGATGTGTAAAGTTGCGCTCTGCGCATTATTCTTCATAAGAAAAGACCCAGACGATTGTCTGAGTCCTGATCTGGAGGCGCCATCCAGAATCGAACTGGAGAATAAAGCTTTTGCAGAGCTTTGCCTTACCGCTTGGCCATGGCGCCACAGTGGAGCGGTAGACGAGATTCGGACTCGCGACATCCACCTTGGCAAGGTGGCACTCTACCACTGAGCTACTACCGCATAATGGTGCCTTGGGGCGGAATCGAACCACCGACACGGAGATTTTCAGTCTCCTGCTCTACCGACTGAGCTACCAAGGCAAATGGCGACGCGGAAGGGGCTCGAACCCTCGACCTCCAGCGTGACAGGCTGGCATTCTAACCAACTGAACTACCGCGCCATTTTATAAAATTGGTGGGAACAACAGGGCTCGAACCTGTGACCCTCTGCTTGTAAGGCAGATGCTCTCCCAGCTGAGCTATGCTCCCGAGCTGGCAACGCCGCATCGCTTGAACGTGTCGAGCGCGGCGACGAGATATATAATACACGAACGCGCAAGATTTGTCAACAGTTTTTTGAAAATTTTACAAAGCAAAATCAAGCAAGGCGAATTCACGCGCATTTTTCCCTTCACAGCATAGAAAAAGGCAGGTGCTTTTCAGCCCCGCCCCGGCTTGTTGACATAAGCAAACTTGGCTTGAATAGCAAAATTAAGGAATTCAGCTATTCTTTCATTTGCGGAAAAGGCTATTCTCCCCCTCAGGGGGGAGAATAGTTTTTTGTCTGCAATCAAAGACGGGTGCTTTTCAGCACCCGCCCGACTTTTATGCCTTTCTGAATCCGATGCAGATTCTTCCGAATACCCAATCCTTTTTTGACTGTGAAAACCAATCCTGATCTGAAAACCAATTCCGAAAACAAGTTTGAAACCAGTTTGGAAAAATCTGCATCATCCCGGTTTTACTTGGTGCCACGCTCCGGCAAATTTGCCCAGATATACAGCCAGCCCATGTCCAGTTCGCAACGCTTTTCGTTATACGGCTTCATCGCATACGGTTTTTCATTCTTCCGATGCTCCACGCTTGCGTCATAGGCATCCGCCAGCTCTTCGGCAAAGTCTTCCGCACCTTCTCCGTTTGGAAATACAGCCTTCAAAATTGTGCTGATCTGTGTTTTGAGCGGTTCTTCTGCCTTCATCTGGAAAGCGAATCGTTCCGGTCTGCCGTCCTTTTGGGTTGTCAGGTTGAAAAATCCTTCGTCGGATCTCACTGTGTACTTGGAAATCAGCGGATCATACTCTCCCGTGTATTCCTCGATGGTACACGCATTTGGCAACCAGTCTGCTTCTTTTAGCAAAGTGCAAGTCTGTTCAACCCATGTTCCGGCGTCCATTTCTTCAGCCAGAGCCGCGCAGGAAAAACATACCGCGAGAAAAGTTGCTGCAATCATCGTCTTTCGTACATTGCCCAGCTTTTTCATCGCTTGACCTCGAAGATTCTATTTTTCTCCGCGCACGCAACCGCATGCGTCAGGAAGCGCCTCGCTTCCGGGATATTCAGTCTACGGAATCCTCCGTGCCGTCTTCGCTCCGTCTGGCGCCGGATTCTTCTTCCGCGAGCGCCAGTTTTCCGATTTCTTCTTCCGTCAGCCCAGCCAGTGCGCCTTCATACATTGTCTCTTGCGGGGTTACTTCTTCACCCTCCGCCGACTGTGCGCTTTCCCCGGGCTGTGGGGTTCCTTCAGGCATCGAGGTCTGTTCCGCTGCCGGGGTCGCTGTCGCCTCGGCTATGGGCTGTGCAGTACCGCTGCCCTTCGTCAAACAAATCAAACCGATCACAGCGACCAGTGCAATCGCTAAGACGACGACTGCAATTTTTGTACCCTGCTGCATCGGACTCACCCTTTCTTTTTTCCCGTCTCTGACCCGGGAAATTACTCGTCGTTACGCGTTCCTGCGCCGCTCTCGGCTCAGACCCGCGGTTTTGGCTTATTCCAGTTCGATCAGACCGCAGCCGCCGTCCTTGCGGCGATAAACCGTTGCGACCTTGCCGGACTCAACATTGTTGAACATGTAGAACGTGTGCCCCAGCATGTCCATTTCCAGAATCGCGTCCTCCACGCTCATGGGCTTGGACGCATAGCGTTTAATGCGGACGACGGTTTCCTCTTCTTCGTCGCCATCCGGTTCCGCCGCGGCATCCGCGACCACCGGTTTCTTTCTCAAATCACGAGCCAGACGCGTTCTGAGCTTCTTCATCTGACGCTCCAGAACATCTATACCCTTATCCAGTGCAGGGAGGGAAATTTCCCGCTCCTGGTTTTCCGTGCGAAGCGTGTGACCCATATAGGGCATGGTCAGCTCGACCTTGTAGGTGCTCTTCTGTTCGGTAATGCGAACACCGATCACCGTATCGCCCTCGGCCTCATCCTTAAAATAGGCATCCATGCGCTGATGAATTCTGCGTTCCATCGTTTCCACAATGCCAGCGGGAACATGCGCGTCTTTAATCACAAACTTTGTAATCATGAAGTCGGCCTCCTTTGCCTTGGGATTGCCTTTTAGAATGGATTTTTTCTCTCTTTATCTTTTCTCCTTTCTGTATATACAGTATACAAGTTTTGGCATTTTCCTTCAAGTTAAGTCGCATGTTGATTGTAAGAAATCAACAATCGTTCGCCCTGTTAAGAAGCTTTTGGTAGATGGGCATCATATCCTTTTCCCTGACATATTCCTCAAGCTGCGCAATCGGAATCCAGCCCACCGCGCTGTTTTCATCCTCCGCAATGCGCAGGGGAAGCGTGTCGTCCGCCTCGAACAGATACGATACATTCAGGTGCAGATGGCTCGCCACCATCTGTCCGCGCTTCTGATGCGCCCATACCGGAAGCACTTCGACCGAAGCCGCGCCCGTACCCAGCTTTTTCAGGTTCTGAATGCCGGTCTCTTCCCGCGCTTCCCGCCGGGCAACCGCCTCAAAATCGCCGTCGCCGTCCGCATGACCGCCCGTCCACGCCCAGCTCTGGTAAATTTTATGAAACGCCATCAGCATCTTGGTTCGATCCCGATTGACGACGACAGAGGACGCCGTCATGTGCGCATAGCAGCACTCGCGCAGAAGCAGCCTGTCTCCTTCCCGCTCGGCAAGCGACAGGATCTCCCGCTTTTCGCTCTCCTCTCTCGCGTCTTTCGGTATATACAGCTCAATTTCTTTTTTCCAATCCAATGGAATGTTCGGGTTTTTCATGGTTGTCCCTTTCTGGTGAATCGTGTTCCTCATTTTTCCCGCTTTCAGCATATCACAAAAGGCGTATCCCGTGCAAGCGGAATACGCCTCCATTCAATTGCAGAGCAGGAACATGTTCATCGGATGCCCTTCATTTCTCCGCGCTTGTCCTCCGATTTTTGCTTCCCACATCCTCAGCCGTTTCCATGCGTAAACTCAAGCCATTCTCCCTGAGGCATCATCAAGACGATGACGTTTTCATCGGTGTTCTGAATGTTCTCGATGCTGACAATCCAGCAGATGCCGTCGTAATTTCCGTCTCCGAATGTCGAAAGCCGGATATCCGCGTTCAGCTTTTCCAGCGCTTCCCACGTGCGGTGTTCTTCCGACATCCGAGTTTTCAGATACGCCTGCCCTTCGTCCGTCGTCGTCAGCAGGTCAAGCGCTTTTTCATACGCCTGTTCATGGGTCAGCTCGTCTGCCGTCGGCAGATAAATCCATCTTTCCACGCGCTCCGCCTCTTTGACGCGGACATGGCTTCTGCGAATCAACCCGCCGGCATATTCGTTCTCTTCGCTCAGGTTATTCATATAACCCTTTCTGAGGATATCGCCGTCATATTCCGCCCGCTCGATTTGCAGCCACTTGTCGCTGATGCCGATTACATTTACAACCTCATTCTTCGGAATGAGCCGAAGCTCTTCGCTTCCCGTGTCGCATGCCGCGTAAACCGGCGCATCTTTTTTCATCTCGACGACCCCTTCAACCCAGGGAATCGCCCGCAGCGCATTCGCGCCGTAGCGCAAATCCTCCGCACGCATATAGCCCGTCAGTGCCACTTTTCCCTGACCCGTCCGAACCTCGACCATACCGTTTTCCAGCACATTCAGCACCTCGGTTCGCGTGCCGCTGTAATAATTCATCCATACGCCGCTCTTTTCGTCCGCTTCCCGATACATCGGCACGGTTTCCTTTTCCTTCTTCGGCGCACAGACCGCAACGCCCGTCCGCGGGGTCACGATATCCGAGCTGTATACGTTTTGCGCCCATGCCGGACAGACCGCCAGCATGCAAATCAGTGCCGTCAGCAAGATCCAAATGCGTTTCATGTCTTTCCCTCCCGATGTCTGGTTGTAAAGTGCCTTTACTGATCAGACGATACAGACCCTGCCAAAATTTCATCATTTTGCTCACGCGGGCAATTTTATTTCATTTTTTAGAGCAAAAAAGAGCGCACCGCTTTCGCGGCACGCCCTTGCAGGGGGTCACATTTTAACGGCGTCTTTCTCGAATCGAATACCGTATTTGAACAGGAAGCCCAGAATCAGCACTGCCGCGCAGACCCACGGCGCCAGCAGCAGCGCGACCAGCGCATACAGCGCAGGCACGTCGGCAACCTTCTCGTTGGGCGACGTCACGATGACGCGCAAAACCATCAGCTGTCGGAAGGCGTTGACCGCGTTGCGCTTGATTGTTTCAAAATCCATTCAGCCTTCCTCCTTATGCTTTTACGACGCGCACCCGCATGCCCGCGAGCACCACCAGCACCGCCGTCAGGATGGCAAGGCGAATGCTCGCCAGACCCGCCAGCACGGCAAGCCACATCGGCACCTTCACAAACGTGCGTCCATTGCCTTCAACCACCAGTCGGCTTCCGAAAACCAAGCTCAGAATTTCTTTGATCTGTTCCATCTATGTTTTTACTCCCGGCTGAAAAGCCAAGCGTTCGTAGGGTTACAGCCTTGTAATCATCAGTTTGCCGCTCATGGTATCCATGTGGATGGGCAGGGCGCATGTGCCGTAACGGTTCGGTCCGAATTCATTGACGATCCGTCCGCTCATGCTGCTCATGTCGGCGACAAATCCTCGGATATCGCTCGGCAGCGTCACGCGGGCATTGCCGCTGACCGTGCTGAGCTGGATCCTGTTGGTCGGGGCGACGGTGCAGATGAGTTCCACGCCGCCGGATACGCTGTTGATTTCCCATTCCTCGCAGGCGCCTTCAACGTGCGCCTTGCCGGAAACCACGCTGACGCTCGCCCTGTTCGCGTCGCAGGAAACAAACTGCTTGCCCGAAACCGTCGTCACGGATACATCGCCCGCGCAGACGCTGACCGTCGCGTCGCCGGAGATGGACGTCACGCTGATTTCCTTGGCGCGGATGCCCGGGTCAGGCTCGATCCGCACGCTTCCCGACGTCGTGTTGACCTTGACCATGTCCACATCGATGGCGTAGAGCTTGATATCGCCGGACGTCGTGCCGATCTCGTAATCCGCCGCATAGCCACGCGGCACGCGGACGGTCACCTTTCCGCCCTCTTTTTTGAAGACGGAGAAGAACGTCTTGAACACATCCGGATTGTTGCGGTCGATGGTCAGCTTATGGTTTTCACAAACCATGTTCGGCTGAATCGCGTCTTCGTCCTCGGCTTCCCACTTGACCACGACATCCGGTTCGTCGGAATCCTTGATGGTCACGTCGTCGGCATCGAGCTTGATGCTGATTTCACGCAGCCCCGCCGCCGGAAAACGCTGGACAATGACCATGCCGGGCTGACCCTCCATCGGGCGGGCAGTCGTTTTTCTCTCTTCCGCCTGACGGTCAGCATCGCATGCGGCTTCTTCCGCGTCGCGGACAACCGCGTCCAGATCGATATCCTCGTCGGCGTCTTCATCCTTCTGACCGAGTTTTTTGCCCATCTCGTTCAGCTCTTTGGTCACCGCCGCCATTTCGTCCATCAGCGAATCGAATTCGGATCCCTTTTCTTCGGGCTTTTTGACCTCCGCCGCTTCTTCCGTTTCCTTGGCCGCTTCGGTTGCTTCAGCTTCCTTGGCGGCAATGTCGGCGAGCTTCTTTTCCATTTCGTCCGCTTCGGTTTCCATCGCGTAGGCCTTGGCGCGGAGCTGTCTTGCGCCCTCCTGATCGCCCGCCGCCTGCTTGATTTCCGCTTCGGCGCGGATATCCTTCGCGCGCTTGCGCAGTGCCGCCGGCGCCTTAGGGCTTTCCTTCTTCTCGTCCGGCTCAATGATGATTTTGCCCAGGTCTATGACGATTTCGCCCTTGTCGCCCGACAGCTTGTCGATTGCCTTGCCCGCCGCCTTCTGCGCGTCGCTCAGCCCTTTGCCGACAGCCTTGCCGATTCCGCCGATAACGC
>Ga0129311_1001009_pt1 | contig 21495 bp, 18 predicted proteins | sample Go1ome_FD_94435 | JGI IMG/M metagenome (GOLD analysis project Ga0129311, IMG submission 94435) | Western lowland gorrila individual fecal microbial communities from Wisconsin, USA - Go1022B metagenome | ecosystem: Host-associated > Mammals > Digestive system > Large intestine > Fecal | place... | reverse complement strand
TTCTGCCCGATAAAGGTCGCCGTATTGACGGCGATGATGCCCGGCGTGCACTGACCGATGGCAAAGTAATCGACCAGTTCTTCCTCCGTGGCCCACTTTTTATTCTGCACGATCTCGCGCTCGAGGATCGGCAGCATGGCCATACCGCCGCCGAAGGTCATCACGCCGATCTTGGCAAAGGTGATAAACAGCTCCCAAAGCATGTTCAAAGAAAAGCCTCCTTATTCCACATATCCATACAATCCGCGCACGGACACCTCGCCCGTGCGGATGGTCTCCACCGCGCCGTTCCCGCGGCGCACGATCAGTCCGAACTCCTCGTCCACGTCAAGCGCCGTGACCTTTTCCTTCGTATCCTGCCAGAGCAGCTGGACCTCGCGCCCGATGGTCACGCAGCGGCGGCGGTACTCATCAAGATACGCGCCCGTATCGCCCGACTTGAGCGCGGCATAGAGCGCGTCAAGCTCCTCGATCATCGCGGCCGACAGCGCCGCGCGGGAGACGAGCTTTCCCGTTTCGCGCAGGATGGAGGTCGCGATCTTCGCAACCTCGCCGTCGAAGTCCTCCTCGCGCTGGCTCACATTGAAGCCGATGCCCGCAACGACGTACTGAAGCTCCCCTGTCTCACCCTCGACGCTCAGCTCGGTCAGAATGCCGCAGAGCTTTCTGCTGTTTAAGACGAGGTCGTTCGTCCATTTGATCTGCGAGTGCGTGCCGGCTACGCGGTCCACCGCGCGGCTCATCGCAACGGCGATGAGGCCCGTGAGCGGCATGAGCTGCTGCGGCGTCATATCGGGCCGCAGCAGGATGGAGAGATACACGCCCTTGCCCGCCGCGCTCTGAAAGCTGCGGCCGCGTCGGCCGCGCCCGCTCGTCTGCTCCGCCGCGACGGCGACCGTACCGTCGGGCGCGCCGTCGAGCGCGATGCGCTTTAGGTAGGCGTTGGTCGAGTCGATGGAGTCAAAGCAGTCGATGCGCTTACCGACGGTCTGCACCTTGCCCATGTAGCTGCGCACGGTCTGCTCGCTCAGCGTGTCGGGCAGCGATTTTAAGCAGTAGCCGCGCCCCGGCACGGCGTCGATCTCATAGCCCTGCGCGCGCAGGGCGGAGATGCTCTTCCAGATTGCCGCGCGCGTGATGCCCAGTGATGCGCTGATCGATTCGCCGGAGACAAAGCGGCCCCTTTCGCGCAGCAGCAGCGCCAAAACGGTTTCTTTTCCCATAACGTCCTCCGTAACAAAATGTAACCGAAATTGTTACCCTTTTGAGGTTGACAGGCGGCGGATTATCGCTTACGATTGACATAACATCAAGCGCTGCGGTTTCCGCAGCCGCCGTCTTAGGATTGTAGCACGCCTGCCGCCGCATGTAAACCCAAATCTCAGATTTCGGTTTACCCGGCGGTTTCTTGACGAATTCCTGATGTTTCCATTGCTGTGGCGGACACAGGCGTGTACAATGGGACGCACCCGACAAATTTTGACAGGAGCCTTCCCGTGAGCTTTTCAGACATGACGTTTCTTTTTTATTTTCTGCCGCTCTTTTTCGCGGTTTACTATCTTGTCCCCTTCCGCTTCAAAAACGCGGCGCTCGTGCTGGGCAGCGCGGCGTTTTATTTTCTCGGCGCGTCCGTGCGCGACTGTCTGCTGCTGCTTGCGTCCGTCCTCTTTCACTACGCGCTCGCGCGCGGGATGGAGGGGCGCGCGCAGAGCGCGCGCAAGGCGCTGCTGCTTTTCGGTCTGTGCGCCGATCTCTTCGGATTGGTGTATTTCAAATACGCCGCATTTTTGCTGGAAAATCTGGGCAGACTGGTGGGGCGGGAGTTTTCGCTTGTGCACTTGGCGCTGCCGCTGGGCATCAGCTTCTACCTCTTCCAGAGCGCGGGCTATCTCATCGACGTATACCGCGGCGGGCAGGCGGAGAGAAACCTCATCGACTTTACCGCCTTCGTTCTCGCCTTCCCGCAGCTGACGATGGGCCCCATCCTGCGCTATGACGAATGGCGCGGCGCGCTGAAAGAGCGCACGATCGCGCGCGGGGACGTATTCCTCGGCTTCGAGCGCTTCGTCGCCGGCCTGTGCTTCAAGGTGCTGCTGGCCGACCAGCTCGCGCCGCTGTGGGCCTCGCTCGAGCGCATCGGCTACGGGTATCTCTCAACGCCGCTTGCCTGGCTCGGCGCGGTGAGCTACAGCTTACAGCTCTACTTCGACTTTTCCGGCTACTCGCTCATGGCCATGGGCCTGGGTCAGATGCTGGGGCTCCCCGTGCCGCGCAACTTTGACCTGCCGTACCTCTCCCGCTCGGTGAGCGAATTTTACCGCCGCTGGCACATCACGCTCGGCACGTGGTTCCGCGACTACCTTTACATCCCCCTCGGCGGCAGCCGGAACGGCAGAGCGCGCACCGCGCTCGCGCTCGCGGTCGTGTGGGTCTTTACGGGCCTGTGGCACGGGGCGAGCTGGAACTTTGTCCTCTGGGGCGTGGCGCTGCTTGCGTTCATCCTGCTCGAAAAATTCTGCATCGGCGATTTTCTCAAAAAGCACCGCGTGCTCTCGCACGTCTACCTTCTCTTTGTCATCCCGCAGACGTGGGTCATCTTCCGCATCACGGATCTGCACGATCTCGGCGCGTACTTCTCCCGCCTTGTCCCGCTGTTTGGCACGCACAGCGCCGTTTCCGCGCAGGACGCGCTCAAGCTGCTCGCGTCCTATTGGTGGCTGCTGCTCCTCGGCGTTTTCTTCTGCCTGCCGCAGCCCCGCCGCTTTTACGAAAAGCACCGCGGCAGTCTGCTGCTCGACCTGCCGCTGTTCCTGCTCTTCTGGGTGTGCGTGTACTTCACCGCCACCTCGGCGGGCAGCGCCTTCCTCTATTCCCGTTTTTAAGGAGACCGCTCCATGTCCTCCCGAATCCCATCTCTTCTTTTGCCGCTGTGCCTTGTGAGCGCGGCGGCGCTCAACCTCTATCCCCTGCTCGATCCCACGGGCGTGTACGGCGAATACCTCGCGCAGCTCGACGGCAAAACGCCGCCCGTCGCAGCGATGGCCGCTGCGCTCGAAGACGGCGTGTATCCCTGGAGCGAGCCGAAGGCCCCTGAACCCGAGCCCGTCCCCGACCCGGAGCCGCAGCCCGAGCCCGAGCCTGAGCCTGAACCGGAAGAGCCCGACTCTCCCTTCACCACGGTGGACGAGAGCTACTTTGACGATGCGCTCTTCATCGGCGACTCGCACACCGACGGCTTCAAGGACTATGCGGGGCTTTCGAATGCCGACTATCTCTGCCACAACGGGCTGACGGTCTGGACGGCAGTCGAAAAGGCGGAGTTTCCCGGCCACCAGACCCTTGCACAGGCGCTTTCCGGCAGGCAATACGGCAAGATCTATCTGATGCTCGGCATCAACGAGCTGGGCACCGGCTCGGCAGAGAGCTGGGCCGCGCAGTACAAGGTCCTGCTCGACGAGGTGCGCGGGCTCCAGCCCGACGCGATCATCTTTTTGCAGGCCATCTTCCACACGACGCAGGAAAAGTCGGACGCGACCTTCTACAAGAATTCGACCATCGACGCGCGCAACGCGGAGCTGCAGAAGCTCGCTGACAACAAGGACGTTTTCTACATCGACTGCAACCCTGTCTTTGACGACTCTACCGGCGCGCTGACGCCCGAATACTCCGGCGACGGCGTGCATGTCAAGGCCCCGTACTATACGATGTGGCGCGACTACCTTTATCAGTTCGGCATCGTCAGATAACAAGAAAGGAACCGCTCTTCGAGCGGTTCCTTTCTTACATTTCTCAGTGCTTGACCTTGTAGCCGCGGTTCAGGCGCATCTCGAGCGCGTCGAGCTCGTCGTAAAGCTCCTCGGGCACCTTGCCGATCTTGTCGTAGTAGGCGCGCGCGTCCTCGCACTCCCTGAGCCAGAGGTCGCGGTCCACCGAAAGAAGGCGGCGCATGTCGTACATCGACATATCGAGGCCCTCCATGTCGATATCGTGGGTGTTGGGCTCGTAGCCGAGCGCGGTCTCCGCCGCGCCGATCTCATCGTCGGCGCGTGAGATGATCCACTGCAGCACGCGCATATTGTCGCCAAAGCCCGGCCAGGCAAAATTGCCGTCCTCGTCGGTGCGGAACCAGTTGACGTTGAAGATCTTCGGCGGCTTGGGGATCTTCTTGCCCATGTCGAGCCAGTGCTGCCAGTAGTCGCCCATGTGGTAGCCGCAGAAGGGCAGCATCGCCATCGGGTCGCGGCGCACGACGCCGACCGTGCCGGTTGCGGCGGCGGTGGTCTCAGACGCCATGATCGAGCCGACGAACACGCCGTGCTGCCAGTTGAAGGACTGGTAGACGAGCGGCGCGGTCTTGGCGCGGCGGCCGCCGAAGACGATGGCGCTGATGGGCACGCCCTCGGGATTATCAAACTCGGGGCTCAGGCACGGGCAGTTGCGCGCGGGCGCGGTGAAGCGGCTGTTGGGGTGCGCGGCCTTTTCGGGGCTCTGCGGCGTCCAGGGACGGCCGCGCCAGTCGATCGCGCGGGCGGGCGGCGTCTTGTTGAGGCCCTCCCACCAGACGGTGTTGTCGCTCAGGTCGAGGGCGACGTTCGTGAAGATCGTATCCTTGTGCGTGGAGATGAGCGCGTTGGGGTTCGACTTCATGGACGTGCCCGGCGCGACGCCGAAGAAGCCATTCTCCGGGTTCACGGCCCAGAGACGCCCGTCCTTGCCCACGCGCAGCCAGGCGATATCGTCGCCCACGCACCACACGCGCCAGCCCCAGCGCTGTAAGCCCTCAGGCGGGATGAGCATGGCGAGGTTCGTCTTGCCGCAGGCGGAGGGGAAGGCGGCGGAGATGTACTTGATCTCGCCGCGCGGGTTCTGGATGCCGAGGATGAGCATATGCTCGGCCATCCAGCCCTCCTGACGGCCGAGGTTCGAGGCGATGCGAAGCGCGAAGCACTTCTTGCCCTGAAGCACGTTGCCGCCGTAGTTGGAGTTCATCGAAATGATCGTGTTGTCCTGCGGGAAGTGGACGATATATTTATTTTCCTTGTCGAGGTTGCATTGGCAGTGCAGGCCCTTGATAAAGCCCGTATCATCGCCGAGCGCGTCGCAGACGGGCTTGCCGATGCGGGTCATGATGTGCATGTTGAGCACGACGTAAATGGAATCGGTCAGTTCAAAGCCGTATTTGGCGAACGGCGAGCCGATGATGGACATGGAATAGGGGATGATGTACATGGTGCGGCCCTTGTAGGCGCCGTCGGCCAGCTCGTACATCTTTTTGTACATCTCCGCGGGTTCTACCCAGTGGTTCGTGGGACCTGCGTCCTCTTCCTTTTCGCAGCAGATGAAGGTGCGGTCCTCCACGCGGGCCACATCGTCGGGATCGGTGCGGTGCAGATAGCACCCCGGGAGCTTATCCGGGTTGAGCTTGATGAGGATGCCCTCCTTAACGGCCTGCTCGCGCAGCTCGTCGAGCTGCTCCTCCTCGCCCGTGATCCAGACGATCCTGTCCGGCTTGGTGATGGCGGTCATTTCGTCGATCCACGACAAAACGGCCTTGTTGTTCGTCAAATTCGTCATTGTTCTTTCCCTCGTAGCATATCACGGCGCAAGATGAAAAAATTTTTACGCCGCGTCTTGTGTGGTGTGCTGTACCGCTCGCGCGGAAGGGAGCTAACCGATGCACAGGAAAAATGGCTGCTATTGAGTTTGACTCCTTTCTGCCGAAAATTGTAGCAGAACGTCTTATCAATAGCAACCATGCAGCTTATCAATTTTTTGAATAGGTGGTGATGCGTTATCGCAGTAATGCGTTGATCGCCTCAGCGAGGGCGGCAAATTCGGCAAGGCCGAGCCGTTCGCCGCGGATGTTCGCGTCCAGAGCGCAGGATGTGACGGCGGCGGTGAGCTGCTCCTTGGTGAGCTGCGCGCCGAAGGCCGTCATCAGGCTGTTGACGAGCGTCTTGCGCCGCAGGGCAAAGGCGGCGTACACCACGCGGAAAAAGAACTTCTCGTCCGCGACCTGCACGGGCGGCTCCTTCCGCACCGCGGCGCGCAGCACGGCGGAGGTGACCTTCGGCTGCGGCTCGAAGCACTCGCGCGGCACGGTGAAGAGAAGCTCCGGCTCGGTATAATACTGCATGAACACGGAGAACGCGCCGTAGGCGCTCGTCCCCGGCGCGGCGCACAGCCGCTCGGCGACCTCCTTCTGCACGAGCACCGTGATGCTCTCGAAGCACTTCGACTCGATGAGCGCGGTGATGGCGGGGGTCGTGATGTTATAGGGCAGGTTCGCGCACACGATGGGCGTGAGGCCCGCGAACTTTTCGCGCACCAGCGCGGGGATATCGGTTTTTAAAATATCGGCGGACACGACCTCAAAATTGTCAAAGCGCGCCATCGTCTCGTCCAGAATCGGCAGGAGCGTTTTGTCAAGCTCCACGGCTACGACCTTTCCCGCGCGCTCGCAGAGCTCGTGGCTGAGCGCGCCGATGCCGGGGCCGATCTCGAGCACGCCGTTTTGCCTGCCTGCGCGCGCTCTCTCGGCGATCTCATAGGGAATGGCGGGGTCGATGAGGAAGTTCTGCCCCATGGATTTGGAGAAATGAAAGCCGTGGCGCTTCAAAAGCGCCTCAATGGCGGAGCGATCGTTGCGTTCCATTGCGTGTTTCCTTTCCTGTCTCGTAACGTAAAGAATCGGTAAAAAGATTTTATCATATTTTGCGCAAAAGAGTAGTAAAACTTTTTTCCCTGTGATAAAATGCAGAAATCTCAGGAAAACAAGGGGAGATCATCCATGGAGCTCACACCGCAGATCCTTCTCGTCGTTCTGCCGCTGATCTTTCTCGGCGGCTTTGTCGATTCCATCGCCGGCGGCGGGGGCCTTATCACGCTGCCCGCCTATCTGATGGCCGGCATCCCCGCCCATCTCGCCATGGGCACGAACAAGGTCGTCAACGGCATCGGCACGGCGACGGCGTCGGTCAAGTACTTCCGCGGCGGCAAGATCAAGATGCGCCCGGCGGTCATCGCGGGCGTGGGCGCGCTCGCGGGCGCGGCCATCGGCACGCGCATCGCGCTGCTCATTCCGGAAAATATCCTCAAGATCATGATGCTCGTGGCGCTGCCCTGCGCCGCCGTCCTGCTGCTGCTCAAAAAGGACTTCGGCAGGGAGAGCGACGGTCCCGCGCACGAGTATACGAAGAAGCAGGAGCTCGTGCGCGCCGCGCTCATCGGGCTGGGCCTTGGCTGCTACGACGGGCTCATCGGCCCCGGCACGGGCACGTTCATGATCATGGCGTTCACGATGGCGCTCTCGATGGACCTTCTCACCGCGTCCGGCTGCGCGAAGCTTGCGAACCTCTGCTCCAACGTCGCTTCGGCGGTGCTGTTCATCATCAGCGGCAAGGTCTGGTGGATGCTGGCGCTGCCCGCGGCGGTCTGCAACGCGCTCGGCGCGTTCTGCGGCGCACGCTACGCCATGAAGGGCGGCAGCAAACGCGTGCGCGGCATGATCTTCGTCGTGCTGGGGCTGCTGTTCATCAAGATGGGCTACGAGCTGCTGTTCTGAATCGCTGAATCGCATAGCAAGTCAAAAAGGACGTCCCGCGGGACGTCCTTTTCCCTATTCCTCCGCGATCCACTCGCGCCGGATGGTCCACACCGCGCCCTGGAGCTGCGCGGGCGCAAGGCCCTCTATCGAGCGCGGGTCAAGCAGTCTTTCCCAGCTTGCAAGCATTTTCTCCCGCTCGTCCGGGTAAAAGCGCGAGGTCATCACCTCGTATCCCGTCAGACCGCGCGCTTTGAGCTCGCGCTCAAACGCCGCGTTCTCCTTCTCCGTTTCGCCGAGGTACCGCAGCTGCAAAATGCGCGTCCACCACGCACGCGGAAAGAGCAGCAGCTCTGCTTCCGGCACGTCGAGCGCAAGGAACGTCTCCGAGCGCGGAAGACCCGCGCCGTCGGGCGAGACCCAGTACGGCAGCTCCGCGCCCGCGGGCCTCGGCACGCGCGCCGCGCCCTTTTCCGCAAGGTAGCGGTAGGCGATCAGAAAGCCGCGCCCAGCTCTCCGCGATCTTCCGCCTGTATTCCGGGTAAAAGCGGGACATGTAAGCCTGCGCGTCGCTCAGGCCCAGCGCGTTCATCTCCCTGCGGTGGCACGCGGCGTCCCGCTCATCGCGCGGCAGGTAGGCATAGTTCAAAATCGCGCCCCACTTGGCAATGTTCACCGGCGCGATACGCTCCGCCGGTATTTCGAGCTCCAGCAGCACGCTCTGCCCATCGGTCAGCATCGCCGCGCTTTTCTCATACGAGAGCCAGACAAGCCCCTCCGCGTCCTGCGGCCGCTGCGCACGCAGCGGATGGTGCTCGTTCAGCCAGTCATATGCCGCGAGCACGAGCGGCGCGTGCTCGCCGAGATCAGCATACACATTGCTGCGGCGCGCGGCATAGCGCCCGCGCGCGTTCAGCTCCTCCAGCACGCTCTTGTGCTGCTTGGACCAGACCCGCATTTCTATTTCTCCCGCCCCCTTTTCTCCCACCTTACCACGGCGGCGGGAAAAACGCAAGCGCATGAAAAAAGGACGTCCCACGGGACGTCCTTTTTGTTCTCTTTTCTCAGCCCAGGAAGTAGACGGTCGAATTCTTCTGGCGGCCGAACTGCTTGCACTCCTGATAGGAGTTCATGTAGAGGTCGATCGCCGCGCCTCGCACGCCGGTGTCCTCGGCCACAGCGCTGCCGTAGGTGTAGCCCGAGGAGCCGACGATGAACATCTCGGTCCCCAGGGGAATGACCTTCTTATCCACCGCCACGGTGCCGACGTGCACCGTAGTGCCCGTGGCCGTTCTGGTGCCCACGCCGCCGTAGCCCGTGGTGTAGGCCGTGCAGGTGACCTTCATCGAGCCGGTGAAGTGCAGCGAATCGCCGGACTTCATCAGAAGATAGCCGCTGCCGTCGCTCTCGGTGACGACGGACTTGATGGTGTCGCCGCTCTGCGCCTTGTCAACGAGCGTGCCGACACAGGTGATCTCGGGAACGGAGGTGTCGTTCGTTTCCTCCACCGCCTGACGGGAGACAAACTGCCCGTCGGCATACACGACCTCGTAGACAACGTCGCGCGTGCCGTCGATGCCCTGCTGCACGACCTGCGTCTCGCCCTTGGGCAGACGGTAGGACGTGGTGGTCAGCGTGGTGTGGGCCACGGCTTCCGTTTCGGTCTCATAGTAGGTAAAGTCGGAGCCGACGGTGATCTCCACCGCCTCGTCCGAAACATCGACCAGCACCATTTCAAGCGGGCTGACCGAGACCTGCAGACGGCGCAGCAGCTCGCTGACGCGCTCGCCGGGACGCGTGGTGGCGTACTCAACGTCCTCGCCATGCGTCACCGTCACCTTTTCGCCGGCAGGGAGTGTGACTTCCGCGTCGCCGCTCTGCGCGCCCGTGACGATGACGCGCTCCTGCGGGATCGCCGTCGTGCCGTCCAGCACGCTGACCGTATCGCCGTCGGCGATGAGATACAGCGCGTCGGCCCGCAGCTCGGGCGATGCGTTCAGCAGCATCACCGCCGTGAAGAGCACGAGAAACATCGCTCTCCGCCAGCGCGGACTGCCAAACAGATCTTTCAAAAACTTTCGCATTGGATACTCCTTTTTTCGCGGCGCGTGCCGCCGCAGCATCGCGCACCGGGGATGCGCTGCGTCCCGGAAATGATTACAAATTGTAACTTTTCCAAAACTTGCTGGCAGTATACCGCGCGAAAAAGGATTTGTCAAGTTTCCGCCGTTCGTTCGATAAAAGTTCTTATTTTTATATATATTTCTTTATTTTTCGCATTTTCATCTTCAAAAAGTTGCCGTGATAGCGCTCAAAATGCGATTTTTCATCAGTTATGTAAACCTTCGTCACCACCCTTCCCCGCGCTCCCGCCGCTCCTGCGCCGCCGCGGCGGCGCGCTTCGGCGCGGGGGCCGCCCGCACCGGCGGGGTGGGGAATTCGTGCGGGCAGGCCGCGTGTGTCCCGCCGCGTCCCGCGCAGGGGCAAAAAAGGGCGAAAGCCCTGCAAACACTGGCTTTTTCGGCCCCTTCGGCGTGCTTTTCCCCGCTGCGCGCCCCGGCACGGCAGCGCCGGGGCATCTGCCGGCTATCGCGCTGCTTTCGCCGCTCCACCGCAATGGTGCGGAAAAGCAATATGCAAGTTTTACCTTTTAAAAATTCATTTATCGGAATTCATTTATGTCAACCCGATTTTATGAATTTTGTTGGTAAGGCACACAAAATTCAGGCTGCTTTTTCGTCTTTTCCGGCATATCGGCTGCTGTGAAAGCGGTTGCTATTCTTCCGCTTTTCCGTCCGCTTCCCCGTGAAAATGAAGGTACACGGACGCGGCAGCGTCTTTCGGCAGCACGCGCTCGAGCGCCGCGAGGTCCGCCGCACGGATGGCCTTCACGCTCTTGAAGGTCTTGAGCAGCACCTGCGCGCGCACCTTGCCGACGCCGGGGATGCCGTCGAGCGCCGAGCGGGTCGCGCTTTTCGAATGGCTCTCGTGGTGGAAGGTGATGGCGAAGCGGTGCGTCTCCTCCTGGATCTGGCCGATGAGGGCAAAGACGTTCGGCGCGGCGTGCAGGTCGATCTCGCGGCCCTCCGCCGTGACGAGCGCGCGCGTGCGGTGGCGGTCGTCCTTGACCATGCCGAAGATGGGGATGTGCACGTGCAGCTGTGCGCACACGCGCTCGGCAACACCCGCGTGCGTGATGCCGCCGTCGATGAGCATGACGTCCGGCAGGGGGCTGAACTTCTCATCCCCGTCGAGATAGCGCTGGATGCGGCGCGTGAGCACCTCCTCCATGGAGGCGTAGTCGTCCGGGTGGCCCGCAAGGCTCTTGATCTTAAAGCGCCGGTAGGCGCTCTTTTTCGGCCTTATGCCCTCGTAGACGACCATGGACGCGACAATGTCGCTCGCGCCGGTATTGGAAATATCGTAGGACTCCATGCGCCCCGGCGCCTTGGAAAGCGAAAGCATCCCGGCAAGCTGGGAGAGCGTGCGGTCCTCGCGCTCCTGCGCGGTCGTTACGCGCTCGACGTCCTCGCGCGCGTTGCGCTGCGCCATAGAGAGCAGCTCCGCCTTCTCGCCGCGCTGGGGGACGTGGAGCGTCACCCTGCGGCCCGCGCGATCGGAGAGCACCTGCGCGAGCTCCTCGCCGCCCTCGATCTCGCAGGGCAGCAGGATCTCGCGCGGCAGAACGCTGCGCGCAAGGTAATACTGCGGCAGCAGCGCCGAGAGGATATCGCGCTCGCTCTCATCCTGCGGCGCGGTGAAGAGGTTCAGATCGCGGCCCGTCACGCTGCCGTCCTCGATGTGCAGCACGGCGCTGCCGCATTTGCCCGCGCCGCGGTAAACGCCCCAGATATCGGTGTCCGCGCAGATGCCGGCGATGACCTTCTGGCGCTTGCCGAGCACCTCGATGGCGCGGATGCGGTCGCGCAGCGCCGCCGCCTGCTCAAAGTGCAGCGCGGCAGCCTCCTGCTCCATCTCCTCGCGCAGCGCGCGGGTCAACCGGCGGTAGTGGCCGTTCAAAAGCTCCTCAGCCTGGCCGATGCGGCGCATGTACTCGTCCTCGTCCGGCGTGCCGCGGCAGAAGGCGTCGCAGCGGCCCATGTGGTGATTGAGGCAGGGGCGCTCTTTGCCGATATCGCGCGGGAAGGAGCGGCTGCACGTCGGCAGGCGGAAGGCCGCGCATATCGCGTCGATGGCCGCGCGCGTCTCGTTGCGCCCGCCGAAGGGGCCGAAGTAGAGTGCGTCGTCGTCCGCGGGCTTGCCGACCATCGTAAAGCGCGGGTAATGCCCCGTGCCAAGCCGCACGAAGGGATAGCCCTTGTCGTCCTTTAAAAGGATGTTATAGCGCGGCATGTGCTGCTTGATGAGCGAGTTTTCCAGAATCAGCGCCTCGAACTCGCTCGAGACGAAGATCGTGTCAAAGTGGTCCACCTGCGAGACCATGCGCTTCGTTTTCGCGTTGTGGGAGGAATTTTCCTGAAAATACTGGCTGACGCGGTTTTTGAGCTTTTTCGCCTTGCCGACGTAGATGACCTCGCCGGTCCTGTCCATCATCAGGTAAACGCCCGGGGCGAGGGGCAGGTCATTCGCCTTTTCCAGCAGCTCCTGTTTTGTCATATCCGCCCTCTCCTCTCTGCATGATACATTATAATATATATAGGATAGAATCTCATAAAATGGAAAAAGGCGGTTTCGCTTTTACGAAACCGCCTTTCCTGATCGATCTTTTATTCGCCGAAATTGCTGGAAACCAGCTCGCACAGAGCATTCACGGCTTCCTTTTCGTCCGCGCCGTCAGCCAGCAGCGTAATGGTCGTGCCCTTCACGATCCCGAGGGACAGCACGCCCAGCAAGCTCTTGGCGTTCACACGGCGCTCATCCTTTTCCAGCCAGATGCCGCTCTTGAATTCGTTGGCTTTCTGAATGAAGAACGTGGCAGGACGCGCATGCAGGCCTACTTCATTGTTGATCGTAACATTCTGAGTATACATCGTTACTTCTCCCTCTCCAAAAAATCTTTCGGACTATACCGTATAGTATACCATCGCCGCGCCATTCGTCAATGTCATTTTTCGAGAATTTCAGCGGATTTGGCAATAAATACAGACAAAACGCCTTCCTATGGGCCGCTTTATTTCAACTCGACCACAGTTACGCCGGACTCTCCCTCGCCGTAATTGCCGAGCCGGAAGCTCTTAACGGCCTTGTTCCGCCGCAGCATCGCGTGCACGGCCTTGCGCAGCGCGCCCGTGCCCTTGCCGTGGATGATCGTCACCGTTTCAAGGTGCGCCATGACGGCGGAGTCGATATAGCTTTCCACCACGCTCTCGGCTTCGAGCGTCTCCATGCCGCGGATATCCAACTCGCGCGCAGCGGCGGCCGTGCGCAGAATGCGCTGCGAGGGGGCGAACTGCGGCTGCTTTTTCGCCGTGGCGGCACGCTCGGCCTCTTCAATGAGACGGACCTCATTGGCCTTGACCTTCATCTGCAGAGCGCCCGCCCTGAGCGTCAGCGTATCGCCCTTGACAGCTGTGACCTCGGCCTGGCGCTTCGTGCCGGGGATCTCGACAAGGTCGCCCGCCTGAATGGGGCGCGAGGGCCTGGGGATAGGCTCCGCGCTCTCATCGCGCACACCGACGGCGTCGCGCGCCTGCTTGATGCTGTGCATGATCGCGGCGCGCTGCTCGTTCATCTGCTGGGCGTCGAGCTTTTTCTGCTGCTTTCGCAGTGCGTCCAGCTCGCGGAAGGTATCGTCCGCGGCAGACTTCGCTTCGGCAAGAAGACGCTTGGCCTCGGCCTCGCCGCGGCTTCTGGCGTTCTCCTTCGCGCGCTCCATCTGCGTGCGGAATTCGCGCGCCTTGCGCGCGTCCTCCTCGCGCTGGGCGTAAAGGCGATCGACCTCCGCCTTTTCCTTCTCCAGCTGCTGCCGCTTCTGCTCCAGCTGCGTGAGCACATCCTCAAAGCGGACGCTCTCGCTGTCCATCTGGGCCTTGGCCTTTTCGATGACACTCTCGGCAAGGCCAAGGCGCTTCGAGATCGCAAAGGCGTTCGACTTGCCAGGGATGCCGATGAGCAGCTTATAGGTCGGGCAGAGGGTCTCCACGTCGAACTCGCAGCTGGCGTTTTCTACGCCCGCGGTCGTCATGGCGTAGGTTTTGAGCTCGGCATAGTGCGTGGTCGCGGCGATCTTCGCGCCGCAGCTGCGCGCCTGCTCGATCACGGCGATGGCGAGCGCCGCGCCCTCGACCGGGTCCGTGCCCGCGCCCAGCTCGTCGAAGAGGATCAGGCTCTGGCCGTTCGCCTCGTCGAGGATCTGCACGATGTTTTTCATATGCGCCGAGAAGGTGGACAGGCTCTGCTCGATGCTCTGCTCGTCGCCGATGTCGGCGAGGACGGAGGTGAAAACGCTCACCTCGCTGCGGTCGTCGCATGGGATGTGCAGCCCGCACTGGGCCATCAGGCAGAGAAGGCCCAGCGTTTTAAGGCTGACGGTCTTGCCGCCGGTGTTCGGGCCGGTGATGACGAGCGTATCGAAGCTGCGGCCCAGCTCGATGTCGATGGGCACGGCCTTTGCCGGGTCGAGCAGCGGGTGGCGCGCATGGCGCAGGTACACGCTGCCGTCCTTTCGGATCTCGGGCCGCATGGCGTTCATCTCATAGCTCAGCTCGCCGCGGGCGAAGATGAGGTCGAGGTGCACGAGGATGTCGTAATCCCACAGGATGTCGCGGATGAAGCCCGCCGCCTCGCCCGAGAGGGCGTAGAGGATGCGGTCGATCTCCTTTTCTTCCTTCGCCTCGAGCTCCTTGAGCTCGTTGTTGGCCTGCACCACGCCCATCGGCTCGACGAAGATCGTCGCGCCGCTCGAGGACGTGTCGTGCACCAGTCCCGGCAGCTCCGCGCGGCACTCGGCCTTTACCGGCACGACGAAGCGCCCGCCGCGCTGCGTGATGAGCGCGTCCTGCAAAACGCTGCGGTAGCTCGGGGACGAGATGATGCGCTGCAGGATCTGGCGGCCCTTGGCCGCCGCCGCGCGCTTGTGGCGGCGGATCTCGGCAAGCTCAGCGGAAGCGTTGTCCGCGATCTCCTCCTCGCTGAGGATGGCGGTCGTGATCTTTTCCTCCAAAAAGCGGTTTGCGTGGAGGGAGAGGAACATTTTGTCAATAACCGTGCCCTCCTCGTCCTCCTTATAATAGTCCTGCACGCGGCGCACGTTCGTGAGGAGGCCCGCAATGTCGAGCAGCTCGCGCGTGTTGAGCATGCCGCCGCGCTCGGCGCGCCCGAGCGATTCCGCCACGCTCTTCACGCCCGAGAACGACGGGCTGCCGCGCAGCATGATCATCCGGCGCGCCGCGTCCGTCTCGTCGAGCAGGCGGTTCACCTCACCATAGTCGTCGGACGGCGTCAGCTTCCGCGCGCGGCTCTTGGCCTCGGCGCTGACGGCATGGCGTTCCAGCCGCTCCAGCAGCCGCGGCAGCTCCAGCACGCGGATGGATTTTTCAAACAGTTCACTCATAGTTTTCTCCGAAATATTGATTCCGATCCGTATTTCTTTCGACAATTATTACGACAAGTTGACATTTTTCAACCCTTTGTAGAAGTCCAGCGTCCGGAACCGGCGGTCGAGCTGGACCTGGGCAAAGACCTCGCAGGCCGCAGAAAAGCGCCGCTCCGTCTCCCCGTTCAGGGCAAAGGAGAGCATGCGCTTCGGCTCGGAAAAGAGCACGTGGCGCATCGCCGCGAGCGAGCCCTCGTCGAGCGGCAGAAGGCCCGCCGCGCCCGGTCCCGCGCAGCCGCGGCACATGACCACGCCCTGCTGCGCATCGAACACCGGGGAGGCCGGCGCGTGCGCGCCGCAGACGGCACAGCCGTCGAGCAGCGGCTCATAGCCCGAGAGGGCCAGAAGCTTCAGCTCAAACGCCGCCTTGACCAGCGTCTGCGGCTTTTTGAGCTCGCTGAGCGCGTAGAGCGAGTTGAGCAGCAGCGATAAGGTTTCCGGCGCTTCCTCGCCCTCCGCCGTGACGCACTCGGTCATTTCCGCAAAATACGACGCGAGCGACAATAGCTCGATATCCTGCCGCACGCCGTCGAAAAGCGAGATCGTAGACGCCTCGTCGAGGTAGTACCAGTTCCCGCGCGCGTAGATCGTGAGCTCTGAGAACGCCAGAAGCTCGCACGCCGCCGCGATGCGGCTGCCCTTGCGCCGCGCGCCGCGCGCCACGAGCGCGATCTTGCCGAGCGAGTCGGTCAGAAGGGTCAGTATGTAGTCGGCCTCCTTCGTCGGCGTGACGCGGAGGACGATGCCTTTGATGACAAGTTTTCCGGGCATTGCATTCCCCTCCAAGGGGTATAAATTCAGCACTGTAAAGGTATTTCACCTTGCAGCTTTTCAGAGTCCCGCGCGCTCCTGACGCACCGCCAGCAGGTAAAATACCGGCGCGCCGGTGCGCAGAAAAAGCGCGAAATAGCCGTTGTCCACGTTGCTTCACCTCATGGATAGCATGAGAAAAAGCGCGCGGAATATGGCTGGGAAAATTTCTTACTGCTCGTCGTAGCCGAAGCTTCTGATATAGTTCATGTTGTCTCTCCAATTCTCTTTGACCTTGACCCAGGTCTCGAGGTAAACCTTCGTGCCCATGAAGCGCTCGATGTCCTGGCGCGCCTCGGTCGAGATCTTTTTGAGCATCGCGCCGTTCTTGCCGATGATGATGCCCTTGTGGCTGGCCTTTTCGCAGTAGATGGTCGCATCGACCTCGATGACCTCGTCGTCGCGCTCGATGAAGCGCGTGATCTCGACCGCCGTGCCGTGCGGGATCTCCTTGTCGAGGTTGCGCAGCAGCTTTTCGCGCACGATCTCGGCCACGACCTGACGGTCGGGCTGGTCGGTGGTCATACCGTCAGGAAAGAGCTGGGGACCCTCGGCGGCGTACTTCGAAAGCTCGCCCATCAGCTCGTCCAGTCCCTCGTGCGTGCGCGCGGAGATGGGGATAATGGCGTCGAAGGGGTAGGCCGCGCTGTAGGCCGCGATGACGGCGAGCAGCTCGTCCTTTTTCTCGACGGTGTCGATCTTGTTGATGCATAAAACCGCCGGCAGGTGCGACTGCTTGATCTTTTCGATCAGTTCCGCCTCAGGGATGCCAACGTGCGCCACCGGCTCCACGAGCAGCAGCACCGCGTCCACGTCCGCGATGGATTCGCGCGTGACCTTGACCATATAGTCGCCCAGGCGGTTGCGCGCCTTGTGGAAGCCCGGCGTGTCGAGCAGCACATACTGCGTGTCGCCGCGGTTTACCACGCCGTAAATGCGGTTGCGCGTGGTCTGGGGCTTGTTGGACACGATGGCGATCTTCTCGCCGACAAGCGCGTTGGTCAGGCTGGATTTGCCGACGTTGGGCCGTCCGCAGACGGTGATCATGGCGGTTTTCGTCTTGTTCATAACAGGTGATCCTCAACTTTCTTTTGTGTTGAACATTTTTATTTTACCCCCGCAAAGGGGTCTGTACACGTTTGATTTACCGCGCAAGGTCGAGGCGCTGCATGATCGCTTCCTCATGCGCGCGCATCTGCGCCTTCATGGGTCCCTCGTCCAGATGGTCGTAGCCCAGAAGGTGCAGCACCGAATGCGTCACAAGATACGCAAGCTCGCGGCGGTTCGAGTGGCCGTATTCCTTCGCCTGCGCGGCGACATGCTCGAGCGAGATGACCATATCGCCGAGCGGGACCAATCCCGTGCCGGGGTCGGCGTCCTCCTCACCCGGCAGCTCGCCGGGCGTAAGCTCAAACATCGGGAAGCTCAAAACGTCCGTCGCGCGGTCCACCTGACGCATCTCGCGGTTGATCTCGTGGATGGTCTCGTCGTTCGTCAGGCGCACGTCGATCTCGCAGGGGAAGTCCACCCCCTCGGCGGCGAGCGCCGTGCGGATGACCCTGCGGATGAAGGCGCGCTTGCTGTCGCTCACGCCGGGCACATCCGCCGTGACGGGAAGATAATGTCTCTTTGCCATTACTTTTTCCTCTTTTCGTTCCGCGCGGCCTCATAGTCCGCGTAGGCCTTGATGATGCGCTGGACCATCACGTGACGCACCACGTCCTGATCGGTCAGCTCGCAGATGCCGATGCCCTCGACGTCTTTGAGCACGCGCACGGCCTGCTTCAGGCCGCTCATCTTGTCCGGCGGCAGGTCGATCTGCGTCACGTCGCCGGTGATGACCATTTTCGAGTTGAAGCCCATGCGTGTTAAGAACATCTTCATCTGCTCGCAGGAGGTGTTCTGCGCCTCGTCGAGGATGATGAAGCTGTCGTCCAGCGTGCGGCCGCGCATATAGGCAAGGGGCGCGACCTCGATATTGCCGCGCTCGAGGTACTTCTGGTACGTCTCCGCGCCGAGCATGTCGAACAGCGCGTCATACAGCGGGCGCAGGTACGGATCGACCTTGCTCTGCAGGTCGCCCGGCAGGAAGCCCAGCCGCTCGCCTGCCTCGACCGCGGGGCGCGTGAGGATGATGCGGTTCACCTTGCGCTCGCGGAAGGCCGCGACCGCCGCGGCGACGGCGAGATAGGTCTTGCCCGTGCCCGCGGGGCCGACGCCGATGGTGATGGTGTTTTTCAAAACGGACTCCATATACCGCTTCTGTCCGATGGTCTTGGGCTTGATGGGGCGGCCCTTGGAGCTGATGCAGATCACGTCCTGCGTCAGCTCGCTGATGCGCTCCTCCTGCCCCGCGCGCACGAGCGAGATCACATAGCGCACGTTCTGCTCGGTGATCGGCTCGCCGCGGTTCGAGAGCGTCAGAAGCGCGTTCAGCGCCTTCGCCGCGAGCATCGTATCCTCGACCTCGCCGTTTACGCGCAGCTCGCCCTCGCGGTTCGACACCGTGACCTTGAATTCCGATTCGATCAGCCGCACGTTCTCGTCGAACGAGCCGAACAAATTGACCGCCTGCTCCATGCGCTCAATGCTGATGCGCTGCTCCATGCTGTGATTCCTCCTGAAAAAATGCTATCCTTCGTCCACCGCGATGGGCACCTCCCGCCCGATCTGCTCCTCACATTCCGCGCTGAGCGTGACGAGCAGGGTGTTCCCCTGCACCGCCGAGGCGATGCGCTCGCTTATTACGCTGCCGTCCTTTCCGAGGAGGGCGGCGAGCTGCGCGCTGAGCACCTCCGCGCCGATCGTCTCCGCCTCGGCACGCGTGCGCGTGACGGAGACCGTTTCATAGGGCAGATACGTCTCCTTTTCCCAGGTGACGGGCAGGGAGACCAGGCCGAAAAGCGACCACGGTGTTTGATTCTTTATTTTATCACAATCGCTATGGCAAATGCTACTCCCTTTTGCGCCAATTTTCACCCGTTTTTCGCCCCAGAGAAGCGCATAGCCGTGCTTTTCCGCGCCGGTATAGCTTTTCTTTTCATAGGTGAGCGGCACGCGGACGCTCAGCTCATACCACGTCCGCGCCCAGACCTCGCCCTTGCCGGCGAGAAAGCGCGTGGCGACGCTGGGACTCTCCGTGCCGCCGGTATCCACCACGCCCGCGATGAGAAGCTGCCCTTCGCGCACGCTCGTGCCGGGCAGGACCTGCTTCTCCCCGTCCAGCGCGCGCACCTTCGTCACAAGCCCCGCCTTCGCCGCGACGACGTTCGTCGGCGCGCTCTCGTTTACGGTCTCCGGTGGGCGCACACGCTCGCGCACCTGCACATAGGCCTTGCAGCCGCGCACGTTGACGGCGAGCCAGCAGAGGTCGTTCAGCTCCGGCAGCACGCGGTTGCAGATATCCTGCGACTTAAATGAATAGGCGAACGTCCCCCGGTGCACGCCCTGATCGCGCAGGGCGCGCAGGATCGTCTCCGTCGGCACGGTCTCGTTGCCCGTCACTTCAAAGTCCCAGATGAAAAAGGAATTGAGGACCAGAAGCATACCGCACAGCGCCCCGCCGAAGAGCAGCGCATAGCGGCGGCGAAAGCGCGCGAAAAAGAACGGCGCGCCCGCCGTGCGCTCCACCGTGATCTCCGCGCCGATGCCCTCGGCCGCGTGCCTCAGCGCGCGCAGGTCCCCGCGCGACAGGCAGAACGACAGCTCCGACGCGCCCAGCCATTCAAGGTCCCAGAACTCGATGCCCCGCGCCGAGCACAGGTTCAGCACCCGCTCGGGGTATACGCTCTGCGCGCGCACGCGCACGCTGCCGCGCAGCAGCTTGACCGTTTTTTTCAGCATGGCGCCCTCATCTCACATATTCCACCGCGTCGATCCTGCCGGAAATGCGCACCTCCGCGTCCGTCATGCTGCGAAGCGTCAGGTCCTGTCCGCGCACGCGCAGGATGAGCGGCCCGGCGTTGACGTCGATCTGCTCCGTCCCGTAGGACAATATCCCGCCGTGCCCCTCTAAAAAAAGCTGCCGGTCGCCCAGCATCTCCAGATGGCACAGCCCCGCCACGATATCCGCCGGCAGGTCGAAAAACTCCGCGGCGCGGGTCATGGCGCGGCGCGGGCGTTCCCTTCGTTCCATTCTCCACTCCCCCTTCGGCAAAGCCTATGCGCTTGTGTCTGCGGATTTGCCTGTCCGCTTATGGGCAAGTTTGCCCGTCCCGCCGCATAAGGTTCACCGGGGGTGATGGAATGAAGCTGCGTGCGCTGATAACGCCGCTTGCGCTGCTGCTCTGCCTTATTTTGCTGCTGGCCTTTCCGGATACGGGGGCGCAGGCCGCACGCGGCGCGCTCTCGCTCTGCGCGCAGACGGTCATCCCGTCGCTCTTTCCGTTTTTCGTGCTCTCGTCGCTGCTCATCTCCTGCGGCGCGTCCGGGCTGCTCTCGTCGCTGCTCGCGCCGCTGATGCGTCCGCTGTTCGGCCTTTCGGGCGCAGGTGCGGCGGCGCTGGCGCTGGGGCTCTGCGGCGGCTATCCCGTCGGCGCGCGGACCTGCGCGGCGCTCGTCTCCTCCGGCGAAGCATCGCGCGAGGAGGGCGAGCGGCTGCTGCTTTTCTGCAACAACGCGGGGCCGGGGTTCCTTTTGGGAATCTGCGGCGGGTCGGTGTTTTCCTCGCCGCGCGCGGGCGCGGCGCTCTATCTTATCCACGTTTCCTCCGCGCTCTTCACGGGCATGCTGCTCACGCGCTGTCTGCCGCCGCTGCGCGCGCGGACGGCACCGGCGGAAAAACGGCAGGCGCGCCCGCCGTTTTCCACAGCCCTTCCCGCCGCGGTGCAGGGCGCGCTCGCGGGCATTCTGAACGTCTGCGCCTTCGTGGTGTTCTTCACGGTTTTTACGCGCCTTCTGCTGCATGTGCTGCCGCCCTCTCTGCGCGCTCCCCTGCCGCTGTCGCTCATCCTCGGCTTTTTCGAGCTGACGAGCGGCGTAACGGCGCTGCCGAACGATCGCGCGGGCTTTCTTGCCTGCGCGGCACTGCTCGCCTGGGGCGGCGCAAGCGTCCACTGCCAGGCGCTCAGCGCGCTGGGCGGCTCACCCCTTTCGGGAAAATACTACCTGCGCGGCAAGGCCGTGCAGGCGCTGCTCTCGCTGCTTTTGTCCCTGCCTGCGCTGCCGTTTCTCTTCCCCTGAGCGCAGAAAAACGCCGCTGCGGTCCGCAGCGGCGTTTTTTTGTTTGAACTTAGGCGTTCTTCGCAACCTCGACGAGCTTGGTGAAAGCGACGGGATCGCTGATGGCCATCTCGCTGAGCATCTTGCGGTTGATCTCGATGCCGGCGGTCTTCAGGCCGTGCATGAAGGTGGAATAGTTCATGCCGTTGAGCTTGCAGGCAGCGGAGATACGGGTGATCCACAGGGAGCGGAAGTCTCTCTTCTTCAGGCGGCGGCCGACGTAAGCGTAGGTCAGGGACTTCATGACCTGCTCGTTGGCCATCTTGAAGTGGCGGGATTTGTTGCCCCAGTAGCCCTTGGCGAGCTTGAGGGTCTTGTTTCTTCTCTTGCGCGTCATCATCGCGCCTTTAACACGTGCCATATTGTA
>Ga0129311_1001007_pt1 | contig 21563 bp, 22 predicted proteins | sample Go1ome_FD_94435 | JGI IMG/M metagenome (GOLD analysis project Ga0129311, IMG submission 94435) | Western lowland gorrila individual fecal microbial communities from Wisconsin, USA - Go1022B metagenome | ecosystem: Host-associated > Mammals > Digestive system > Large intestine > Fecal | place... | reverse complement strand
TCTCTTTTTCATACTTCTGTATGTGTCTGTAACTTCTTGCCATAACAAAACCTCCTATGGTTTCTATTATACCATAGGAGGCTCTTTTTGTCATTGTACGTTTTTACTGGGGCGGTTCACTGACGCAGGTGCTTTTAGCGATACGACTTAAAACCCATATATCAAAAGGTCTTACAGCCAAATTTGTGAATTAAAAGCTGTATCGCTATTGTATTTAACATCATGGCAAAATGATATTATAAGATATGGCTTTCCGCCTACCCACCGCAAAATATGTGTACTTTCTCACTGAACAGGTACTTTTGGCGATGTGGTAAAGGTATGCGATATGCGGTATCACATACGGTCGGGGTAGACAAAGCCCACAGGCGTGAGGTACAGCCAGTTCATCTGTGCAACGAAATCGGCATAGCTGTCAGCTTTTTCTATCTTGCCGTTGTCGGCGTAGTTGGTCGCCCAGCCCAGCCTGTTTGCCTGACTGAAATATATAGCGCCTGTGTCGGGGTCAACATACTCGATGTATACCACATGACCGTAGCCGTGTGTCCACGAACTGCATACGCACACGCAGTCAGACTTTATCTCAGTGCCGACGCTTGCGGGGTTTATACTCTGAGCGTTGTAGTACCAGTTTATCGCGTTGCCTGTAAGACCTTTCGCAGGCATGTCAGCGCCCAGCTTTTCTTTGGCTCTGCCGATGCAGTACCATGTACACTGACCTGTCGGCCAGCCGTAGAGGTTATAATTGCTGCTGTAGAAGTCGGCAAGCCTTGTGCCTACAGCGTTTTCGTAGATATTCGTCTGGGAACTGACAGGTGAATTTATCTCATGCTTTTCATTTTTCTCAGGAACAGCGGGCTTGCGGCTCTCGTCCTTGCCGCCAACCGCCCATACCAGCTTTGAAAGGTCGGTAACATCGACTCTGCCGTCGTTGTTGACATCTGCACGCCACATACAGTCGGTATCCAGCTTTGCAACACCTTTTATCTCAGCGGCTGTCTTTACTACATCGGTGACATTTATCTTGCCATCATTGTTGACATCGCCCTTGATGCCTGTGTTTTCCTCTTCGTCAGTAGTAAGTTCGTCAGCGGGGAAGTCTTCATTTTCTGAAACTATCTCGCTGTACTCAAAGGATTCGGTGTCGGCTGCTGCACGTATGTCTGTGCAGGAGAGGCATGCTGATGCGCCTATCGCCATTATCGTTGCCGCAGTGACTGCCATTACTCTTTTCATTTCAAATTACGCTCCTTACAATTCTTCTGCCGCAGTGAAGTGACTTCAATAATTTTGTATCGTGTGAAGTCCTGCATCATTTGCGGCTTGGGATCTGATCGACTCTTAATTATGTCAATCTGTAATCATTTATTACAAAGCAGTTACAATTATACCGTAAACAGTCCCTCATGTCAAGGTTTTTCGGTTACAGTTCTCGTTCTGTTACAAAAATAACGAACAATCAAATGGAATTATTAGACAATAGGCAGAAATTTTCTCCTAAAAACTGGAAATTCAAACTGTCACAAAATGCACAAATTTCTATCAAATAAAACATATCCTGAATGTTCAAAAGTGTGAAAAAGTACCCTTGAAAGATATAGTAAACAGCATAAAATTTTCATACTTATCCTGACCACATAATAAAAAGCTGTACGGAAGTTTATCCCGTACAGCATTTTTTTGTTATGATACCACTTTATTTTTACCGCTGTGCTTGCCGTCATACAGCTTGCCGTCAACGGTCTGTATCCACTGGTCGATGGAAGGTTCATCGGTTCGCGGAGAGATGCCCGCTGTTATTGTAACAGATATCTCCTTGTCTTCATAGTGTACTTTTTCTGATGCGATGTTCTTTCGCAGGTTCTCTATCAGTTCCACAGGCTGTTCCACCGCAGGCGGTATAAGTATCAGAAATTCTTCGCCGCCCCAGCGTGATACGGTGCATCCCCTGCATTCAGACTTCATTTTTTCAGATACCTTTTCAAGCACCACATCGCCCGCGTTGTGACCGTATGTGTCGTTTATCTTCTTGAAGTCATCGATATCAGCCATCGCAAGGTAAGCCGAACTGTAATCCTCGTCCATTTTGTCCAGGCAGTTTATCATGTAATGGCGGTTGTACAGACCTGTCAGCCTGTCAACAAGTGCTATCTCGTTGAGTTTTTCTTCCGAACTGATTATGGTATGTATAAGGAAGTTGGTATAGAATATCAGAAAGCCCATGACGCTCGAAGCATTTATCAGCCAGAAGATGGCGGCATATTTCTGTTCTCTTTCATAGACAGGTCCGAAATATGCGACATAGCCTGTGCTTATCAGCGAGAGAAGTGCCATGCTGACACTGAATTTAAATGCCTTTATATTCCTTGAATTTATCTTGTAGCTGATGTATTCGGATATGAATGATATGGGTATCACCGAAAAGCAGTACATGTGGAAGCCGTAGTCATACCCAAGACATACTGTTGTCACGCACATGTAAAGCGTCAGCCATGTGAAGACCATTCGCACATACCACAGCAGTTTTCCACTGCTTATCAGCACAAAGCCTATCAGGTAAACAATTATTGTGGGTATGCTGAAATATGTCAGGAACATTACATCACTTATGTAAAAGAATGCCATAAGTCCGAACACTATAGCCAATATTACAGCATTTGCCACGAAAGATATCTTTTTTACTTTTTCAAGTTCCATTGTCCGTCCCCCCTCCGGCGGTCAATTGTTTGGTTTTATAAAAGTATAGCACATTTTATATGAAAATGCAACGCTTTTTGAAGTAAAAATACCTATTTTTGACTATTATTTCCAAAAAGGAAAGACACCTTTGCTTTTTTGCAAAAGTGTCTTTGAGATCTACTTTTTATCTGCCTGTGACGTTGAGTCTTCTTTCTTTTTGAAGATCATTGCGGGCAGTTTTTTCAGCTGACAGTATACGATGGTCAGCGGAATGACCATCACGCAGGCGGCGAGCCATATCAGCAGGAAATTCCTGCCGCCTGTCACCGCGAAGACCACATCGCCCGCGATAAACATGAAAGGCATCGGTTTGTAATGAAGCATCATTATATCCATCGAGTCTTTGCCGATGGTGCGCAGCAGCCTTATTCCATCGGGCAGTGCGGTGCAGAAGTTTATCAGTGCCGCCGAACCGAATGTGCCTGTGAACAGGAAATACAGCATGTTCTTAAAGCGGAATATGTGCATGTTCACAGATGGCGGGTCAATGTAGACCAGCATCATTATCATCACGCCGAGCACAATGCCGCTGAAAAGATTTCTGCGTTTTTTTGACAGGTCGAGCAGTCGGCTGTAGGCGAAGCCCACCGCTATGAAAAACAGTGCAGGAACGATCCTCAGGGCTGAGATAGTGATGAAGCGCGTTATCTGGTCATCAAGGAAGCCTGTCTGCTTAAGGTGGGCATGCAGGTGGAATGCGAACACAGATGCGAACATCGAGCCGACCATGATCGTCTTTATATCAGCTTTGAGGGTATATTTCAGCAGATGGAACAGCAGACGCACAAAGAACATGGTCGCCAGAAACCACAGCGGAGCGTTGCCGCAGGTGGTCAGCGTGGAATTGAACATATCCTGTATGCGTTTGGCATCATGTCCGTAGAAGAAGTATTCCACCAGCATATACAGCGCCGAATAGATGTAGTAGGGCACCATCAGCCGCAAAAACAGCTTGCCTGCCCTCAGCGGCGGGGCATTGTCTGTTTTTCTGTGTGCATCTTTATAGCCCATCAGCAGACCTGTCACCACAAAGAACAGCGGCATGTGGAAAGAGTATATCACTTTGATAAAATACGCTGCTGTGTGGTTATCCTTTTCGATGGCTAAACTTGTATGTCCAAGTATGACGATAAGTATGCCCAGTGCTTTAACATAGTCTATTAAATCAAGGCGCTTTTGGCTTTCTGCCATGTCAGATAGTACCTCCGTCCGATAGAACTTTTGTATACAAAATGTCTGCCATTACCAGCGGGTGATAATGGCAGTGTGTTTTTTATAGCAATCCGCCTTAAAATTCAGACAAACTCCGGTCACAAAATCCATAGATCCGAGCTTTTGCGACCGGATCTTGTGAATTTAAATAGTTGGATTGCTATAGATCATTTTACAGCATCGAGAAGAGCCTGTACCTTGTCTGTGCGCTCCCACGCAACGCCCAGATCTTCTCTGCCCATGTGACCGTATGCAGCCAGCTGCTTATACTGCGGCTTTCTCAGGTCGAGCATCTCTATGATGCTTGCGGGACGCAGGTCGAACAGCTTTGTGACCGCTTCGCTGAGTTTTTCGTCAGCTACCTTGCCTGTGCCGAAAGTATCTACCAGTATCGAAACGGGGTTAGCCACACCGATAGCGTAAGCCAGTTCGACTTCGCACTTGCTTGCAAGACCTGCGGCAACGATGTTTTTAGCCACATATCTTGCGGCATAAGCGGCAGAACGGTCAACCTTTGTCGGATCCTTGCCTGAGAAGCATCCGCCGCCGTGTCTTGCGTAGCCGCCGTAGGTATCAACGATTATCTTTCTGCCTGTCAGACCGCTGTCGCCCTGAGGACCGCCGATGACAAATCTGCCTGTGGGGTTCACAAAGTAAGTGGTATTCTCGTCCAGCAGACCTGCGGGTATAACGTGCTTGATGACCTTCTCAATGACATCAGCCCTTATCTGTTCGAGGGACACTTTTGCATCATGCTGAGATGAAACGACAACTGCGTCAACTCTTGCGGGCTTGCCATCTATGTACTCAACAGTCACCTGAGTTTTGCCATCAGGTCTGAGGTAAGGAAGCGCGCCGTTCTTGCGTACTTCTGTCAGCCTCAGCGCCAGCTTGTGCGCCAGTGATATAGGCAGCGGCATGAGTTCGGGTGTTTCATCGCAGGCATATCCGAACATGATGCCCTGATCGCCCGCACCTGTATCGAAAGCGTTCTCTTCACGACCCTCAAGGGCATTGTCAACGCCCATAGCGATATCGGGGGACTGCTTGTCTATGGTTGTCATAACAGCGCAGGTATGACCGTCAAAGCCGTACTTTGCCCTGTCATAGCCGATGCCTACAACGGTATCGCGGACTATCTGAGGGATATCTACCTGCGCTTTGGTAGTTATCTCGCCCATGCACATTATCATGCCTGTGGTAGTGACAGTTTCGCAGGCAACTCTTGAATATGGATCCTGTTCGAGCATTGCATCGAGGATCGCGTCGGAGATCTGGTCGCAGATCTTGTCGGGGTGACCTTCTGTTACAGACTCAGAAGTAAAAAGAAATCTTGACATTTGGTGTTCCTCCTTAAAAAGTGTGTTGTGTGATGCGTTAAACAAAAAGCCGTAAAAAAGACCCTCACCCCGAAGAATGAGAGCCGATATGTTTCAAACAATTCCCCATCTTCCGGAAAATAACCGCAGGATTTAGCACCTTGACGCTGACGCCAGGTTGCCGGGTTTCACAGGGCCTGATCCCTCCACCGCTCTTGATAAGGCTATTTAATTTAACAAAGCTATTATACTACTTTTTTCGACACTTGTCAACAGTAAAATCCATTATTTACATCTGCGCAATAATTTTTACACTTGTTGCCGCTCGTGAACTTATATATCACTCGTTTTTATGCCCTCTTTTCTGCGGAGGTCTGCGGCTATCTCTGCCAGCTTTTGCAGACGGTGATTAGCGCCCGAACGTGAGATGGGCGGTGTCATTTCAGCACCCAGTTCTTTAAGATTGTAATCGGGATTTTCAAGGCGCAGTTCTGCTATCTCGCGCAGCTGGTCGGGCAGAGATGACAGCCCCAGCTTTTTGTCGATAAGTTCAATATCCGCTATCTGCCTTTCGGCGGCTTTTAGGGTCTTGTCGATATTGGCGTTATCGCAGTTGAGGGCGCGGTTTATCTTGTTGCGCATATCCTTTTCCATCTTGACATTCATAAGTTCCAGCGAGCACATGGTAGCATTCATCAGTGTCAGCATGTCAATGATATTTTCCGACTCCTTGATATACATTATCTGGGAATTTTTGCGTTCAACATGCTTTGGCACAATGCCGTAGCGCTCTATCAGCAGCAGCCCGAAGTCGTTGCACAGTTCCAGTTTGGGCATTACAAATTCCATGTGATACTTTTTGCTGGGGTCATTTACCGACCCGCATGCGAGAAATATTCCTGCCGCCAGATTGGGGAAGAACTTGTCTTTCGGCAGAAAATCCTCAGTCAGCCGACGGCTCTCGTCCATGCCGAAGTAATCAAGCAGATAAATGCGCTGTTCCTTATCGGGCAGGCTGAGGCTGAAAAGCGTCACACCGCTCCTGCGCTCGGCTTCAGCTACATGTACTGCGTTTTCGTCCTGCAAAATGCGGCATACATTGCGTATGAAGAAATCCTTGACAAGCGGGTTCTCTGTCAGGAAGAGTATCTCGTTATCGCCCAGTTCATTACAGCAGCACAAAAGCCCCATAAGGCAGGCATCTGCCTTTTGGGAACTGTTTATCTTTTCGATTATCTCTTCCTTGACCCTGTATGAAAAGGACTGTTCTTCTGCCGAAGTATTATTCATCATTCACCATTCTATTCTTTTTTATGACTATCCCTTTAGCACACTATAGCAATCCGCCTTAAAATTCAGACAAAATCCGGTCACAAAACCCATAAATCCGAGCTTTAGCGACCGGATTTTGTGAATTTAAAAAGTTGGATTGCTATAAGTTCTGTAAAACCGCCGTTTTTGTGGTGTGTCAGCGGGATAACCACGTTCTTTTTTAACGCTTCTCGATATCCCTGTGCGATAATCTTATAGTCTTGCCCTGATCTGTCAGGTGCTTTGCCACAGCTTCGGCAAAAGTCACCGAGCGGTGTTTTCCGCCCGTACAGCCGAAAGCTATCACCAGCTGTGCCTTGCCCTCTTTTTCATAGAGCGGTATCAGGTAGTCGATAAGGTCATTGAGTTTTGCAAGAAGTTCCTGCGCTTCCTTAAAACTCATCACATAGCCCGAAACTTCGGGGTTAAGACCTGTCTTATGCTTAAGCTCGGCTATATAGAAAGGGTTTGGCAGGCATCTCACATCAAAAGTGAGGTCAGCATCGTTCATGACACCGTACTTGAAACCGAATGAGCGAACATCTATCTTCATGGCAGACTGCCCCTCGCCCAAGAAAATAGAATACAATCTTTCTTTGAACTCCGCTGTAGTGGTCGAGGAAGTGTCGATATAGTAGTCCATCTTGTCCCTGACAGTTTCAAGGAAGTGGCGCTCGGTCTCTATCGCCTGTCTTATATTGCCGTGTGAATACTCGTCCAGCGGGTGTTTGCGGCGTGTTTCCTTGTATCTGCGTATTATCGTGTCATCTGAACAGTCAAGGAACATGACCTTGACCTTTATGCCCATATTGCGCATATCATGTATGGCATCTTTCAGTTTAAGGAACAGGTTGCCGCCGCGTACATCAGCAACGAACGCCACCTTATCTATCTTGCCGTCTGACTGCGCACAGATGTCGGCAAATTTGCTCATAAGTTCGGGGGGCATGTTATCGATGCAGTAGTAGCCGATATCCTCCAGCACGTTTACCGCCGTTGATTTGCCCGAACCTGAGATCCCTGTAACTATAACAAATTGCATTATTATTCTCCTCTCATTTCAGAAATGCTTATTTATCGGATAAATATTATTACGAGGAGAGATCATCGCCCTAGCCCTGATAGGGTATATATCTGACTTCGCACTCAAGGTCAACACCTGAGTCAGCCTTGACTTTCGCCTGTATCTGTTTTACCAGTTCAAGGACATCTGCACAGGTGGCTCCGCCCTTGTTTACGATGAACCCGCAGTGCTTTTCGCTGACCTGTGCGCCGCCCACCGAATATCCGCGCAGACCGCTGTCTTCTATCAGCTTGCCCGCGAAATTATCTTTTGGTCTTTTGAATGCACTGCCCGCACTCGGCAGATTGAGCGGCTGTTTCTCGCGGCGCAGGCTCATAAGTTCCACCATTTTGTCCTGTATATCATCGTAATTGCCGCTGTTCAGTTCAAATTCACCCTCGACTATCAGTTCACCGCTCTTTACGAAGCGGCTCCCGCGATAGGTAAAAGCCATCTGCTCATTTGAGAACTCGAACTGTCTGCCCTCGCGGTCAACGGCTCTGCCCAGCTTGATAACGTCCTTTATCTCGCCCCTGTAAGCGCCCGCGTTCATAAAGACAGCACCGCCGACACTTCCGGGTATGCCGTAGGCAAATTCCAGACCGCTGAGCGAGTGTTCAAGTGCAAAACGGCAGAGTTTCAGCAGGGGACAGCCCGCCTGTGCCACGATGGTGTTTTCGTCCTTCATGTATATCTTATCCATCGAACTGCCTATCAGGAAGATGATGCCGTCAAAACCCCTGTCATCAAACAGCACGTTTGAGCCGTTGCCCAGTGCCATCGTTCTTATGCCCAGTCGGTTTGCTTCTTCCCACAGTGCTGAAAGATTGTCGGGTGAATTTATATCTATCATCGCCGTACAGCTGCCGCCGATACGGAAAGTGGAATGTTTATCCAGCGGCTCATCGAGCATGACTCTGCATTCCAGATCATCAGCCATCGCTATCAGCGACCGTGTATTCATGTCAAGTTCTTTCACTTGTAGTACTCCTTATTGTTTTATATTATATGGTCATATCACAGACACACCACAATAAACGGCATTTTATCCCGTCAAAAACAGTCTGCGGGAGAAAGAAAAGATCCCGTTGACCGTTCCTCGTAATACCTTTATCCTCAGTGGCGGCTTAAAGGTATGACCATATTATTTCTCAGCGATATACTGCCGCTGAATGGCACAACTGCGCCCCGCTATGCTGTTCTTTTTTGTTCTGTCTGCGGCATGGGGCGAACTGCTTTGACGCAGCAGAACAGCCAATTATCGTTCATGCCAATAATTATGAATTGTGAATTATGAATTATGAATTATCAAAAAGCGTCCCAGTTCTTTACAGACTCTTTAGTGTCCATTTCAAGACCGAGATTCTGCAGAAGTTCGGCGGCGGCGTTGTAGCCCATCTTCTTGTGACGGTTGTTCATAGCCGCAACTTCGAGGATAACAGCCAGATTTCTGCCCGGCTTTATCGGTATGGTCAGCGAGGGTATCTTTATGCCGAGAATGGAGGTGTACTCGTTGTCAACGCCCATTCTGTCATATATCTTCTTGCTGTCCCAGGGTTCAAGCTGAACTACAAGGTCTATCTTCTCTGATATCTTTACAGCACCCATACCGAACAGACGGCGGGTATTAATAATACCTATTCCGCGCAGTTCAAGAAAATGCCTGATATTGTCGGGCGACTGACCCACCAGCGTCCTGCTGGAGGTCTTTCTTATCTCAACAGCGTCATCAGCCACCAGACGGTGACCTCTCTTTACCAGCTCGATAGCCGTTTCGCTCTTACCTACACCGCTCTCACCCACGATGAGTATTCCCTCGCCGTAAACTTCGATAAGTACGCCGTGACGGGTGATGCGGGGCGCAAGTTCAACATTCAGGTAGCCTATCAGCGAGGCTATGAACGCAGTGGTGCTGTCGGCGGTGCGGGCTATCGGCACGCCGTATTTTGATGCTATCTCTATCATTTCGGGATAAAGTTCATGGCTTCTTGCCACTATGAACATGGGTATTTTTGTGGCGAACAGCGCATCGAGTCTTTGCCGCCTTACCTCTTCATCTATCGAAGCCAGATAAGCGAACTCCATATTGCCGCATATCTGCACTCGCTCGGCATTGAAGTATTCATAAAAGCCCATCAGCTGAAGACCGGGACGGTTGCAGTCGTTGTCGGTAACTATAAGTTCGTCAATGTTGTCGGGTGCATAAAGTACTTCCAGACCCAGCTGTTTGATTATCTCGTTTACTGAAACGCTGAATATCTCAGCCATATCTATCAACTCCTTATTATTTAAAATCGTGGGTATCCCGCTGACACACCACAAAAAAGCGGTTTTACAGAACTTTAGGCGATCGGCGTGATCTATAATCCGCCTTAAAATTCAGACATGATCCAGTCACAAGACCCATAAATCCCAGCTTTTGCGACCGGATTTTGTGAATTTAAAAAGTTGGATTGCTATAATGTATCAGAGAGTTATGTTCCCCGCACTTAGCATTTCCTGTGCCGCAAGGAGTATCCCCGCCTTGCCGCTGGGATAGGTAATGCCGCCCTGTAACCACACTGCAAAAGGCTCGCGTATGGGTGCATCGGCAGAAAGTTCGATGGAAGCACCCATCGTGAACGCGCCTGCCGCCATTATGACCTTGCTCTCGTAGCCGGGCATATCCCATGCTTCGGGGGTAACGTAGCTGTCAACAGGACTGCCTTTCTGTATGCCTTTGCAGAATGCTGTGAGGTTCTTTTCGTTTTCAAGCAGTATAGATGCTATGATGTCTGTGCGCTTCTCGCCGCTTTCGGGCAGAGTTTTGAAGCCCAGCTTCTCGAACAGCCTGCACGCAAAAACCGAAGTTTTCAGCGCACTTGCCACCGTCTGCGGACAGAGGAAGAAGCCCAGCAGTATCTCACGGTTCATGTTAAGCGAACAGCCGACTTCCTTGCCCATGCCAACGCATGTCAGCCTGTCGGCGCACTTTTCGACCAGGTCGGCGCGTCCGCAGATGTAGCCGCCTGTGCTTGCTATGCCGCCACCGGGATTTTTTATCAGCGAACCCACTATCAGGTCAGCGCCCACCGCCAGCGGTTCTTTTTCTTCCACAAATTCGCCGTAGCAGTTATCTGTCAGTATGATGATATCGGGGTTTGCGCCTTTTGCCGCCTTTATCACCTCAGCTATCACATCTACCGTGAAAGACGGCCTGAGCGAGTATCCCCTCGAACGCTGTATATAGCCGACTTTTGCGGACTTTGCCGCTTTTGCCACAGCCTCTAAGTCGGGTGTGCCGTCCTCTTTCAGGGGAACTATCTCATTCTGCACGCCGAAATCTCTCAGCGAACCGCTGCCGCTGTCACCCTCTTTGCCCACAACGCCTTCAAGGGTGTCGTAGGGCGCACCTGTCAGGAAACACAGCTTGTCCTGCGGTCTTAAAATGCCGAAAAGCGCTGTGCTGAGGGCATGTGTGCCGTTCACGAAAGTGTGCCTTACTATGGCATCTTCACCGCCTAACGCCTGCGCGAACACCTTGTCGGCTGTATCTCTGCCGATGTCGCCGTAGCCGTAGCCTGTCGTGCCTTTAAGACAGCCCTCGCTGACGCGGTTATCTATAAATGCTTTCAGTACTTTCTGACCGTTTATCTCAGCGATGCGGTCTATCTCCGCAAAAGCCGCTGTACACTCGCTTTCAGCCTGCGAAGCCAGTGTGATAAGTTTTTCGTCAAGTCCGAAAATGTTTTCCAAATCATTCACCTCATTAAGTATTTGCCATGTGCTTGTTGTGCAGATTTTGCATAATGCAGTATACTGCCGCCTTTTGCTATATTTAGTTTTATGACTATCCCTTTAGCACACCGGCTGAAAATGCGGTAAACAAAAGGATAATTGATCGCAGGATATCTTTTCCCCGCATGCGGCGGGGGAAAGATATCCGCCAACCACTTTAAGTTCTGCTAGATCGTTGTTTTTTGTGGTGTGTCAGCGGGATAACCATATTTAGTTTTTCTTTCTCTGTCTGTCATATATACGATTTAAAACGCACTCTTGTCAGCCTGTAGAAGAATATCGCCAGCGCGAAAAGCAGTACGCCCACAAAGTCGCAGGTGTTGAATACATCGTCATATTTTTTGCCTTTATAGACATATTCAAACGGGTTATTCGGGTCTATCAGCATTTTGTGCGTTCTGCGTGAACTTATCACATCGGGGTAGGAATTTGTTTCCACAAAAGAGTATTTATCGCCGTCGTAGGTGTAGGTATAGGTGAGATATGAAACTGTATGCCCTCCGCGACCGCTTGTAACCAACTGCCGTTCACTGTCAGTGAGTTCTGCCGTTACGCTTACAGTACATTTTGACGCTCTTTTTACCTCTTTTACCGACATCGGTATGCCTATCGCTAACATGATGATGCCGATGCCTGTCAGCACCGCCAGAAATACCTTTAACTGAACATCTCCACGCATATCTGTCTTCCTTTCGTTTTGTTCATTTGTTCCTTTTGACTGTTATCTGTTATGTATCGTTGTGTGTGGCGTTTTTCATCTCTAATACCACATCTATACCGATGGCTTTGAAGCCTATCTCTTCGTAGTAGCTTACCCTGTGGGGCCTTGCGAACAGCTTTACCGCTATGCCCTGCTGTGCAAGGCGCTCACCTATCCAGTAAAGCAGAGTCCTCGCGTGCATCTTGCCGCGCTCTTCGGGGACAGTGCCTACCTGCCCCACCAGTGCCACCTTGTCTATTATATATTGTATGGTAGCGGTGGTGTAGTCGCCCATCAGGAAAGACTGCGACAGCCCCCGCCTTACGCGGTGTGAGGTATCTGTCAGCCACATCTCATAGCCCTCAGCCAGTCGCGGAAAGCACTTTGCCAGTATCGAATACACATCGTCCAGCTTAGGCGTTTCATCGACTTCCAGCGGGGGAAGTTTGCCTGTGGCGTTGTACGTGAATTCCGTCCTGCGCTGTACGCGGTAATCATCTTCAAGGTATTGTGCTAAGGCTTCGCCGTACTTCCTTTCCAGTTCCACCGAGAACGGTTTGAGCATTCTCACAAAGCCTGCCAGTTCTTCTATCATCTCATCGGGAAGTTCCTTGCCCTCAAATGTGGATATCATCAGCGCACTGTTGAACTCCGAGAACATGCCCAGCCGTTCGCCCTTATACTCCATGAAGAAGAACCGCAGAAAGTCATACTGTGTGCCGTATGCCAGAAAATGGGACTTTATCCTCTTTGTATAGTTGTTGTCCTTGAGCTTTGTTATCAGCGCAAGGTCTATATCTTTTGTCTGATATATCATTATTTTCTCCCTTCCGCCGAAAACGGCTCGGTGAAAGCATATTGTTTGCCCGTCATGCGGGACGAAAGATCTGTCAGCTGAGTTCGTTCACCAGCTGTTTGAAGTGTCTGCCCCTGTCCTCGAACATGCGGTACATGTCAAAAGATGCGCAGGCAGGTGTCAGCGAAACTATATCGCCCTCTTCTGCATACTCGCGGGCGGTCAGCACAGCCTCAGCCATGTCTTTTACAGTGATTATCTTTATGCCGCTGGTCTTGAAATTAGGTGCAGCTTCAACAGCAGCGCGTATCTTGTCTTTGGTCTGACCCATAAGTATCAGCACCTTGACCTTTTCGCAGATGGGTGCCGCCATCGGTTCAAATGAAACGCCCTTGTCGGAGCCGCCCTGTATCATTATCTGCTTCTTGTCGAATGCCGCCAGACAAGCCAGAACTCTTGTGGGGCTTGATGCGATGGAGTTGTTATAGTACTTTACGCCGTCCAGTTCACGCACGAACTCGATGCGGTGTTCAACGCCGCCGAACTCCTTAGCTATCTTAGCGACAGTTTCGGGCTTTACCTCGCCGTAAGTCATGGCTATAGCAGTGAGGTAGTCCTCGACATTGTGCATGCCCGGTATCTTTATATCATTCATGTGTACATACTCAGTGACCTTGCCGCGCTCATTGTAGCACAGCATACCGTCCTCACGCAGGAATGCGCCGTTATCGGGCTTCTCTTTGATGCTGAACCATGCAAGTTCACCGCGCACAAGGTCAGCCAGACCGTGTGTCACCTCGTCATCAAGGCTGAGTATAGCTTTTGAATAAGCGTTCTGATGGTATAGTATATTGCACTTAGCCTGAGTATACTCCTCCATAGTGCCGTGAACGTTCAGGTGGTTGGGACGGATATTGGTTATACCAGCAACATCGGGGCTTTCGCGCATGGATATCAGCTGGAAGCTGGAAAGTTCGCAGACTGCCACATCTGTTTCGGAGATAGTTTCCACCAGCGGGAGCAGTGCCTTGCCGATATTGCCGCCCAGATGAACGCGCTTGCCCTCAGCTTTGAGGAACTCGCTCACCAGCGTGGTAGTGGTGGTCTTGCCGTCAGAACCTGTCAGCGCATAAGTCTTGCAGGGGCAGAGATCGAAGAAAGTTTCCATCTCGGAAGTTATCACAATTCCCTGTTTGCGTGCCTTAGTGAGTGTAGGGTCATTATAGTACATACCCGGTGTACGGAAAACTATATCGCAGTTGAATATCTCATCGAGGTAATTCTCGCCCAGCGCGAACTCACAGCCTTTAGCGCGGAAGTCCTCGATAAGCAGTGCATCAAACTCGCTCTCATCGCGCTTATCGCAGATAACGCAGTTGATACCTTTAGACAGGAACACTTTTATCAGGTCGGTATGGCTGACACCAACGCCTATAAAAGCGACTCTTTTATCCTTGATCGAATTAAAATACTTTTGAGCTTTAGTCATCATTGTCACATATCTCCTAAATATCACTTTACTATGTTACAGTCTGTCTGCGCACATAGATTATCTATTATATTATACACTATTTTCCCCGAAAAGGCAAGAGGGAGAAGGGATTTTAATCCATAATTCATAATTCACAATTCATAATTGTTGGCATGGGCGATAGTTTGCCGTTTTAGCGGAAAGGACAGTGAACCATGACGCGGACAAAGTGGTGAAAGCAAAACAAAGCCTGCAAGCATGATAAGAACAGCATTTTTCGCAAAAAAAGCGGGCAATTTGCAAAGAAAAGAGCGTACTCAAATCTCTCGACCCACAGAAACTATGTGCGGGCAACGAATTGCCCGCGTTAAACAGCGGAGCATCTTCAGTGGTCGTACACGCCGACACAGTCTCGTGACACTCCAACGGATAAGCATGTCAATAATTATGAATTATGAATTGAAAAGCCCACCGATCGGAAACGCACGAAACTTCTGTGCATGTCAATAATTATGAATTATGAATTATATAACCGTTTCGGCATTTTTCGCACTGCGGACATGCTATGATGTATGTAACGCAGGCGGTACACTCGCTGTTCCGCCAAAAAGAAAGGACTGGTTTATTTGACAGAGTTGAAAACGGTCGGCGGAGTGACAGCGGTGATGCTGTCGGGCGACCTCGACCACCATTCGGCAGGCATGATGCGCACCGACATCGACCGCGAGATAACCGAAAAACACCCTCGCCGCCTTGTGATAGATTTCTCCCGCGTGACATTTATGGACAGTTCGGGTATAGGGCTTATCATGGGCAGATACAAGCTGATGTGCGAACAGGGCGGGGAAGTCATAGTTGCCCGCCCGCCTGCCTACATAAAAAAAGTCCTGCGCCTTGCAGGTGTGGACAGGCTCGCGCGTTTGACCGATGACATCAGCGGACTGATACCCGATGAAAATGAAAAGGAGGACGAAAAAATTGAGCAGACGACCCCTCAGACCACTTAACGAGATGACGCTGACTTTCCCCGCACTGTCCGAAAACGAACGCTTTGCAAGGCTTGCGGTCAGCGGATTTCTCTCACAGCTTGACCCGAATATCAGCGAACTTTCCGACATAAAGACCGCCGTTTCGGAAGCTGTCACCAACGCGATAGTTCACGGCTACCGCGAGCGTTCGGGCGAAGTGATGATGCAGGTGCGCATCTTTGAGGACAGCCGCATCTGCATAAAAATACAGGATAAGGGTTGCGGTATGGCTGATGTGGAACAGGCTATGACACCGCTGTATACATCTTCCCCCGAAGAGGAAAGGGCAGGGCTGGGCTTTACCATAATGGAAACTTTCATGGAGAAAGTGCGCGTCAAAAGCAAGCCCGACAAGGGTACGACCGTTATACTTGAACGCACCGTTCAGGGGAAACGCCGTCTATGAGCGCTGAGAGTCATCTTCCCGAAGACAATCTCGGACTTGTGCATCTGTGCGCCAACCGTTTTCGCGGGCGTGGGATAGATTACGATGACCTTTACGGGGCGGGGTGCATCGGTCTGCTGAAAGCGTCAAAAGCGTTTGACAGCGGGCGCGGGGTAAAATTCTCCACATACGCTGTTCCTGTCATTCTGGGGGAGATAAAACGGCTTTTCCGTGACGGCGGCACTGTAAAAGTCAGCAGGAGTTTGAAAGAACTTTCACTCAGGCTGACAGGAGAAGCTCAGGTCTTCGCACATAAAAACGGCAAAGAACCCACCGTTGAAGAACTTGCCAAAATTGTCGGCACACCTGTTGAAGATGTCATTGAAGCGCTGAATGCGGCACAGCCTGTCATCAGCCTGACAGTTGGCGATGATGAAAATGAAACACAGGCTGACCTTCCTGCGCCTGCACCCGATGAAGACATAACCGACCGTCTGGCTTTACGGCAGGTACTTACCGAACTTGATGATAAAGACAGACAGCTTATAGAACTCCGCTATTTTCAGGGAATGACACAATCAGCCGCCGCCGCAGTACTGGGCATGACACAAGTACAGGTATCGAGAAAGGAGAAGAAGCTCCTTTTATATATGCGATCTAAACTGTTATAGATCCATAATTGCTGGCAGGGGCGGAAGTGAACCGTTTTAGCGGAAAAACAGCAAACCATGACGCGGACAAAGTAAGGAAAGAACACAAAGCTATGCGCGAGTCGAGCTTTCCGTCCACCCTCTTCGCATATACCAAATCAAAGATTTGGTATACAGGGCGGCAGGAGTTTGAGGGCAGCGCCCTCGATCACCGAAGTGCAAAACCAAAATACATATCAAACAAAAAGAGCAAAGCAAAACAAAAGCTCACAAGTTGGATAAGAACAGCGGAGCGTCTTCGGCGGTCGTACACGCCGACACAGTCGCGTGATGCTTTGACGGATAAGCATGTCAAAAGTAACACGGTGTAAGTCATGCCGACACAGCCGCGTGCGCCCCCTGTCCTACCCTAAGACCCGGCACTCCATATCTTACCACGCAAAAATGGCGGAAACCGAAATTTCCGCCATTTTCACTGCATCATATCACTCTGCTTCTCCGATATGCCTTACCGATACCTTTAACGATATCGCTGAGAATGCACATATCAGCAGTATGTTTGCAAAACTCACCCAATAGGGGACTGTGAATGCTGTACTTATGCTGTCGTCTGAACTGCCGACAGTCAGGTACATGAATGCTGAAAATCCGACCAGTCCCAGAAGTGCCGAGATGACACCGTAAACATTCTGTACTTTCGCGTAACCGTACCTGAATATGAACGGGTAAAACAGCATCGGCAGAATAAGCATAACATCAAGCCCTGTCGCTATGCTGAACATCAGCTGTTTGCCGAAACCCTCAGCAAAACCGTGTGCCGCACCGCCGATGACCAGCACAAGTACCGTCACTATGACATAAAACAGCGCCGCCGCATATATCGGCAGATACCTGAACAGCACCAGTTCACGGTCAGTGTATGGCATGGCGCGGCGGGCAGTGCCAACATTGTTTAGATTGTCATGGCCGAACGCCGTAGCATTCAGCAGTATGCCATAAAGCCCCATCATACATGCGGGATTTAAAACTGCTTTTCCTGTGTCCATAGCTGAGGCGAGCGCTGTGCCGCTGCACGCCAATATCATGATAAAAGTCGATATGTACATCAGCTTCATGCTGTACCAGTCGGTCAGCAGCAGTGCCTTTAATCTGTTGTTCATCAGACATCTTTCCTCTCAAATATTTTCACGGAGATGAGCCACGAGATGAAGAACACTGCTGTCATCATGCCCATGAATATCGCTGAACCTTTCGCACCGGGTACATTGCTCATAATATAAGAGTTCGCACCGCCTATAACGCCGCCCATGATACCGCCCAGAACAACTCGCTTGCCGCCTGTGGTGTTGTACCACTTGAAGCTGAGCGGCAGAAATATCGCCGCAGGCATCAGCCCGAATGCTGTACCCGTAAATGTCAGGCTGAGTATGGTGTTAACTGTGATGTCAGCGCCCAGCATACGGCATATAAATATCATCATCAGCCACGATACCGTAACGCCCGCCGTAAGTATAAGTGCGCATATATACTTTGCAGATACTATCTGACTGCGGCTGTAGGGCATCGTCAGACAGCTTGTGTTCCACCTGCTCTGTATATCAGCGTTTGTGGTCGCGATGGGTATTATGCCCATAAACATGTATACCATGCCTATCGGGAAACCGTCCAGAGTGGTTTTCCTGATAAACAGCGTGACTATCATTATGACATAGAAGAACAGCGGTATTATCAGATACAGACTGCATGTATGCCATATAACATATTTTTCTTTTGTAAGTATGCCTTTCATATTGTTTGCTCCTTATCTTGTTATATATCTTTCTTTTCGTAGAATGCCGCAGATAACAGGCAGGATATCGCGGTAAATGCGATGCCGATGACTGTAAACAGCATCATCTTGTCTGTGGGCGGCGAAAATTTATCGAAGAAAGGTCGTTCGGGTATCACAGACCGGGGACCAATAACGGAGATGATGCACGCCCCTGCCGCTATAAAAACTTTTTTGCCTTTTTTTGCACCCGGTCCGTAAATGCTCAGGTATATGGTCGTGGCAAAAACAAGACATATCGTGAATAACAGCAATGCCGCCGATATGATCGGTGTGATATCACTGTGCCCGCCCATGAACGCGCCTGCTGTTACAGGTATGAAAAATATCACCGTCTGGGCAGCAGCAGTCAGCAGTGCCGAAATATATCTCCCCAGCACTTCCTGTCGGCGGCTTATGGGGAACAGCGCTATGGTCTTGTCAAAACCTGTTTTTTCGTCTTCAAAGAACAGTGCCATAGTGAGCATCTCTGCCAATATCGCTGAACCGATGGGTATTACTGCCGAAACAGCACCCTTTTTGAACGATGACAGCGCTGACAGTACAGAAATTAACAACTCACAGAATAAAACTGTCTTGTAGTTTATTTTCAGTGATATGATATCCTTAGTCAGTATGCCTTTCATGTGGTCAACTCCTCAGCGATGTCAGTCTATCTCTTTTATCATAAATATGAACAACTCTTCTATGGTCACAGGCGAAAGGTTCATGCCTGCGGGGACAGCATCTCTCCTGACAAGCACCTGAACGCCGTATTTGCCCGATTTCCTGCCGCGTATCGCTGACGGGTCAAGTTCTTTCAGTTCTTCTTCGGTGGTGTGTGCTATGGCATATTCTTCCAGCAGAACATCTTTCTCCTCATTAAGGAGCACCTGCCCCTTGTGTATGAACGAAACATAATCGCACAGCTTTTCAAGGTCGCTGACTATGTGCGAAGATATCAGTATCGAATGTTCTTCATCGCGGGTGAATTCGTAGAAGATATCGGTAACTTCGTCCCTTATCACAGGGTCAAGACCGTTTGTGGCTTCGTCCAGCACCAGCAGTTTTGCATTGTGTGAGAGCGCTATGGCTATGCCCATCTTCATTTTCATGCCGCGCGAGAATTCCTTGAACTTCTTGTCACGCGGGAGTTTGAATTTGTCCATATAGCTTTCAAACAGCTTCTCGTCCCAGTTGCGGAAAGTGTTCTTCATCACCGCATTTATGTGCTTGTATCTGAAGCTGTCGGGTATGCCGACTTCGTCCATCACCACGCCGATATCTTCTTTGATGTCCGCAAGTTCGGTGTCTGCATCTCTGCCGAGAATTTTAATGCTTCCCTCATTTTTGAGTATCACGCCCAGCAGACACTTTATCAGCGTGGATTTGCCCGCGCCGTTCTCACCTATCAGACCCAGTATACAGCCGCCCGGAAGCGTCAGGTCAACGCTGTTCAGCCTGAAATCCTTGTATTCCTTTACCAGTCCTCTTATCTCTATCGCATTTGTCATTTTGTTATTCCTCCTCCGAGATGTACTCGAACATCTCGATAAGTTCCTGCTTTGACAGTCCGCAGGCTGCCGCCAGCTTGCCTATCTCTGTCATGAGTTCTTCTATTTTTCTGAGATTTGCTTCTCTTATAAGTTCAACGTTCTTCGGTGCCACGAAACAGCCTTTAGCCGCTATGGTGTAGATAAACCCCTCGCGCTCAAGTTCGTCATAAGCACGTTTGGTGGTCACAACACTTATCTTGAGGTCTTTTGCGAGGTTCCTTATGGAGGGCAGTGCTTCGTCCTCTTTCAGCGCCCCGCTGATTATCTGGCTTTTTATCTGACTGTATATCTGGTCGTATATCGGCGCACCGCTTTTGTTATCTATAAATATATTCATCTATCCACCTCATTTCCCTGTGTTTTATCTCGTTTTCTCTGTTCTGTCATACCACCGTGAAGCCGTCATCGGTGCGGCGCAGTATACCCTCTCTGCAAAGCGCTTCATACGCCCTGCCTGTGGTCAGCATGCTGATGTTCAGCTTATCTGCCAGCACCCTTACAGCAGGAAGAACTTCCCCCTGCGCCAGACTGCCGTCCTCTATCAGCGCACGTATCTGCCCCGCCACCTGCTCTATCATCGGCTGATGGCAATTTGTGTCTATCTTTATTTCCATTTTGTCGCCTGTCTTTCTTTATAGTTCAGTTTCTTTTTATGACTATCCCTTTAGCACACTATAGCAATCCGCCTTAAAATTCAGACAAGATCCAGTCACAAAACCCATAAATCCTAGCTTTTGCGACTGGATTTTGTGAATTTAAACAGTTGGATTGCTATAGCTGAAAATGCTGTAAACAAAAGGAAAATTGAGCGCCCATACGCCAACCACCTTAAGTTCTGTAAAACCGCCGTTTTTGTGGTGTGTCAGCGGGATAACCACGTTTCCTTTTTATCTTTTCCGCTTTTGCTGTCTTGCTCAGAACGACCGCCGCGAATACTGTGCGATACCGTCAGTGCGTATCTGCCTGTAGTTTTTCTTTTTCATAGTATTGCCTCCTCTGTTTTGTTTTACACTTTTGTTATTTCTCAGCCCGAACTGTGTTCACTGTTTATCTCGTCCGAACTGTATGTATACAGTATACACAGTTTACACAGTTTTGTCAATACGGTCAGCAAAAGTTTGAGGATAAAGCACAAAACAACTGGCGTAAATCACGTTACGAATATGCTATATGCACAAAATATAAGCCTCAACTGTATATATACAGCTGTATACGCAAACAAAACAGCCCCCCGACCATGTCGGAGAGCTATCCTGCGGTAAAATTATCTATAGGAGAGGGTGAATTCTATCTTGCTTCGCTCTTTTTTGAGCCTGACTATAGTATACTCCCGCTCACTTAAACCGACCTTAAAAAAGTTGTATTCTCGCAAAAAAATCCCCGCAAACAAAACAGCCCCCCGACCATATCGGAGAGCTATTCTGCGGTAAAATTATTTATAGGAGACGGTGAATGCTGTATTATCGTGTTCTTTTTCTGAACCTGTTTACAGTATACCCCGCTTTGCTTAAATTTACTTTAAAGAATTTCAGTTTAAAAAATTTTTATTTCTGCCGCCCGAATTTTGGGGAAGATAAGGATAACTCGAAAACAAAACAGCCCCCGAACATGTCGGAGAGCCATCCTGCGGTAAAATTATTTATAGGAGAGGGTTAAGTCTATGTTGTTACGCTCTTTTTTGAGCCTGACTATAGTACAATGCCATTAAGCTAACAAAAACCAATCTCACCTAACCTCCCACGACCATCT
>Ga0129311_1001005_pt1 | contig 21625 bp, 8 predicted proteins | sample Go1ome_FD_94435 | JGI IMG/M metagenome (GOLD analysis project Ga0129311, IMG submission 94435) | Western lowland gorrila individual fecal microbial communities from Wisconsin, USA - Go1022B metagenome | ecosystem: Host-associated > Mammals > Digestive system > Large intestine > Fecal | place... | reverse complement strand
GTGCAGGAAGGACAGCGTAAGTTCCTCGGAACACTCTGGAACACCTATGCATTCTTTGTTCTGTATGCCAATATTGATGGCTTTGATGCATCTAAATATACACTGGAATATGACAAGCTTCCGGTTATGGATAAGTGGCTCTTATCCAAATTAAACTCTCTGATCACAGAGGTGGATACAGACCTTGAAAATTACAAAATCCCTGAGACTGCAAGAGCACTTGATGATTTTGTAGACCAGATGAGTAACTGGTATGTCCGCAGAAGCCGTGAGCGTTTCTGGGCAAAGGGCATGGAGCAGGATAAGATCAATGCTTACATGACATTATATACAGCACTTGTTACCGTAGCGAAACTTGCAGCACCGATGATCCCATTTATGACAGAGGATATTTACAGAAATCTGGTATGCGCAAATGATCCGTCAGCACCGGAATCCGTTCATCTGTGTGACTTCCCGGTTGCAAATCCTGCCTATGTGGATAAGCAGCTGGAAGAAAATATGGAAGAAGTACTGAAGATCGTTGTTATGGGACGTGCAGCCAGAAATACGGCCAACATCAAGAACAGACAGCCAATCGGTACGATGTTTGTAAAGGCTGAGAAAGCACTTTCCGACTTCTATCAGGAGATCATTGAAGAAGAGCTGAATGTCAAAGAAGTAAAATTCACAGACGATGTCAGAGAATTCACAACCTACACCTTCAAGCCACAGCTGAAGACGGTAGGTCCGAAATACGGAAAACAGCTCGGCGGTATCAAAGAATACCTTGCAAATGTAGACGGCAATGAAGCCATGGATAAATTAAATGCAGGCGAAAATCTCGTATTTGATGTAAACGGTACGGAAGTTTCCCTGTCTCTTGATGATGTGCTTGTGGAAATGAGCCAGAAGGAAGGCTATATGTCAGAGGCTGACAATACCGTGACAGTTGTACTTGACTGCAACTTATCAGAAGAACTGGTCGAAGAAGGCTTTGCGGCCGAGATCATTTCCAAGATCCAGACAATGCGTAAGGATTCCGGCTTTGAAGTGATGGATCACATCAAAGTAGGTATTGCAGGTAACGATAAGCTGTCAGCGATCGCAGCCAAGAATGAAAAAGCAATCGCAGATAAGGTTCTTGCGGATTCCATCGATAAAGATGCGGTTTATGCAAACAGCAAAGAGTGGAATGTCAACGGAGAGAAGGTAACGCTTTCCGTAGAGAAACAGTAAAATTGAATTAGACAGTTAAAAATGCCCGGAAAAATCCCGGGCATTTTTCGATTCGGCATGAGAAAGATTTTTTTGTAAAAAAATAGGATTTTTTGGCAAATTATGATAAAATTCATTATACGATAGTAAAGGGGACATGACTATGAGAAAGAATTCTATTAGAAAAAAAGTTGCTGTTTTTGGTATTCCGGCTGTCATCATTGCTTTTTTGCTTGTCTGCAGTGTGACATTCTTATCGACAAAAAATGCAACGCTGGAAAATTCCGAAAAACAGTTTTCTTTACATGTGGAAAAGCTGGATAATGAAGTTTCTAAAGAGATCAGGGAGACAGTCGGTATTATCGGTAATATCAAACAAACTGTCAACCGTACCTGCCAGAGTACGCAGGATATTCAGGAATACATATATCATATAGCGGATTCTTATCCGGATATCATTCCGACAGGTATTTACTGCGGACTGACGGACGGTACTTATATTGATAAAATGTGGACACCGGATGCTGACTGGGTCATGAAAGAGCGTCCGTGGTATATACAGGGTATTGAGGCGGATGATGTTACTTTTGGTGATATGTATCTGGATGCGGATACAGGCTCCTATATTGTATCGGTATTTACCAATATTTCCGATCAGCAGGGCAATGTGATCGGTGTTATTTCTGCAGATGTGCAGCTGGATGCCATTGAACAGATACTGAGAGAGGAAAAGATTTTTAACAACGGCTATGCATATGCGGTTGATAAAGTGTCCGGACTGATCTTCGGAAATCATGTGGATGAAGACATGAACGGACAGGAAATCGGTGCTGTGAAGACCGCACAGGCAGAGACCATTGCACAAAAGATACAAAAGGGTACCTATGATGAGCTCCTGGTTGTGGGAGACAGTTATCTGGAAATTCATCCGATCGAAGGAACGGGATTTATCATAGTCTGCCAGGCTGCGAAAAAGGATGTGGAGAGCTCACTTCTGCAGATCGAGAAGGTAACGGGGATCAGCTCCGCAGCAGGTATGATTCTTCTGAATATAGTGATAGCTGTTATCATGATGAGTATATTAAAGCCAATCCCAATCATCAATAAGAAGATTGAACAGCTTTCCGGTCTGGATATGACGAATGACATTACGATCAAAAACAGAGATGAGCTTGGGGTAATCGTTCATAATCTGAATACGATGTCAGGCCAGCTGAGACAAATGGTTATGACGATCAAAGATTCTGCCCTGAAAATGGAAGGGGCTTCTGATGATAATATGCAGACGGCAGATAATTTAAACGGATCTGCGGATGCACAGCTTGAGGCAGTCAGTGCACTGACCGGTTCTATCCACCAACTGACGGATGCGATCAATCAGATCGCGGAATCAGCCCAGGTGCTGACACAGAGTGTTTCCGATACGGATGAAGCCTGCGGGTTAGTGGCGGGTAATGTAGATACCGCTATTGAACTGGTAGGAACCGGCGAGGAAGATATGAGAACACTGGAAAGCCAGATGAACCATGTTTCCGAGATCTCCGGTAATCTGGAGGAAGCGGTTGCTAACGTAGAAAAAGGACTGACCGGAATTACCGAAATGGTAAATGTGATCCGGGAGATCGCGGAACAGACAAATCTGCTTTCTTTAAATGCAAGCATTGAAGCTGCCAGAGCCGGTGAATCCGGCCGTGGATTTGCGGTTGTGGCAGGCGAGATCCGGACACTTGCAGACAGCTGTGAGAATTCCGTAAAAAAGATTGTGGAAACGACGGAGCATTTGTCTGAGCTTGTGACAATTGTTATCAACGAGACAAAAACAAGCCGTGATGCGATCAACAGCAGTGTGGAAGTTGTGAAAAAGACAGACGAAACCTTTGCTGCGATCAATAACACTGTAGGGCAGATCCATGAGGCAATGGTTCATGTGAAGCATGCCATTTCCGATATTGAGGGAGTTGCAACAGATATGGCAGCGAGCACGGAGGAGCAGAGCGCAAGCACGATGGAAATGCAGGATACCTGTGAAAAAGTCATGGGACTTGCAAGGGACGTCAAGGCAGATGGAGAAAAGACCGCAGGAGCAGGGCAGAAAATGTCAGAGCTCTCCGCAGATTTACTGGGCGAGGTTTCTAAGTTCAGGTTGTAAATATTGAAAAAGAGAGTTTCTCTGAAAACCGGCATGTGTGAAATATGCCGGTTTTTGTGTTTCACTTTGGCAAAAACAACAAGTGTTTTGACCTAAAATGCGTGTTATACTTAATATGATGCCAGAGCACGGAACAATCCGCAGGCATCATAGTTGGGGCTTTTGACCCCGACATCTTAATATGGAACTATAAAGTCATGAAACGAAGTAAGATCACGGGGATTTTTGTGAGAATATGTACTTCACAGAAAAATGAGGGAGGAAGAAAGATGAGTAAAATGCGAAACAGATGGCTTGCGCTCGGACTGGCTGTTTTGATGGCACTTCCGACAAACAGTACAGTGGCATTTGCCGGGCAGCAGGCAGAAGTCGTGGCTGTAAGCGGAAATGAAGCAGATGCGCAGAAGCCGGGCACAGAGACAGAAGCCGGCACCGGGCTGGATGGGGATGAACAGACAGCAGACGGAGAACAAACAGATGCACAGGGAAACCTGCAGATGCAGGGAGAAGATCTGGATGCGGAGACTGCGAACCAGTTTCAATTGTTTGAGGAAGAGCTTCAGCTAAAAGAAGGAGATTCCTTCTATGCGGTTGCACCGTCCTATATTCAGGTTTTATATCAATCTGCAGATCAGCCGGCGCAAGGTGTTTTGATGAATAAATGCGGTATTGGAGAAACAGATGCGCAGGTATACTATCGCGTTTCTGAAGGGGATCAGCAGCTGTTACTGGACGGCAGCGACGTGGATATCACTAAAGCGGGAGCTTATAAGGCATATTTGAAAGATGGGGAAGAATCCACAGAGATAAAAATCCAGGTAGTGGAAAATGATGTAGAGAGTATCGCCATAGATCCTGAGAATAGCAGCTTTAAGAAAACATATATAGAGGGAACGAAGGAAATACTGGGGAGTACTTTTCCTTTTACGGTAACATACAAAAACGGAGAAACGGAAGATTTTGACTGGCCAACGGAGGAGGGCATAGCACGAAAGATCATATATAAGGATGCACAGGGAGCGAATTGCGTGACAGATTCTATAGAGAAATTGCCTGTAGGATCCTATACAGTCCACGTATATGCGTATGGCAGAGAAGCCTCTTATGCTATACAGGTTGTAGCAAACCCTGTTGAAAAGGTGGAAATCATCAAGGGTCAGACACAGACTACTTGCGAAGGAGCTACAAGCAGCGCACTGGTGCAGGAAATTGTGCTTTCTGTGACATACAGGGATGAAAAGATTGGGACAAAAGAAGTAACAATATCACCAGATACCTATACAGAGCTTGTCGATAAAGACTATTCAGAAGATCCGATAGAGGTTACATACGATAATCTGCAAAGCCAAGAGGGAGAGCAGGTCAGTTATGATTTACGTTATCTTCCGGTGGGAGAATATGAAGGCTGTATCCATGTTTACGGACACAGTATGTCTTATCATGTAGCGGTAAAGGAATCTCCTATTAAAAGTATTACCGCGGTTGTACCGGAAAAATATTGTAGCTATGTAGAATGTGAAGAAACCTATATCAGCTCATGGAGTATGACGGATGCCAGACTGCTCATTCAATATAATACGGATGCAGCAGATAAGGTAATTTCATTCCAGAAGGCAACCGAAGGTTATTATGATACTGTAATGGGGCAGAAGGTCCGCCTTGAAGACTGGATGGAAAAGGATGGGGAAGTTGTTTTGAATACCAGACCAAAAGATCTGGGAATGGGCGAGTATGAGATGAAATTAAAGCTTGCTGGAAAAGTTACCTCCTTCACGATCTCAATTGTTGAAAATCCGGTGGAAAGCTTTACAGTAACTGTACCGAAAAGAAAGGCTGTGCTGCAGCAGAATACGTATTATAGCAGTGTTAATGGAGAAGGCTTTGTATTGAATGTTACATACAAGGACGGAACAACGGGACGGTTTACAGTAGAAAATGGAAATAAATGGACGGATAAAAGAGTTGGCACAGAAGAGCAGCGGCTGAAGCTTTATCTTGAGGGTGAAGAAGATTCTGGTGAAGATATCTGGATTGATGACTTAGAACCGGGAGATTACACTGTCATGGTAGAAGCCTACGGCCTGACCAGCAGCTTTACACTGACTGTGCAAAATAGTCCGATAGCCAAGATTGAGCCAATTCTGGAAGAAGACACAAGCTTTTATGAAGGCGAATCATACACTGCACTGATGGAACTTCTTAATGGTATTCGGATTTATTATACAAATGGGACTGTGCAGGATCGTGTTTTTACATCAGATGATGCACTGGCGGATGTCAGAGTCTTCTGGGAGGATGATGAAGAAGAGAGGCATTGGTATCTGGATAACATTACCGTGGGATCCCACACAGGTCATGTGACTTACATGGGTAAGGAGGCGACCTTCGATTTTTCAATAGAGGAGAGCCCGCTGGAAAGTATGAAGGTGTCTGTACAGGATGAAAATGCAAGCTATATCGTGAATTCGTGGGAATGGCTTACCACGGAAGGCATGACACTTGATTTGCAGTTCAAGGATAAAAAAATTGGTTCTAAGACGTTACAGTTAAGCGGAGAAACAGAATGGTATGATCCGGATATTCCTGATAAAAAGATAGAATTGAGGCAGAAGCTGCTGTATACAGCTGACTATGATGGGGAACTGATAGATACAGACCAGATCGAATCGGGTATCAAGATTGGTACATATGAGGTAACTGTTTACGCATATGGTAAACAGGCAACTTACCAGATCAAGGTAGAAAATCCACCGATTACAAAGCTGACACTGCAGGATGAAAACTGGCCGAAGGAATATATCGCAGAATCTGAGGAGGTTATTTATAACAATCCGGAAGATCTGCAGGTAACCTTTAAAAACGGTGAGACAAAAGGATATTTAGAGCTTGTTTCCGAGGGGCAGGAGTCTGCAAATATTTATGCGGATGCAATCAGAAAGAGATTTTTGGATGAAAACGGGGAAGAAGTGCCTGTTACTGAGGAGGATGAGGAAAAGGGAATCCCTCTCAGGCAGGTAAAGCCGGGAAAATATGCGGTAGAATACAGTCTGTACGGAAATAAGGTATTATACCAGTTTGAAGTGATACAGTCACCGGTTACTTCCCTGAAAATAGCAAAGGAGCCTGTATATAAGCAGTATTTTGAAGGAAATTCTGTCTGGGGCTACAAGCCCTATCTGGAAGGACTTGAGCTGACTGTCGGATATCAGAATGAAGACAGTAAAACAATTGCAGTAGAAGACTATATGGATGCATATGGTCACTGCATCGTGGATGGGCATGAAATATATTTTGATAAGGTGGAACAGGATGAAGCATGTAACCTGCGTATTACGTATAATGGTAAGGTTATCTTATATCCACTTTCAAGAAATGATTTCAGTGGAGAAAAGGTTGTCCCGACAAGTACGGACAGCATGAATAAAACAGTGATTTCCGATGCCGGGGATTATGTGATCTATAAGCTTACACCTGAGGAAACACAGATTTATTATATCTATTCTAAATATAAGTCCTCATGTAATTATATATACGATGCAGAAGGCAGGATACTGGATGTCACCGGGCAGGATGAAAACGGAATAATAAGTGCTTATCTGCAGGAAGGCAGGACCTATTATCTGTTTACAACACTCGAGGATGACCAGACAGGAGAATATCTGACGATTATCAATGATGGCTCGGAACCGGATGCGGCAGCTAAGAAAAGCATCGATCAGGTTTCACTGCAGATCCCGCAGCCGGAGGATGGAAAAGAGCCTGCAAAATGGACGGATATTCAGACTGCTGCAGATGCAGGTTATCTGGTAGAAATACCAAAGTGGTATTTTGATGATATGCCAGTATGGGAGGATGAATGCTATACAGCAGGAACTGTTGCGACTGTAAAGCTGGAATTGACGCCGCTGGCTGCCTGTCAGTTTACAGAACAGACAAAGGTAACAATTAATGGTAAGAAAATTGAGGACAGTTATATAAGTGCAGATGGTAAGCTTAGCATAACCTATGCATTCCCGACAACTACCTTCCGGGTAATCTTACCGTCAGATTCAGATAAAGCATATACGGTTACACCTGATCAGCAGGATACGCTTGTACAGAGAGGTGACAGCTTCGGTTTTACTGTGAAACCGGCATCAGGTCAGAAGCTGACAGTAAAAGCCAATGGCACAATCCTGTACCCGGACAATACAGAAAAGACGCATTATACGGTATCGGATATAGAAAGCAATATAGCAATCGCAGTTGTAACGGAGGAACCAAAGGCAGACAGCAGGCATGCTATACTGCGTTATTATAACGGAGATGTGCTGTACGATCAGGTTGCAGTTATAAAAGGCCGGAATGTATATGAAGGAACAAGTGAAAAGGGAATCCCTACGCTGAAGAGCTATGCAGATGACAAAAATCAGTTTTTCCTAGGCTGGTATCGTAACAATGGAACGCTCCGGCTGACAGAAAACACAAAGCTGCAGAGTGATATGTCCGTTTATGCAAAATGGACGGATGGTATTTTTACAAAGACAGTCGGAAATACTATCATCACTTACAAAATAGTAAGTGTGGCAGACAATGGAAAAATGACGCTTGAGATTATCGGCGCAAAAGCTGATGACAGTGCGCTGGAGAGTGATACGGCAGCAGTCTCAGATACTACAGATATTGACTGTGACGGAGCAGGAGAGATCAGAATCCCTTCCGGTATGGATGTGGAAGGTTTCCGTGCAGAAGTGGTGGCAATCAGCAGCGGCGCATTTCAGAATAATGAACAGCTTACGAATGTACAACTGCCGGATACTGTAAAGTCTATCGGTGAAAACGCATTTGCAGGCTGCAACGGTCTGACATCTGTAACAGTACCTGACAGTGTACAGACAATCGGTAAAAATGCATTTGCTGCGTCTGAAAGCAGTAAACAGGTCATGATACTCTGCAGTACTGAAAAGAGTGAAGAGATCGGGCAGGCTATTGAAGCAGCTGGTGCTAAGATTACGAAGCTGGATATGACGATTTTAGATGGAGCAAATCGTATCAGTATTCTGGTGGAAGAAAAAAGAACAGTATCTGCCAATGCGATATTAAATGAAGCAGAAGATGTAAGTAATGAGATCACATGGTCTGTAGCGGATGAAGATGCGGGCATACTCCGTCTGTCAGAAACGGCTGGAAAACAGGTAGAGGTTGAAGCAGTAGCACCTACAGTAGACAAGGATACGGCAACTCTGATCGCAACCTGCAGAGGCTTATCTAAAAAGATTATGGTTGTGCTGACAAAGCTGGATGCAAGGGCAGAGGATTTCTCGGTTGAGCTGAATAAAGAAAGCTGTGTTTATCGAGGGGAGAAAGTAAGACCTACCGTAGATTCCATTGTATATCAGGGAGAAAAGCTTGCAGAAGATGAATATAAGGTGACTTATCCGGAAGACGAAGAAAATTGTGTATATATCAGTCTTGCCAGATATGATCTGGGAGAAGTTGCTTATGTAAAACAACAGTATGATATTATCTATCCGGCAATAGAAGCACTGTCTTTCTCAGAGCCGGAGGTAACAGTGCAGGTTGGAGAACCGGTGAAGCTGTCAGCAACCTGTAGCCCGGCATATATTAAAAACCCAAAATTATACTGGAGCACAGGCGATAAGGAGGTTGTGTCACAGGTAAATCTGAATGGTATGTTTAAGGCGGAAAAGCCGGGACAGGCAACAGTGACCGTTAGCAGTGTGGAAAATGAGGCTGTAAAAGCAACCTGCAAGATAACAGTTGTAGAGAAGAAGGATGATCCGGGTAAAGACGATCCGGGTAAAGATGACCCGGGCAAGGGCGATGAAAAGCATACCTGCACATTTGATGCCGGAAAGGTGACAAAGCAGCCAAGCTGCACACGGGCAGGTGAAAAGACATATACCTGTACATTCTGTGGCAAGACAAAGGTCGAAGCAATTGCCATGACAGAGCATGTGTGGGATAATAAAACAGTTAAGGCATCGCCGCAGAAAAATGGTTATACGGCAAAAGTATGCAAAAATTGCAATAAGGAGACAGACAGGAAGGAAATTTCAGCTCCGGCAGCTGTAGAGCTTTCCAAAGAGCTGTATTCCTATAATGGAAAGGCATGCAAGCCATCTGTGAAAGTGAAGGATGCAGCAGGCGGAGAAGTAGCAGCGGCTAACTATGATGTAACATATACAAACAATAAAAACATCGGTGATGCAAAAGTAACCGTTGCCTTTAAGGGAGAGCATTACGAAGGAAGCCTGACAAAGACCTTCACAATTGCATCCCCGCAGTCTAAGGTCTCCAAGGCAAAAGCAGCAAAGAAGAGCATTACTGTAACATGGAAAAAGCAGAAAAAGAATGTCAGCGGTTATCAGATCCAGTACAGTACTTCCAAGAAATTTGATAAGGCTGTTAAGACAAAAACCGTAAAGGGTACGAAAAAAACATCGCTTACAATCAGTAAGTTGAAGGCAAAGAAAACTTATTATGTCAGAATCCGCACCTATAAGACTATAAAGGGCAAGAAATATTGCTCTGCGTGGTCAAAGGCAAAGAAAGTTAAAACAAAATAACAAGACCCGGATAAATATACCGGAACGTATGAGAAAATGGGCATTGGCAGGTGACTGTCAGTGCTCATTTCAGTCTGTATGAAACGATACAGTAAAAACTGTGGTTGTTTATGACTAACTAGATGTGCGAAATGCCGCAAAGATGTTCTATAATTGTAAATTTCAAGGGTAAATTGCAGTAATCTTTTAACTTTGTTAGATTTTACCAATACCAACAATCAGATCCGCTGCTATATTTTATTCATGTTGCACAAGCATTTCTTGACTGGATAGACCTTTAAACATTTTTCCAGGGTACTGGTTTATCCAGTCGTTTATTTTTCTGATATCCTGCTTTGTAAATTTTCTTATATCGTCTCCCTTTTTTATCCATCTTCTTACAAGCTTATTTTGGTTTTCATTACTGCCACATTCCCCGGAGCAGTAAGGGTGGCAGTAATATATTTTTGTCCGATCATATTTGATAAGGTTTTCATAGTCAGCAAATTCGACACCATTATCAACAGTTATCGTTTTAAAAATCTCTTTAAATTTTCTTTTACCATATGCCCTTTCAAGTCGATCTAATGCTTGTCCTGATTTTTCGGTACAATGGGAAAATATAGTGAAAAAATAAAGAGAAACGGAACAGGTTACAGGAGAACCGATGTACTTAGGCATCATGAAAAATATTGGAAAATGTTCACGAGCAGGAGTTCATATACAAAATGAACGAAGCAAAATCTGAAAAATAGCAATCTTACACAAAATTGGACGCATAGCAAAATCTGTTGATGGAAAAAGCAAGATTTGCAAAGCGAACCCTCCTTAAAAAAGCTACATTTAAAATACTTGTACAGGGATAGTTTGTGCTGTAAAACGTAATGTCTGATATGTAAAAAGCACATAAATATGCCTGTTGCACAAAAATGCCGAAAGGGCACAAGCGAATGGGGCATGTCCGGATCGGCAAATCTAAGAAAATGGAGGGTTATTATGAAGAACAAGAAAATTGTTCAAAAAGCAGGAAGTAGGTTTCTTGCGATGATGCTGAGTGTGGCAATGGTAGTTCCCGGAACAGCATTTGTACCGGCAGAATATTCCGGCGCGATTGAAGTGTCAGCTGCTACAATCAACATCAAAGAAGATTTTAACGATGGTACCTATAAAGGTCGTCTACGAACTGACAGTACGGAACAGCAGTTGTCAATTGTTGATGGTGGACGTTCAGGAAAAGCACTGCAGGTATCAAAACGTACGCAGAGCTGGCATACATATGCTTATGATGTATCTGCCTATGCCGGTGCAACCGCAAATATCAGTGTTTTTATGAAGACGGAAGATACGCAGATTGTATGCGAAGTGACAGGAACGGGATCTGATGGCAAGGACTACTACAATTGGCTGCTCAACAAGAATGTAACGAAAGGAGAGTGGACTGAGCTTTCCGGTACCGTAACGATTCCGGAAGGAGCAAAGGAGCTTTATTTTTCAACAGGCAGCGGAACTGCGGACTATCTGATCGACGATGTTAATATTGAAATCGTAGAAGCGGAAGCATCGGAGGGTCCTGTCTCAAAGGATTACACCTTTGATAAGCTAACGCTGGCAGCTGCGGATGATGAAGAAACGGGTGCAACAGCTGCAATAGGAGAAGACGGAAAATTATCAGTGACTATGACAAGGCAGTATGGGCAAGTATTTTTCCGCCTGCCGGAAGAACTTGCCGGAATGATCATTACGGGAATCAGGTTAAATGTAGCGGAGGGTTCTTCTCAAACAGGGCTTTCTCCGAAGCTTCTTTCCGAGGCAGACTTTAATACCGATCAAAGAAACGGAGATGTCGGAGTGGCATATGGCAGCAATACATTAAATGCAACCAGTGATGATCTCGGCAAAACCGCTCGGTATGTCGGCATTATGACGACCTCGGACGCAACGCCTATCACCATGAAGTTTGACAGCATTACGATCAATGCAAAGAGTGCAGAGCGTGTCATTGACGCAAAAAAAGATATCATGGCAGGCTTTAACGGAAACTTCGAAAATACAGGCTACTGGAATGACGGAGAGTGGAGAGATGAGACAAAAGAGGATTCTCTGATCGCGTACTGTTCTTATTCAGAGAAAGATCAGGCACCGAAAAAGACGCTGGGCAGTAAATACATGCGTGCCTCTTCCGTCAGTGCCAATACAGTCAGCCCCAACGAGCTGGAAGACGAAGCTGTCGTGCCGACAGTTCAGATGAACTATGAGACCGGAATTACAGCAGATAAGGCATATGAATTCACATATTATGCCAGAATAGCAGATGCGGCCAAGGTAAGTACGCCGAAGGTCAGCATGTCAGTTCTGGTACATGACAGCGACTATAAAAACCAGGAGTCCGCACAGATTACATATGACGAGAGCTATGAGCTCACTGATGCATGGCAAAAGGTATCCGGAACCATGGTGATTGCGGAAAATGCAAATGAACTGCCGGAATCCCAGATTCGTTTTGAGGGAAGCGCCGGAATTACATTTGACATCGACAATCTCCAGATTGCCGAAATGAGAATTCCGAAGGTGGATATGACAATACCGGATTTGCATGAAGAAGTGCAGAAAACCGGAAATGGTGTGGAGTATATGGGTGTAGCCCTTCCGGTAAGCAGTCTTGACAATGAGAACACCATGAAGTTAGTTGAGAAGCACTTCAATAGTGTTACATGCGAGAATGAGATGAAACCGGAATCTATTCTCGGTTCCGGCGAACCGGGTGTCAGCACACTGGATGAGCTGGAAAGCAAGCTGAATTTTGAGAGTGCAGATAAGGTTGCACAGCATTTTGCGGATTACAATGATAAAAATCCTTCTGAACCTATCAAGATGAGAGGTCATGTGTTTGTATGGCACAGCCAGACACCGACATGGTGGTTCAGAGAAGGTTTTAAGTCAGACGGCGCGTATGTTTCCAAAGAAGAAATGAATAAGCGTATCGACTGGTATATCGAAAAGGTTGGCAAACATTTTGATACAAAATTCCCGGGACTTATCTATGCGTGGGATGTTGTAAATGAACAGGCAAGTGATGCGGGCGGAATCAGAATGGGAACTGACTGGGCAGCTATTTACGGCGGTTCTACAGAGTATATCCTGCAGGCATTCAAGTCCGCAGATCAGCATCTGGCAAAAGACACTATTCTTTTCTATAATGATTACAACGACTGTGATCCTGTAAAGGCTGCGACAATTTGCGACTTCCTGAAAGAAATCCGTGGAGTCCTCAAGGAGGGACGAAAGCTCGGTGCCGGTATGCAGGGGCATCACGACATGCTCACACCGACCTACGAGACGATTGAGACAGCGACACGTAAGTATGCAGAGATTGCAGATGTGGTTCATATCACAGAGCTTGATATCAAATCCAGTGTCGGATTTGACGGAAAAGATTTGGAAACAGAGTTTACCAAGGAAGGTCACAGATACAAAGATATCTACGAAATTGTCCGTAAGATCAATGAGGAGCATAAAAAAGGTTCCCTGACGGGATATGTACAGAACATCACAATCTGGGGTACGCATGACCCGGTTTCCTGGTTAAAGACCTCGAACAGTGTCGGTGGCTCTGCAGACGGCAAGACACCGCAGTATCCGCTCTTGTTTGATGATTATTATGGTGCAAAACCGGCATATTGGGCATTTGTAGAGGCATCACAGCTCGAGCCGCTTGTGCGCGATGTCAATGCAATGCAGACTGACAGGTTTGAGTATGCAAATGCGATCAGATTTGCTGCAGGAACAGATGATGTCATCATAAGACCAATCTGGAACGCAAATGAATTGAAGGTTCAGGTTGTCGTAAAGTCTAAGAAGACAGCAGACAGCGAAATTATCCTGTATGTTGATCCTGCAAATTCAAAAGGAGATAAGACAAAAGATTTTGTCAGGAAAAATGCAACAGGCGAGGAACTGAAGGCTGTTGACGGTGGATATAAGGCTGAATTTACGGTTCCGATGACCATGAACCCGCTTGATAAAGTATCATTTGACGTTGTAGTGAAAAAGGATGGAAACACCTATTCTTACAATGATACGACAAACAATCAGGAGAACAGCAGCAAATATTATGCCGTATTGTCTATGAAGCCGTTTATGGCAATCACAAAGGGTTCTGCAATCATTGATGGTGACATTGCAGAGTGGAAAGATATCCCTGCATCCAAGTTAGAGGTAAAATCCGGCAGTGCATTGACAACAACAGCCGAAACAAAGGTTTCCTGGGATGCGGATAATCTCTATGTTATGGTAGATGTAACGGATGATGCACTGGATGACACAGCAAGTGATGCTTATCAGCAGGATTCAACGGAAATCTTTATTGATGAGCTGAATGAGAAATCCGGTAGCTTTGATGACAATGATAAGCAGTATCGCGTAAGCTACAAGAATCTTCAGACATTCAATGGAACCTCTTGTAAGGCAGAAAATATCGTATCTGCTACAAAAGAGAAGGAAGATGGAAAAGGCTATTACATTGAGACTGCAATCAAATGGACTGCGCTTTCACCGGAGGCAGGAAAACTGATTGGTCTGGATGTACAGATTAATGATGCTAAGGATGGCAGCCGTCTTGGTACACTGAACTGGTATGATGCCAGCGGAAACGGATATCAGAATCCAAGTGTATACGGCACTGCAGTATTGGCAGACGGTGTTATCACAAATCAGGATGCTGTCGATGCAGTAAATGAGCTTATCAAGGCTTTGGGTGCTGATTATACAGCAAAAAACAAGGAATTATTAAAAGAGATTGACCAAAAATATGCCGCACTTTCCTTTGCAGACAGAGCAGGCGTTTCAGGCTATCTGGCAGCAAAGAAGACATTTGCAGCAGCAGAGGCAGGAGCCAATAATAAGGCTGCTTCCGATGTAAAGGAGCTGATTAATGCGATCGGTAAGGTTGAACTCGCAGAAAACAGCAAGGCACTGATCGATGCAGCAAGAAAGGCATATGATGCACTTACAGAAGATCAGAAGAAGCTGATCTTGGCAGAGGAGCTGAAGGTTCTGACAGATGCAGAGGAAGCTTACGATGCACTTGATGCTGCAGCTAAGGCTGAGGCAGAAAAGAAAGCGAAGGAGGATGCAGCGAAGGCTGATGCCGTTAAGAAAGCAATTGCAGCCATCGGTAAGGTAGATGCATCAGAGGACAGCAAGGCTAAGGTTGAGGCTGCCAGAAAAGCATATGCCGCACTGACAGAGGATCAGAAGAAGCTGGTTGAGGCTAGTCAGTTAAAGCTGCTTACAGAAGCAGAAGCTGCATATCAGCAGGCTGTCGAAGAGAGCAAGAAGACAAACGAAGAGACAAAGCCGGAAGATGCAACGAAGTATGTTGCCAAATTCTCTGCGAAGTCTACTTCCATCCAGAAACGCAAATCATCTACTAACTTAGCTAAGGATATTGCGATTACTGCAGGCGACAAGATTGTGAAGTGGGAAACATCAAACAAGAAGGTTGTTACTGTAACAAATAAGGGCAAGATCACAGGTAAGAAGGTCGGTAAGGCGACGATCACTGTCACGACAGACAAGGGCGCAAAGGCTTCTATCACAGTATACGTTAAAGCAAAGAAGGTTGCGACCACAAAGGTAACAGTGAAGAATGCCAAGACAGATCGCGTAGTTAAGAAGGCTACCCTGAAGAAGGGCAAAAAGCTCACACTCAAGGTTGTGACGAATCCGATCACAACACCTGATAAGGTAACATTCAAGTCAAGCAAGAAGAGCGTTGTTACCGTTACTAACAAGGGTGTTATCACAGCTAAGAAGAAAGGGAAAGCAACAATTACTGTAAAATCAGGAAAGAAAACTGCAAAGGTTCAAATAACCGTCAAATAGAGTGTGTAAGGACGAAATGATTTTTGGATCCAAGGGGACCGCTAAGTATTTAGCGGTCCTCTTTCGATGTGCACTTGTAAAGCAAACCGTAAAGCGATAAAAAGCCGGTCAAATCATTTGGAAAAAGAAGTGGAACAATGTCAGCCATAAACAACTGGCAAAGGAAATATATGGACATGCTTTTGTGTTTTACCGCCTGCAGTTTCTGTCAAAATGTCCGTGTTTCGACAAAATGATTTACAGACATACGACGGATGGGATTGATCTGGAAAACAAAGTGGATCGCTATCAGGTAATTTGGGAAATATTGTGGAAAATTGATGATTTTGGTGTTTTTTCTTTCTTTTTCTTACATTTTATTGTATAATAAGTAAGTACGAAAACGATTAAGTAAAGTTCGCAATCGAATAATATATTTTTAGGAGGCAGAAATGGCTAAGAAGACAACAGTACCTGTTTCATCTACGTTTGATAAGGAACTCTTCAAGCGCAGCGTGCTCTACAATGTAAGAACTCTTTATCGTAAGACGATGGAGGAAGCAACTGACCAGCAGATTTTTCAGGCAGTATCTTATGCAGTCAAGGATCAGATTGTGGAAAACTGGATGGAAACACAGAAAGAATACGAAAAAAAAGATCCGAAGACAGTTTATTATCTGTCCATGGAATTCTTAATGGGCCGTGCACTTGGTAATAACATGATCAACCTGCAGGCTTATGATCAGGCAAAGGAGGCACTGGAAGAGCTTGGTGTTGATATCAACGTGATCGAAGATCAGGAGCCGGACGCAGCACTCGGTAATGGTGGCCTTGGAAGACTTGCAGCATGTTTCCTGGATTCACTTGCAACTCTTGGTTATTCTGCTTACGGCTGTGGTATCCGTTACCGTTACGGTATGTTCAAGCAGGAGATCCGCGACGGCTATCAGGTGGAAGTACCGGATAACTGGTTAGCAGATGGCAATCCGTTTGAGCTCCGTCGTCCCGAATACTCCAAAGAAGTTAAATTCGGTGGTTATGTATCCGTATATCAGGATAAAAACGGCCGCAACAACTTCAAGCAGGAAGGTTATCAGTCAGTAACTGCTGTACCGTATGATCTGCCGGTTGTAGGTTATGGCAATGGTATTGTAAATACACTTCGTATCTGGGATGCACAGCCTGTAGAGTGCTTCCAGCTCGATTCTTTTGATAAAGGTGATTACCGCAAGGCTGTAGAACAGGAAAACCTTGCAAGAAATATTGTAGAAGTCCTGTATCCGAATGACAATCATTATGCAGGTAAAGAGCTTCGTCTGAAACAGCAGTACTTCTTTATTTCCGCATCCGTACAGGAAGCAGTTGAGAAGTATATGCGTTCCCATGATGATATCCGTAAATTCCATGAGAAGGTTACCTTCCAGCTGAATGATACCCATCCGACCGTTGCAGTTGCAGAACTGATGCGTATTCTGATGGATGAATATTATTTAACATGGGATGAAGCATGGGATGTCACAACAAAGACATGTGCTTATACAAACCATACGATCATGGCAGAAGCACTGGAGAAATGGCCGATCGAGCTGTTCAGCCGCCTGCTTCCGCGTATTTATCAGATCGTAGAAGAGATCAACCGTCGTTTTGTGATGGAGATTGAAGCAAAATATCCCGGTAATCAGGAGAAGATCCGCAAGATGGCGATCATCTATGACGGTCAGGTCAAGATGGCACATCTGGCAATCGCAGCAGGCTACAGCGTAAACGGTGTTGCAAGACTGCATACAGAGATCTTAAAGAATCAGGAGCTGAAAGACTTCTATGAAATGATGCCAGAGAAGTTCAACAACAAGACAAACGGTATCACACAGCGTCGTTTCCTGCTCCATGCAAATCCACTTCTTGCAGAGTGGGTAACAGCCCATGTTGGTGCGGACTGGATCACGGATCTGCCAAAGATCAAGAAGCTTGCTGTTTATGCGGATGATGAAAAGGCACAGCAGGAATTCATGAATATCAAGTACCAGAATAAGGTAAGACTTGCAAAATACATTTTAGAGCACAACGGTGTTGAGGTAGATCCGCGTTCTATCTTCGATGTACAGGTAAAACGTCTGCATGAGTACAAACGTCAGCTGCTGAACATCCTGCACGTTATGTACTTATACAATGAGATCAAAGAGCATCCGGATATGGAATTTTTCCCAAGAACATTCATCTTCGGTGCAAAGGCAGCTGCAGGTTATAAGAATGCCAAGCTGACGATCAAGCTGATCAACTCCGTAGCTGATGTGATCAATAACGATGCATCTATCAATGGTAAGATCAAGGTTGTATTTATTGAGAACTACCGCGTATCCAATGCAGAGCTGATCTTTGCGGCAGCAGACGTTTCCGAGCAGATTTCTACAGCATCCAAGGAAGCATCCGGTACAGGTAACATGAAGTTTATGTTAAACGGTGCGCTGACGATCGGAACAATGGATGGTGCCAATGTGGAGATTGTAGAAGAAGTCGGAGCAGAAAATGCTTTTATCTTCGGTCTTTCTTCTGATGAAGTGATCCACTATGAGAACTGCGGCGGATATGATCCGATGGAGATCTTCAACAACGATGCAGATATCCGTAAAGTGCTGATGCAGCTGATCAACGGTACTTATTCACCACAGGATCCTGAGCTGTTCAGAGATCTTTACAATTCACTGCTGAATACACAGTGTACAGCAAAGGCAGATACTTACTTCATCCTGAAGGATTTCAAGTCTTACGCTGAAGCACAGAAGAAGGTAGAAGCAGCTTACATGGATGAAAAGGGCTGGGCAAAGAGTGCAATCTTAAATACAGCATGCTCCGGCAAGTTTACATCTGACAGAACCATCCAGGAATATGTAGATGATATCTGGAAGCTTGACAAGGTTGTTCTGCCGAAGAAAAAAGAAGTGAAAAAGACAGTTACAGCAGAAGAAAAATAAAATAAGGGTATTTTGGGTTATAGTTACTATAGAAAGAGCCGGCTTTAAGGGGTTAAAGCCGGCTCGCTTTTTTGTTATGACGACCGCTGATCAGAGAGAAACTTCGTTCCTGTTACAGTGGATGCACACACTTTATTTTGTATCTGGAAATTATATATCGGCAGAAGTCAGTCCGATAACTGCCCGGTCAGATGGGCGATACTTTTCCGGAAAACGTCTGTTGTTTCCTCTGTTGTATAGATCAGCTTGTAATAGGAAGTATGCATAAGAAAGTCTTTAAAATCCTGAATGATATGGGGCTCCTTCATAATACACACCTGTGCCAGAGCATTTTCCGGTGTCGTGTGTGAAAAGAGGATCGCACTGTCATAAATAAAGAATTCCATCTGGGGACGGAATGCTTCTGTTTTAGACAGAATAAAACGTTTGTGCCCGGATTGGTTGGCAGAGATCAGACGCTGCAGGATCAGGATCCTGTCTTCGATGGAAAGTGGGTGATACAGATCGGAAGGAATCTGATAGATAATACCGTTTTCCACAAAGTCGTCATAGCCCTTTTTAGAAAAGATAGACAGAAAATCCGGTGTTCGCTGCAGATATTTACATTGCTGCAAGAGTGTTTCGGACAGAAGCCGTATTTGTATCGGATCCAGATCTTTGTTAATGCATCTTTGTACCATTTCTTCATCTACAAAAGAACTGATGCACGGTTGTGATTCCAATGTGTAGGTGTAACGTGCGTGGCTGGAAAGAGAAATACACGTAGACAGGAAGGCGGCTGTATCGATATCTTCCAGAAGTGGCATGGAAGCCTGCAGCATACCATCAAAATGCTGTTGATAATACGTAACACTTTCTTTTGGCAGGAACAGTGCATTCTGACAGTCGCCCGACAGCAATACGACATTTCGTGGAAGAATCATATAGTAAGGATACGGGATCCCGGCGAGCTTACAGGCTGCAATTTCCTCATAACAGTAATAAAGCTCGCAGTCCCGTGGTGCTGTCATGGCGAACGGGAATAAGGTGGAGAGTGTTTTAAGATTTAGCAGGGAGGCTTCATCCTGATCGCCGGATGTTTTGGAGAACGTTACGATGTGTCTGATTCGGAGCCCATTAAGGTCTGCGGTCTGTAACTGCATATATAAGCAGCTGAAGAACTGATTGTGAAAGTCGGAAATGGTATATAAGTATGTATCGGAATGCTCTGCCGTTTCTGATGCGAGGAGATGGCATATTGTTGTGATGACAGGGTAGAATCCGGTCACGGGGCATGACTGCTGCAATTGCAGACAGGGAAGAACAGTTGAGCTGTGATCTGCCTTAGGCAGATCAGTAGCAGGAAGATTGACACCCTCTAACAGATCCTTCAGATACATATGCTTCTGATAAGTCACTTCTCCAATCTGTGAAATCAGAAATGCCTGATCCAGTTCTCTTTTTTCTGTGACGGAAAGTCCAAGGAATGGGAGGATTTTTGATAAATTTTCCTGACTGATCGGGCGTTCTCCCGACAGAGCCTTCTGCAGGGTGGTGCGATTGATGCCGCTGTCTATTGCCAGCTGGTAAATGGTGTGATTGCTCTTTGATATATATTCCTTTAACAGTGCATGAAGTGGTTTCATATGTGTGCTCCCCTCTTATATTTCCCGGTGACTGGAATGAAATTAATAGTTGTATGATATGATGTCGGGGTTCCAAGTTCTTTCACCCACCTATGAGCAAGCTCATGTGGGTTTAGACCTTTTGCCCCGGACATTGTTATATTTATTATATCTGTTTTTCGGAAAATTTCCAGCGGGAATAGAGTTCGGAAATGACAGAAGTATACAAAAAGATTGTCACAATTTGTGTCACATATTTAGAAACACCATATAATGTGCTATCCTAAAAAACAGAAACATTGTCGAAATATCTGGTCAGATCCTTGATCAGCTTCAGGATCAGCTGTTTTTCCTGATCGTTGCGGTTAATGACCTGGGCAAGAATCTGTGTTGTACAGGGATCATAGGTATGCGATATTGGCAAAGAGGTTTCAAAAAAAGCGGAAAGTTCAATATGAAGTGCAGTACAGATCTGTTCCAGTACTTTTACGGTCGGATTTTTCAGATTGCGCTCTAAAAGACCCAGATAGGTCGTTGTAATACCTGAAGAAAGCGCAAGCTGCTCCTGACTGAGTCCCTGCTCCGTCCGAAGCTCTTTTATTCTGTTTCCGATATTACAATTATTGTTTTTTTTCATAACCATAGTTTAGTTTATTGACATGGAAAGTTCAAATTGCTATAGTTATTATGTGCATAAATAACTATAGTTTATGCACTTTCGGTGGGAAAAGGAGGGATACGATGCAATGTAGCAGACAAGTCAGGAATCGTTGTACCTGCATAAGGAAGAATATACAGGGAAAGGACATGTTCTAACGGATTATGAGGAGATATGCTGCATAGGAGTTTTTGCGATATGGCAGTATGAAAGGGAGAAAACAGGAGCCGTAGCTTATGGACAGATAAGTTACGGCTCCTGTTTTTTATGTTATGGCGACGAGGAAAATGCACGCATTTATGCGATGCATTTGACGACCGCTAATCAGAGCGAGATTCGCAGAGCGTATCTCGTCTCTGTAATTATGAAAAAGTAAATTTATTTACTAAATTGTACGTTCCTGTCCCCAGAAGAAAAGGGCAACAGTACCAGGACCGGTATGACTGCCGATCGTTGTACCGATAGAGTTGATCTCCACTTTGCCGTTCAGATGCGGGAAAGCAGCTTCTACAAGATCTGCCACAGCTTTGGCATCTTCATAGCAGGCTGACTGGGAAATGTAGCATTTGCCGTTGTAATCGGTTCCGTTTTCAGCAAGCTCTTTCATCTTATCTGCGATAGCAGCAATGACTTTT
>Ga0129311_1001004_pt1 | contig 21627 bp, 9 predicted proteins | sample Go1ome_FD_94435 | JGI IMG/M metagenome (GOLD analysis project Ga0129311, IMG submission 94435) | Western lowland gorrila individual fecal microbial communities from Wisconsin, USA - Go1022B metagenome | ecosystem: Host-associated > Mammals > Digestive system > Large intestine > Fecal | place... | reverse complement strand
GATGAAGTATCATCAGGCTTAGACGAAGTATCATCAGGCTTTGACGAAGTATCATCAGGCTTTGATGAGTCATCAGCCTTTATTGTGAACTCTTTGGTCAGCGTGCCGCTATACCTGCCGATACCCTCAACGGTCACCTTAGCAGTTCCCGGTTCAATGTTGCCTGTGTAGGTCACCTTGTAATCTGTGCCCTCAACAAGTTTTGTGTCGCCGTCCATGACAGTGACCGCAGGCTTTATCTCTCTGCCTGTGTACTCAGCATCGTCTGCATCAAGTGTCAGCACACAGCCGTCCATAGTGCGCTCGGTTATGTCGAACTCTGCTGTCATACTGCCTGTATAGTTTTTGATACCCTCTATCTCAATGGTCGCAGTACCTCTCTGAACATTGTTCTTGTAGTTAACATTGAAGTCCTTGCCCTCTGTCAGACCCTTTATGGTAACAGTCGGGGTCTTGGCAGTGCCGTCATACTCAAAACTGTTCTGCGAAAGTTCAACAGTGTGCTTGGTGATATCGGCAGGCTGTATCTCAAAAGTCTTTGATACCTTTCCGCCGAAGTTGTTCTCGCCAACTATCTCAATGATAGCTGTGCCTGCATCAACGTTCCTGTAGTAGTTTACAGTGTAGTCACTGCTCTTTACGCCTGCTACAGTCACCTTAGGTTCAAAAGCAGTACCGTCATACACATACCTGCCGCTGTCAACGGTTATCTTTGCACTTGATATCTCAGCCTTGTTTATCTTGAAAGTCTTGATTATCTGACCCTCATAGCCGCCTATACCGTCAATGATGACCTCAGCTGTACCGTAGTTCAGGTTGTTGTTGAATGTCAGGGTGTAGTCCTTATCCTGTGTCAGGTAACCGCCCGCGCTCCTTACCTTTACGGTAGGTGTCTTCTCGGTGCCGTCATATACCACCTGCGAATACTGTACGCTTGCGCTGAATTTCGAGATATCGGTCTTCGAGATATCGAACTTTATCTCGCGCGAGCCCTCATAGCCGCCCAAACCTTCGATGGTCACTATGCCCTTGCCCGCATTGATGTTGTCAGTCACGGTCATTCTGTAGTCAGTACCCTCTGTCAGGCGTTTGCCGTTGTTGGTCACTGCCACAGCAGGTTCCTTAGCGTTACCGTCATAGTTGAAGCTGTCAGGATTGAGAGTTACCTCCAGTGCGCTGACAGGTGTCTTTTCTATCTCGAAATCAACAGTCTTGGTATTGCCATAGCTGTTCTTGCCCGCGATGACAACACTTGCAACACCTGCATTTACGTTATTCTCGAACTTTACAGTGTAGTCGGTGTTCTCTCTCAGCAGTACGCCGTTATTGTACACCTTTACCTCAGGTTCTTTATCTGTGCCGTCATAGCTGAAACTCTCAGGCGAAAGCACGACATCACAGTTGTTTATGTCAGCCCTGTTGATCTTGAAAACAGTTTCGACAGTTTCAGGGTAGTTTTCAGAACCGACAACTGTTACCTTGCCGTTGCCGACCTTTACATTGTCCTTTACTGTCACTGTGTAGTCCTTGCCCTCAGTAAGAACAGTGCTGCCGCTGCTGACTATTACATCAGGTATCTTAGCCTCGCCGTCATAGTAAAATTCTTCCGGATCAAGTTCGACCTTCAGCTGTTCAAATACGCTCAGTGTTACGGTGTCGCTGACAGTTCCCCTGCCGTTGGTCACTGTGATATTGACATTTCCTGCATTCTTGACTGTCACCTTGCCAAGTTCGTCAACTTCTGCCACATCAGTGTTGTCAGATGACCAGTTCAGCTTATCGTCAGCCGCATTGCCCTGTGCATTGGTCTGTGATATTTTCAGCTGATAGGTCTTATCGCCTGTGGAAACTCTTCTAACATCGAAATCCCTGCCGTTCTTGTCAAGAATATTCAGTTCAGCCGCCGCATCAACGAATGTTACTGCACTGCTGTTGGCATTAGCATAGTTCTTTGCAGTGCAGGGTGAAGCACCGTACAGCAGTACTTTCTTGGTTGCGGTCTTTGTCGCAGTGAAAGCGGAAGAACCTATCTTCACATTATAGTTCTTGCCGAAGTCAACAAATTCCAGCAGTCTGCAATTGTAGAGCGCCTTATCCTTTATCTCAGCGAGATCCTTGTTCAGTTCAACGCCTTTCAGATAATAAGCCGACATCATCGCGTTGGTGTTGATGGTCTTTACATCATCCGGTATGGTGAATATCTCGTCCTGCTTCATCAGCGGGTAAACGTACAGCACACTGCCGTCCTTGTTGTAAAGCACACCGTCTTTTGAAGAGTAATTCGAGTTCGCATCAGCAACTTCGATGTACTCTATTGGCGTATAGCCGTTATTTACTATGTCTTCTTCCTTAACGGTTATGTTGAACATGTTCAGCTGTATCACGCTTGCAGTCGATGGGAAGCTGATACGCTGCATGCAGTAGTTGTTAGTGAATGCGCCGCTGCCGATGGTAACTACCTTTTCTGGTATCACATAAACGCCCTCAGGGTCGCTTACAGTACCAAAAGTATGCAGCCTGTAGCAGTTGTTGAAAGCATTGGCATCTATGACAGTAATGGTATCATCGGGTATAAGCACAGTTTCCAGACTGGTGCAGCCGCCGAACAGATTTTGTGCGATGCTGGGCATGTTAGAACCCGAAAGGTCAACCCTTACCAGCGAAGTATTGTTCGAGAAAGCACTTCCCTCGATTATGTTTGAACTGCCCGACTTCGCAGGTCTTACTATGGTGATATCCTCCAGAGCACACTTCTCGAAAGCGTTCTTCTTTATAGTTATCAGCGAATTTGGGAAATTGGTCTTGTTGCCGTCATAGTCAGAGGAGAAACGCATCAGCTTTATGCAGCCGCTGAATGCGCTGTCGCCTATCTGTTCCAGCTTTGAACCTTCCTCCCACTGCACGCTCTCCATCAGTGAGCAGCCCTTGAATGCGCTGCTTTCTATCATAGTGATATTTGCGGGGATATAGGCTTCTTTCAGCGCTGCGCAGTTCTCAAACGTTGATACGTTTATTACCGAAAGATTGCTAAGCGCGGGCATGCCGTCAACAGTACGGGGCATTTCTGTAAGGCTCGTGCAGTTCTTGAATGCAGATGCGCCCACCTGACGCACGCTGTCGCTGACCTGAATGCTCTCCAGTGCGGCACAGCCTGCAAATGCGCTCTCGGCAATGGTAGAAACATCACCGTTCAGAACTATGTGACCCATGTTCAGGCAGTTCTCGAAAGCGCTCTTCTGTACGACCACCAGCTGGTCGGGCAGCGAAACTGTATCGTTCGCCACATTGTTGTAGTTTGAACCTATTATCGACTCACAGCCCTTGAACGCAGCCTCACCTATAACGCCGAAGTTGGTATAGCCCTTATTGTCAGTGAGGATATTTATGTACCTGAAACTCTTGCAGCCGTTGAAAGCATTCGACTGAACGCCGCCGCATGTCGCGGGGAACTGCAAAGTATAGTCGTATACCGATGTACCGTCATCGGGTGTCAGTGTTTCCAGCGATGTACAGCCGCTGCATGCGTTATCCATGATAGCACCCAGCTTCGGTGACACCTTTATATCCTTGAGAGAAGTACAGCCCTGAAGCACGCTCTTGTTCATATAAATGACCCTTGTGGGGAAGTTTATGAATTTAAGCGAGGTACAGCCCTGCATCGCACTCTGTCCCACCGAGTTGACATCTGCCAGATATATCTCTGTCAGACCTGTGTCGTTCATAAAGCACTGCGAGGGGACTGTCACCACAGTTTCGGGCAGCTTTACCTTGTCCTTATAGCTGAGCCAGTCATTCTCGGCATTAGCCATATCTGCTCTGGGATATATCGCTATCAGCGGGCAGCCCGAAAATGTTCCGCCGTTGGAAGTATCATCGGGGTCAGGAGTAGAACTGTCTATCGGATGTTCATATTTATATTCTTCATCTTTATCATTGAAAGAAGTGCTGCCGTCAATATAATTCAGGCTGTCAGATACCACCAGTTTCTCCAGCGACTTGCAGTTCTGGAAAGCGCTGCCGCCTATACTGGTAACAGAATCGGGCAGTATTATGGAGTTTAGCACAGTACAGCCTGTAAATGCGCCGACACCTATCAGTTCGCACTGAGAATTTGTACCAAGTTCGTTGCCGAACCATACTGTCTTAAGGGCAGTACAACCGCTGAAAGTCTGGTTTGGCAGTGCAGGCAGGCTGTCAGGCACGATGAAACTCTGCAATGCAGTGTCGCCGCTGAACACACTTGTACCCATATACTCCAGTCCGTTAGGCAGAGTATTGTGTTCTTCATCGCCGTCAACTATAAGTTCCTGAAGCATGGTATCCTTTGAGAAAGCGCTTGAATAAATGCTTCTGACGATAGTACCGCTGCCGAAGTCAACAGTTTTCAGCATAACATCCGAAGCAAATGCGTTTGCACCGATATTATCCACATAAGTGCCGTCAGCAAAATCTACCCTTGCCAGCTGAGCGCAGCCCGTGAAGGCGTTTGCATCGATAATATCCAGCGTTTTCGGGAAATCAAGTTCTTTCAGCGCCTTGCAGTTTGAAAATGCCGATGTGCCGATGGTCTTTATAACGCCATTGAAGTTTATATGCTCGATGAACGGGCAGTTAGAAAATGAACCGCTGCCGATGGCAGTAACATTGTTCAGCTGTAATGTATTGTCGCGGTTGCTGCCAACGAAGTTCGCACAGCCTGAAAAAGCGCTGTTGCCAATGCTGGTTATGCTGTCACCGAACACTGCGTACTGGAGGTTCTTACAGCCTGAGAACAGGCTTGCGCCTACCTCATTTATAAAGCCGTCCTCAAAATATACCTGTGAAAGGTTCACTAACGAACTTAAACTGCCGTCAGACGGCTTTGCGAGAACTATCTTACACTCGTTAAGTTCTACGTGGTCTTCTTCTTTCTGGCTTTTATCCATCTCAGCCTGAAGTTTTGAGAACATCTCGCTCTTGTAGCCTGTGATATCGAAGTGTATCTCCTTAGACAGCTTCACATCATCAAAGAACAGCATGGTCGGGGTGAACGTAATGGTCATCTTCGCTGTATCGACACTTGCCGCCATCATTTTATCGGCTGACACCGCCTTGAAACTTGCTGCCTGAACTACTATGGGATTTGCAAAAGGCAATACCTGTGCTATTTCGGGAACAGGTGCCGCACCAAAAGTCATCAGCAGTGCTGCAAGCCCTGCCGCGATCCTTTTCTTGATCATAGATCATCTCTCCTTTATAAAATACTTTTAACCCAACGGATATAAATATCCGTCAACATTATATCATAAATTTAAATTCGTTTCAACAATTTGAGCATTTTAAACTTCATCAGAATGCGAAAATTGTAGACATGCACAAACCTTTTCAATATAGAACTTTGTTTTTCACATCTTATTAATATAATTCATAATTATAAAAAATTCCCCCTTTTGAATGCAAAAGGGGGAAGATATCAGCAGCCGAAGCCGCCTTTATTCTGTTCTCAGTGCAATAACAGGGTCTTTCTTTGCCGCTATCCTTGACGGGAACAAGCCTGCCACCAGTGTCAGCAGAATGCTTATCAGCACCAGTATGCCTGCCGCCGCGTAAGGTATAGCCGCACGCATGGGCACTGTTGTCAGGTGTGCGATTATCGCATTTATCGGTATCGTCAGCAGATAGCTGAGTCCTACGCCCAGTATGCCTGCCACCGCGCCCACGATGACAGTTTCCGCATTGAATACGCGGGAGATATCTCTCTTTGAAGCACCGATAGAACGGAGTATACCGATCTCCTTTGTTCTCTCCAGTACCGAGATATATGTGATTATGCCTATCATTATCGAAGATACCACCAGCGAGATAGCAACAAATGCTATCAGCACATAGCTTATGGCGTTTATTATCGAGGTCACGGAAGACATCATAACGCCCACTATATCGGTGTACTCTATCTCGTCAGCTTCTTCGGCATTATCGTTGTACTCGTCTATCAGTTCGATGATGCGTTCTTTCGAGGCAAAATCCTTCGGATAGATATTTATGCTGCTGGGGTTTTCAAGTGTTGCATAGCCGAGCACCACCATGTTAGCGTCATATGTGGTGTTTGAGAACTTGCCGCTGTTCGCCAGCTGGTCGAGGTTCTGCTGGGTGGTCTCGGTTATCATGCCCTGCATCATAGCCAGCTGTTCGTCAGACAGGCTTGCGAGGAACTCCTTCTGTGCATCAGTCAGACCGCCCATGAAGTCACCGTTTCCGCTCATAAGCGAACCCATGTCAAGACCGCCCATAGCATTCATGCCCATGTCGGTGAGTTCCTACATCTGTTCTTTATTGCCGCCCTGCGCCATATAAGCCGCAGCTTCCTCCTCAGTCATACCCTCAGGCAGCTGACCTGCCATAAGTGCCGCCAGCTGTTCGTCAGAAAGTTCGGGCATTTCCGCAGCAGGTGCCTCAGCGGACATCTGTGCCATCATCGCCGTAAACTCTTCATCGCTCATGCCTTCAGGCTTTTCGCCTGCCATCAGTGCTGCAAGCTGTTCATCGGAAAGTTCGGGCATACCCGCAGCGGGTGCAGACTGTTCGGCAGTTTCCTCAGCAGTAGGTTCTTCCTCTTTCTGAGGTTCTTCCGTTTCAGCGTCTTTCGGCTGTTCGTTCTCTTCGTCATTTTCGCCCTTGAACTTAAGACCGCTGAACACATCGATATCGGGTTTTTCCTGCTGTTCCTTGACTATCTCACTGTCCTTGACCTCATTTACAAGGTACTCCATCAGTTCGTGCTTGTAGGCGATGCCGCCGTTGATGGAAGTTGCCGCCGCATCGTCATTGGGTCTTAAGATACCAACAACGGTGACTTCCAGACCCTTATCGACAACATCGACCATGTAATCGTAGTCGTCCTTCATATCCTCCCACACGCCGTCTTTCTTGCGGTAGAAATCTGTGGTGGGAACGACCTTGAATTTCAGGTCGAGCAGTTCATCGTAGGTATAGCTGTGCTGTTCGTTATTGAGTTTGACCTCTTCGCCTGTGATGGCTTTTCTCACGATGCCGTTTATCTCGGAAGAATCCAGCAGACCCAGCGAGTAGAGGATATAGTCGTTTATCTCGTTGTACTTATCGACTATCAGCACTGTTTCGCTGTACTTTTCGGGCATGCGTCCTGCGATGATGTCATACTGCGACTTGATCAGGTCATCGTTGTCTATCATTTCATTCCACACATCCATGCCGCGCATCGGACTTCCCTTTGCGCCGCCCATAGACATGCCCATCATCTGTGTTTCGCTGAGGTAGCCCATATCCATCAACACCTGCGAGGGGTTTACCTGATATGCGCCCTCAGAGGTATCAGCCTTGAACACGTTGAGGGTGGTGGCGTAGCCGTACTTGATATCGCTGGTGAGTGTCTTTATCTCCTTGTTCTCATCAAGGAAAGTCTTGAACTTCTCAAGATTGTTGACTTTGGTTTCCTGCATCAGCGTGTTTATCATACGCGCCATCTGGTTCTGCGAGTAGACCTTATCCATATCGTGATCGCGGGAAGCCTCTCTGTCCTCTGCCATCATGCTCATTATCTCACCGACACTGGCAGTGGTCTGTTCGATGGTCAGCGGGTAAGTGGAGAGGGTATCAGACTGCACCTGGTCGATATAGACCTGCACGCCGTTGGATATCGAAAGTATCAGCGCGATGCCGATAATACCTATCGAACCCGCGAAAGATGTGAGCAGTGTACGCGCCTTTTTGGTCATCAGGTTGTTTCGGCTGAGGCTCAGCGCAGTCAGGAAGTTCATGGAAGTTTTCAGCTTCTTGCGCTCTTTCTTCTTCTCTGCCGCCGACTTCTCTTCCTTTACCGCGTTGGCATTGTAGGGGTCGGAGTCATCAGTCACCTTACCGTCCAGCAGTCTGATTATTCTTGAAGAATACTTTTCTGCCAGTTCGGGGTTGTGCGTTACCATGATTATCAGTTTGTCTTTGGAGATATTTTTCAGTATCTCCATTATCTGCACGCTAGTTTCGGTATCAAGCGCACCTGTAGGCTCATCAGCCAGCAGTATATCGGGGTCATTGACCAGCGCACGCGCTATCGCCACACGCTGCATCTGTCCGCCCGACATCTGGTTCGGCTTTTTGCTGAGCTGGTCACCCAGACCCACCTGTGTCAGCGCATCTATGGCGCGTTTTCTTCTCTCGGCTTTCGGAACGCCCGAAAGTGTCAGCGCCAGTTCGACATTTGCAAGCACCGTCTGGTGAGGTATCAGGTTATAGCTTTGGAAAACAAAGCCTATCGAATGGTTTCTGTAGCTGTCCCAGTCAGCGTCCTTGAAATCCTTTGTGGATTTGCCGTTGATGTTCAGGTCGCCGTCTGTGTAGCGGTCAAGTCCGCCGATTATGTTCAGCAGTGTGGTCTTACCGCAGCCCGACTGTCCCAGAATGGACACGAACTCGTTCTCGCGGAAATCGATGCTGACACCTTTGAGCGCCTTGACAGTGGTGTCACCCACCACATAGTTTTTGGTTATCTCCTTTAAGCTAAGCATAGTTCACTTCCTTTTTCTACCATTGACAATAATATCCATATATGTGTGGTCGTACATACCATATTATTATATAACTTATTTATGAATTTGCACAGCGCATATCATGAACGCATTGTTAATTAGCAAATGCCATTTTCCACATGCTGACCTGTCTTTAAGTGATGCACGACCGCCTGCGGCAAGGGGGGAAAAATAAATACGCCTACCACCTTAAGTTATGTAAAACCACCTTTTTTTATGACGTGTCAGCGTGATGACCACACAATAAAAAAGTGCGCAGTCACTCACGGCTGCGCACGATATTCAAGAATTATTCTTCTTCGGGCTTGCCCAAAACAGAAGTCAGCTGCATTATCAGTTCGCTGAAATACCTGTCGCTTACCTCACCCACCGCCACGGGCTGTGCGCGGTAAAGGTCTGCACCCGGCTTATAGAGTTCCAGCTTATTTATTGTAACATCTTCGCCCTCAAAGTCGTAGTTGACTATACTTGCACCTGAAAATTCCAGATCAGCCAGCACGCCCTCAGCCAGATAACTGCCGTCAGACTGCTTTGTGCGTCTGCTGACATCTTCGCGCCAGAAATAGTAGAAGAAGCCTGCGTCCTCAGCCTGACCCTTGTACCAGCCCGCTTTTGTCATCTTGCCTATCAGCGAAAGGCTGTTCAGTTCGATACCGTCAAAGCGCATTATCGCATGCGACTTTCTCTCTTCATCGGTCATTCTGTAGACCTTTCTTTCAAGCTGCGGGAAGGGCTGGACTATCTCGTAATCTTCAAGCTGTTCTTTCCACTGAGATATCTGTTCTTCGGTCAGTTCCAGCGGGTGTACAAGACCGATACTGCCGTTTGGCGCAAGTTCGATCTCATCGTCCTCGATACTGTTGAAACTGCCCTCTTCGGTGTATCGGAAAGTTTCTGTCAGCCTGCCGTTCTCGTCATACAGCCCCCATATCAGCCCGATGGCAAAGCCGTGCATCACCGCATTTTTCACGAACAGGGCGTTCCAGCCCTCCTGCGACCACTTTCTGTCGTTCATCAGCACGCTTTCAAGACGTGCTTTCTGGTTGGCGGCAACGGTCTTCAACTGCTTCTTCATTTCCTTGAAGTCTGCCGATGCTGCCGCAGCTTTTTCGGCATCATCATTGACGCCGGGCTTCGGCAGGTTCTTAACCTGTTTGTCGCCGCTGAATATCTGCAATTCGTTGCCTGATGCAAGATATACCTTGAACTGACGCGGTCCGAAATCGAACTCCCTGCACATGTTCTCGTCAAATCCGAGGTCGGGGACTATCTTATCTGCAAGTTCTTCGGTGGTCAGACCCAGTTCTTCTGCCGCATTTCTAAGGGCATCTGCCGCCGCGCCGCGCACCATCTTGTTCTTGAACTTGCGCGACATACCGTCAACATTCATAAGCGCTGTGGTACTGCCGCTGAGTGCCATCGCTCTTACAGCTTCGGAAGCTATTGCACCTCTCGAATTTTCGCCCCAGTACTTGATGTAGTGCATGAAGTCATCTACCATAGCGTTGCCGCCGTGTATAGCCGCAAAATACAGCACCCACTTGGTCTTTGCCTGTGCGCCGTTATCCAGCCACTTGCCGAACACTTCTGCGGCAAATCCTTCAAGACTGCGCTTGTCCAGCTTTTCAGCCAGACTGTTTGCTGTGGGGCTGACACCAAAATTCGTCATAGCCGCATAGCACATCAGCAGTGCTTCGAGATAATTCTTGGGCGCTTCCGTACCGTCTGCATTAGTTACCTCTTTGTGTGCGCCCTCAAAGCACCACGCGACTTTCTTAGCCTTGCCGCCTTTTGTCAGTTCGGCAACTATGTCAACAGGTGCGCCCGAACTTTCCTCTTCAGGCTTCTGTGAAACTGCCGCGCCTATCAGCAGTGCTATCCTGTCCTTTATCTTGGCGGACTTCTCTTTTTCAAGCGCAGCATTCAGCGCATCTTTGTACATCTCAGCGCCCTGCTTTTCTATTACGGAAACAGCCATCTCACGGGCGGCGGATTTCTTTCGGGTCAGCAGTTCTGCGATATCATCGTGCCAGCCTGTCTGATGACCCAGCAGAGATATCAGTTCGGTCTTGACCGCCTTACTGCTGTCTTCCACCATCGCCATTATCTTCTCTTTATAGCGCTTGGGGTCGTGGTCGAACGCCATTACCGCCATCTGTCTGGCGATTGCGGAAAGGTCTGCCGTTTCCAGTTTTTCCAGTTCTTCGGCATGTTCTGCCAGCGCATCAGCCGCTCTTTTTATCGTTGATTCTTTATCGGAATAGAGTTTTTCGATACAATCAGCCACGCATTCCACCGCAGTATTTACAGGCAGACCTGCCCTGAACAGCATATCAAAGCACTTGTCCTCACGCTTGACCAGATCAAAGCCCGTCACGTCCTTGATGAACCAGTTCTTTGAATAGCCGACATCAGCCTGTATCAGCACTGTGTAGTATCTGCTGAAATAGTCATCTATGCCAAGATTTCCGTAGTAGTCTATATCCGTTCTGCTGCATGTGTTCCACTGTGCATTTTTCAGGACTTCCAGTATCTCGGCAGTATCGATATTGCCGTACAGGTATTCGATGACCTTGTCAGCATCCTGCGGCAGGCACTCTCTTAAAAATTCTTCAACTTTTTCGCTGACCGCATCGTTGATATCGGGGCAGGGCAGACCCAGTTTTTGCAGTGTTTCAGCCATGACCCTGACTGCCGCAACATCTGTCAGACCTTTCAGTGTGTCGGTGAAGAGCGCGGTGCGGTTTTTCGCGATATATGCCAGATGCGATGGGATATCAGCATTATTGTACCTGCCGTTTGCCGCAAGAAAACCTATATATTCCTTGTCGCACAGCTTGTCCGACTTGTCTATCATATCAAGCACCTTGTAGCATTCGCGGCGCACTGCCGTTTCAGCTATTTCCTTTGTGTGGTTTGCCGCCAGTTCGTTGAACTTTGCCAGCATATTTTTGTCAAAGCGAGCCGCTTCGCCCAGTGCCAGATGATATGTGACCTTATCATCATACCTCGAAGAAGATGATGCGCCTTTGGGATAATAGGCATCGAGAACCTTGATAATATGCTTTACCACATCACTCTCTTTCTCCGAGAATTCCAGCAACCGCGAATAGAGTATCATGCTCACCCAAGCGTTGTTCTCATATACTATATCGGCTATGTCGGCGGCGTTTTCGGCATCGGTGATATCATTTATGATTTTGCTCTCCCATGTCTTGCTCTCGCCGCAGACAATGCGCACAGCCTTTCCGCAGAGTTTTGCCTGCTCAGCACCTTTCCATGCGGTAAGCGCTTTCACGAAAAGTTCTGCGCAGAAGTCGGCTTCCCATTTTGTCAGGAAGCTGTCCATAAAGTCAACACTGCGCGTCCTGAATGCCGCCCACAAAAAGCAGAGAAATCTGTTTGTCAGTTCTTCGTTCTTCTGCTTGACTATCTCGACTTTTGCCGCCTGGTGGAACTTGCTCATCACATTGAGATCTATGACAGATACCGAAACTGCTTCCATCTTGTCGAGCAGTGTGTAGTCGGCAGGCTTTTCCATGTCCATAAAAGTTTCAAATACCTTAACATTCTCTTCGGGAAGTCCCTGTTTCACCAGCAGTTTTGCCAGTTTTGACTCCCCTTCCGCGTGGTTTGCAAATATCATTTCAATTACTCCTTTCAATGTCGGCTGTATGCCGATAAATACCATCCATAAAATTGTACCGTTATCAGAACGGTGACTGCTCTTCCATCAGCTTTTCGGGCTGCATCTTCGCCAGCGCACTGATGGTCTGCAAGCGTTTTTCGCCCAGTTCGATATATTCGTAAAGCGCCGTCATCTTTTGCAGGATACTTCCCGCATCGCCCACCAGACTGTGCCTGTAGGCAGATGCGCCGTCAAGCAGTGCAGAGGTCAGTTCGGCAAGATGCGCCATGCCGCAGTTTTCGGCACGCTTTGTCAGCTTGTCTTCGTCGCGTATCTCAGACCTCAGTCCGCAGTGTACGATGAATGCCAGCGTATTCCTCAGCCGCGTGAACAGACTCAGCAGACGCTCTGCATAGTCACCGAAAGCCTCAGTACCGTCATACTTTTCGGGCAGGAAATACTGCTTGTCATCAAAATAGTCGATAAAATCGTAGATCTCTATGGGGAAGATCGTCAGTTCGCCGTTCTGCACGCTCGCAGTGCCGAGAATGGTGTAATTTGCATCTGTATTCCCGACCATGCGCCGCGCTATCTTTTCAAGCAGTTCGATGAACGCTTTGGTTTCTGCACGGAACTTTGCCTTTACCTTTATGCGGCAGCCCCGCCAGTCCTCTATCTCCATTATGAAATTCTGGCTGTACTTGTCAAAGCGGTGGTAACAGCACTTTGTCGGGTGTATGAAAAACATTCTGTCAGTTTCATACTCGCCCGCTTCGTCAAGTTCTGCGGCTATCTGCCTGAAATCGTCAATTATCAGCTTATGCACCGCATGGCAGTTAAGGCTTGCTTTAGTCTGGCTTGCGACCTTTGTTTCTGCCGATGATGACAGCTTTTCACCGCTGACTTTCGCGCCCACCAGCACAAGTTTGCTCTTCATCACCGAACTTAGCGTTGCACCTAAGTCCCACGGGGACAGCGGCGGCACTCGGCGTGAACGGGTGCTTCCCTCATAATAAGTCGGGCGCATATCCGATATTGTCAGGAAATCCCTGCCCGATGTCCTGTTCTCGTCAAGGAAATAATATATCTCGCCCTTGTACTCACCGCCCGAAACATCACGCGCACCTATTGGCAGAAGGCTCAGTTCACCCCCCAGAGGTTCGTAACTGCGCCGAAATTCGCCCAGCGCTTCTTCTGTCAGCCGACCTTTTTCAAGAGCCGCCAGCAAGGTGTCAGCTTCACAGAGTTTTCTTGCAAATTCGTGGTCACTGAACGATGCACGCCTTTGCAGGTGCGCCGTAAGCAGACCGCCCACCTTGCGCATGACGCGCTCGGCATCTGCCGCTTTAAGACCGTGACAGCGCACCGCCGCCGCTTCGATGCGGGCGGGCATGTCATCGGGCATGCGCACCAGACCGTCTGTCAGTATCTCGCCCAGCAGACCCCTGCAAAGAGATGCGCAGTCATGCACACGCGCTTCGTCCTTATCGGAGAGGTACTTCACCTGCGGTGCGTTAGGTGCTGCCTGCACCTGTTTTGCTGCGGGAGTTTCGGCGGGTCGGGGCTTCTCCGTTTTTTCTTCGGGGGCGGGCTTTTCTGCGGGGACAGGTGCTTCATCTGCGGGTATAACGCCTTTCATAAGCACCAGCGCACCTATTATGTGCCTGCACACCGCCCTTGACGGACAGCTGCATGTGCTGTTTTCAAGCGGCGCTTTAAGCGTCACCGTTTCGCCGCCGAAGTTGAGGGTAATGCAGTCATCGCCCTCTTCAAACTCGGCTGTCAGACCCTCTGCGTCCTTGCAGGCGCGTTTGTATGTGCCTTTATTTGCAAGACCTATCAGCGCATCTTCATCGGCGGCGGCTATCAGCTGTCTTAATTTCTGTACTTTTTCAGTCATATGCCGCCCCCTATCCGAACACTTTGCCGATGCAGCCGCCCAGCTGGTCGGGGGTCATCGCACCGACAAAAGCGCCCATATCTGCCAGCTTTTGCCCCAGCGGACGGTTGAACGCCGCATTCGCATTTTCGTCCAGCGCTGTCAGGTAGCTGAGTTTTGCGCCGCTTGTGATGATATTATTGCTGACATTCAGCAGTCGGTTGACATTTCCGCCCTCGAACAGGTCTGTAACGCATATGACGACCGTCTGCGAGGGGGTGGATATAAGCTGTTCGCAGTAGGTCATCGCCTTGTCGATGTAGGTGCCGCCGCCCAGCTGTACGCTCATAAGCACCTCAGCGGGGTCTTCCGCATGTTCGCTGAGGTCTACCACCGCCGTGTCGAATATCACCAGTTTCACCTCAGCAAAAGGCAGTTTCGAGATTATCTGCGCCATCACAGCGCTGTATATCACCGAACCTGCCATCGAGCCGCTTTCGTCGATGGCGATTATCACCCGCTTGTTGCTGAAACGCTTGACGCGGTTGGAGAAGTATATCTCTTTCAGCATCAGCTGACCGCTTTCGCTGTCGTAGTTTTTCAGGTTTCGGCGTATGGTCTTTTTAATATCTAAGTTTCGCGCCGAATGTACGGGGCTTGAAGAATTGCGGTCTATGCGCCCCAGTATCGAACGGCGCACGCTGTTCTCCAGCTTCTGACGCAGTTCATCTGCCACCTGCGCGGCTATCTTCTTGGCGGTTTCCACCACCTCGCCGCGCATCAGGTGCCTTAGCTGTAAGATGGTCTTCAGCAGATCCATGTTCGGGGTCATCTTTTCGAGGACTTTCTTGTCGGTCAGCAGTTCTGTAAGACCGAACTCGTCAAGCGCGTGCTTTTCGAGCACCTCTGCCGTTTGTTTCGGGAAAAGTTCGCGCACCTTGTTTATCCACTTGGCGGCTGTCAGCTTTGACTTGCCCTGACCTGCCGTCCGCTGTGCGCTCTCGCCGCTTCCCTGTCTTACATCATCGCCGTCTGCCCTGCTGTAAAGGTAGTCGAGCAGTTCTTCCATGTCCATGAAACTCTGCAATTCGCGCTCATCGCCCGAAAAATCCAGTTCTCTGTCCGACTGACTGCCCAGCACCAGCCGCCACCTGTTCATCGAAAGCGCTTTTTCTTCTGCTTCCGTCATTTCTGCTCACCTCCGCTCAGCTGTGCCGTGATAAGGCTGTCCAGCATTTTTCCGAAGCCGTAAAGCCCCTCATCTATGACATCGCCCGAAAGCAGGTCATCAGCCTTGCCGCCGTGTATGCCTGCCGCCGCCCTTGCGATATCATGTATCTCGGACGGTGTGAAGTAGGAGAATGCCAGCCTCATCGAGGGCAGTATCTCCATGAAATCAGCAGTTTCAAAGCCTGTCATAAGTTCGTCGGTCATTTTCAGGAAAGAATCATCAGCAAGCACGATGTCGCCCGCCGTCCTGAAAAGCCCGCGCAGATAGTCAGCGCCCTTTTTGCGCACCTCTGCCGAGCCGCTGAGATAGCCGCGCATGGCATTTTCGGCATCGCCCCTGCGGTCAGCTTCTATGGCGTAAAGCAGACCCATCACCGCGCCGTAAACAGCGGGGTGTTTCTCGTCTGTTACTGACATTGTAAGCAGTGCATCTTCGAGGGTATCGCGCCAGTCAGCCAGCACGCCGCCTGTCAGACTGAACATCAGCCGCATTATATCCACCACATCGTCAGCAACATCATCGGGCGAATTTGTCATCATAGGCAGGGCAGATATCAGCTTGCCCATACAGCTGTTCATGTATGCGAGAGAACTTTCGTCCTCAAAATTGTACAGTTTGCGCAGGTCGTACAGTCTGCCGAAGCACCGCAGACCCTCGCCCACCGAGAAGAAATCGCCGTCATTTGCCACTATGCTGTCAAGTCTGGCAGTCTGTCTCTCGGTCAGCGGTATGCCCATCTCAAAACAGCTTATGGCAGTCTGCGCCGCATCATCGCACCTGCCGCTCTCAGCGAAAGCCCTTGCCGCCACATTTGCGCAGGCTTCCTCAATGGTGAAGCCGTCTGTGGTGTGGTCGATAAGAGATGCGTCGACCTGCGGAGTCCTGCGGTAATTCCACTGTTCGTGTACCCTGCTCCTGTCGCGCCCGTGATGCAGGTCGGGACCTTTCACCAGCTTGGCAAAGCCTGTATGCAGATAGTTCAGCCTGTGGAAAAAACGGCTGACAGCGATACCCTTTTCGCCTGTGAACAGCGGCAGGTCGATATCCTGCGGGATAACGCTGGTGTACTTTAATTTGTACTGCTCGCATATCTTTTCAAAGTCTGCCACCAGCGGTGGGACATGGCTCTTGTCACCGATATGCCCCACACCGTCACCTGTGGCGAGGGTGCGCATTATCGTCAGCGGCATGGCGCTTGACATGGTCTTTTCACCCTTTATGAACGCCGAAGTTATGCCGTCGGAAAGTTCTGCCAGACCGCACTGGCTCACATTCCTGAGCGCCGCAAGACCTGTCATAACGCTTTTGGCGGAAGTCACATCTGCTATCGACACTGGAATGTCACGCTTTGAACTTTCTTTTGCTGTTGCTATCAGCAGTTCAAGGGTGGCGTTGTTGTAGACTTCTGACGCGTCATCGCCATTTTTCAGCCGCGCGGTTATGCCGTCGTAAAACGCGGGACAGTTCATGCCCGATGCGTAGCCGTGAAGCGCATCTGCCGCCTGATAGGAATACGCTGTCGGGAAAGCGCCCTGAATGTCAGCGGTCATCTTGTGCAGTTTGAAAGGCTTTATTTTGCCCGCTTTAAGCACCTGCGCCAGTCCAAGACTGTGCAGACCGCCCGTCACTGCAAGCACCTTTTCGCCGCTGTCAAGCGCTTCCTGAATGCGGTAAGCCATGTGCCGTTCTCTTGCGAGAGTGCCGTCTGCCTCCAGTTCTATCTTGCTTTCGTCATTTCTGGTCAGCACGCAGTAGGTGTGCATCATCTTGCAGAAGTCCTCAGCCGACAGCTTAAGACCCTCTATCTCGAAATACTTCTCCCAGAACTCATCAAAACTGCGTATGCCTGTCTTTTCGCACAGCCGCTTGTAAAACTGCGACCGCGCCAGCCTTGTGTCATCGGTATAGCTGTGTTTTTCGGCATCTGTGCGCAGACCTTTACTGCTGACGGTGTTTATGAGTATCTCGCAGTAAGGCAGGTCGATGAAACGCGCAGGTATCCCCCGCGCTTTGCCCTCAGCCAGTGCGTTGTATTCAGGCGAAGACTCCAGAAAAGGATAGTAGCACTTGTAGTCCTCAGCATCGGGGCTGACCAGCTTTTTCTTGTCTTTATAGAAATAGTATATCGCCGCAGGGAGTCGGGTAAGTTCATCGGTCAGCACAGGTATCAGGTCGTTGGCATTTTCAGGACCCTCTATCAGTATGACAGTAGGCGAGAACTCCTCTATCGCCCTTCTCAGCTGAAATGCACAGACGGGGCTGTGATGCCGCACAGGGAAAAGCAGCAGCTTTCCATCGGGGTCATATCTCAGCAGTTCCCCCGCCGCGCCTGCTATCTCAGCAAGCCTGCCGTTTCCGAATATGCCTTCCATGCGCCACCAACCTTTTTAGCTTTTGCTGTAACAGCTGTCCTGAAATAGGCTTTCAGCTTTTCGAGATCGTCCTTGTTCTCCTTGCAGACCGCACCCAGCAGATTTTCGGTCAACAGACCCATATCAGCCTTGCCGTCACCGAAATACCAGCTGTGGCTGATGGTCTGGTAATAGACCGAAACAGCTTCAGCAGTACTCATTACAGCGGCAGGCTTTTCGACCACAGTGCCCTCAGCAGTCCTGCCCTCACGCAGTTCATGGTAGGTGACTGCCAGCAGTTCTGCCACATCGGTATCTATGGGGCAGTCGATGTGCCCCGCCTTAGCCATATCCTCAGCTTCGCGGATTATTATTTCCTTTTCAAGGCGGACATCTGCAATAGGCATGACAGTTTCAAAGTTGAAACGCCTTTTCAGTGCGCCCGACATCTCATTTACGCCCTTGTCGCGGGTGTTGGCAGTACCGATTATATTGAAGCCGGGCTTTGCCAGCACCAGACCCTCATCGCCCAGTTCGGGGATATTGAGTATCTGGTCACTCATGACCGAGATAAGGCTGTCCTGTATCTCGGCGGGGGTACGGGTTATCTCTTCAAATCTGGCAAAGATGCCTTTTTCCATGCCGACCAGCAGAGGTGACGGCACCAGCGCTTCTCTGCATGGACCTTTTGACAGCAGGAGTGCATAATTCCAGCTGTACTTTATCATATCTTCGGTGGTGCCTGCCGTACCCTGTACGGTATTTGTGCTGACACCGCAGCACGCCGCACTGAGAAGTTCCGAAAGCATGGTCTTGGCAGTACCCGGTTCGCCCACCAGCATAAGACCTCTGCTGCCTGCCAGCGTGATTATGCAGCGTTCTACCAGTGCATCGTTGCCGTAGAATTTGCGGGGTATCTTAACGCCGCCCGCTTCACCGCCCAGTATGAAAGTGCGCACTGCTTTCGGTGACAGCCGCCAGTTTTCGGGCTTTTTGCCTGTGTCAGATGCTTCCAGCGCTGCAAGCTGGTCTGCATACCTGACCTCAACGGGTGGTTTTATGTAATTTTGTTCCATTTGTCCTTCCTCCTGAATAAAATACCGAACGCTTCGACCTATTCGTGAAGCCCTGTTCAACTATGTCTTGATTATAACATAAATATGTACGAATTACAATAGCGATTTTGATATTATTTCAATGCAGTCCCTTTTATTGTACCAAAAGTCCAAAAAAGTCCGTATAAAGAAACAAACAGCTGAAATAACTCTCAGCTGTCTGTCAGAAGGAATATATAATATGAAATAAAAGGAGAATGGATAGCATTCTGAAGCGGGGCATTCCAGGGACTGCCCCACGATTTCCGATGGGGTCCCGCAGACAAGACAGCAGAGGGGTATACCGCCGTCTTGTCAGGGTGTTTCGGAGATCCCGATTGGAAAATAAGGTGGAAATTCGGAGTATTTGATACTCTCTGAGATCTTACTTGTTAGGTACGCTCTCCCAGTCTTTCAGGAAGCGCTCGATGCCGTTGTCGGTCAGCGGGTGCTTTATCATCTGTCTGATAACGCCCATCGGAACAGTTGCGATATCGCAGCCTGCCCTTGCAGCATCAACAACGTGTATCGGATTTCTGATAGATGCGGCGATGATCTGGGTCTTGATGCCCTGAACTGAGAAGATATCTGCGATCTCCTCGATCAGATCCATGCCTGTCATGCCTATATCGTCCAGTCTGCCCAGGAAAGGCGAAACATAAGTCGCGCCTGCGTTGGCAGCCAGTATAGCCTGTGCAGCTGAGAATATCAGTGTAACATTGGTCTTGATGCCCATTTCGGTCAGCCTCTTGCAGGCTTTAAGACCCTCAGCGCACATCGGCAGCTTGATAACTATATTCTTGTGTATCTTTGAAAGCGGGATAGCCTCTTCGACCATCTTGTCAGCTTCCAGTGAGATGACCTCAGCAGAGATAGGACCGTCAACGATCTCGGTTATCTCCTTTACTACCTCCTCGAATACTCTGCCTTCTTTGGCGATCAGCGAGGGGTTGGTGGTAACGCCGCATATAACGCCCAGCGATTCTGCTTCTCTGATGTCATCGACATTCGCGGTATCAACAAACAGCTTCATAATTTACCCGTCCTTTCAAGCACAAGGCTAAGTGTACATACCTGTTCATAAAGCAGTACGAACATATTGTGGTCAGCCTGCATGCTTTACATATCCGTGTTGTATTTTCTGATATTATTATACAACCGCAAACTTAATTTTTCTATTCATTTTTTGCTTAACTATAAATAATAATTGCGATGATTTGAACATCAGCAATAAACGAGCAGTCATCCGCAAAAATCGGGCAAAGTCGTATATAAAAGCGCAATATTTGGGAAATTGCCGCAATTATCGACCGATGGCTATACATGCAATATCAGGATATTCGCATTTTTAATTCGCAATAATCAGCAGACAACTTTTTTATTGTATAAACAAATAACCATATTTTATAAATTATGCTCTTATTTTCAGCACAGCTGTCCGTACTTAAGATATATCGCTTCTGCTCATCAAAAAGTGGATATCTGCGGCATTACCGTGATTTTATTGACAAAATATTTGTCATTACAATATTTTGCAAGCAGTACAATTTATTTGTTCAAAAGACCGTTTATTGCGAACTGACGAATATCTGTTGCAATGAAAAGGGTTCTGTGATATACTATATATGCAAGGGGACATGCCCCATATGACGAACTTTACGTGAGGTGACAGTATGAAAAAAACACTCGCTTTTATACTCAGTGCCGCGCTTTTGCTGACAGGCTGCGGCTCTTCAAAGACCGATGATAAGACCGCAAGCAAAGCTGAAACGGCTTCAAAAGAGGAATTTGTTTTCCCGTCAAAGACCGCTGATCTGCCGCGTCTGAAAGATGTATATGCTGATGATTTCCCCATCGGCTCGGCTGTTGCGGCTTATCAGATATCTGACCCCGACTACATAAATCTCATCACCGAACAATTCAACAGCATGACCTGTGAGAACGAGATGAAGCCCGATGCTTTGCTGGACAAGGACACCACGCTGTCGGATATTGAAAAGTACCGCGAAGCACCTGCTGTCAAGTTCGACAAGTGCATCGACCAGCTGGAATTTGCCAAAGCACATGACATCAAGATGCGCGGTCATACGCTGGTATGGTATTCGCAGACACCTGAATGGCTGTTCTACAAGGATTACGATGTAAACGGTGAACTTGCCGACCGCGAACTTATGCTAAAACGCATGGAGAACTATATCAAGGCGGTATTTGAGTGGGCTGACACCGAGTATCCCGGACTTTTCTACGCATGGGACGTGGTGAATGAAGCCGCCGCTGACGGTAAGAGCGAGAAGCGCGACTGTCTGTGGCTACAGACCATCGGTGATGACTACATCGAAAAGGCATTCGAGTTTGCGCGCAAATATCAGCCTGAGGGTGTGAAGCTGTACTACAACGACTACAACGCATTCAACTTCACAAAGCAGATGGTCATAATCGACTTTCTGAAACCTGTGGCTGAGGCAGGCAACATCGACGGTGTGGGAATGCAGTCACACATCGGTACATGGTGCGACCCCATGACATACGCAGAAGCAGTCCGCCGCTACAATAAGGAACTGGGTGTGGAGATATCCATAACCGAACTTGACATAAGCAAGGACGCGACAGATGACTGGGAAGAGAAACAGGGCGAATACTCCCGCCGTTTTATGGAGCAGATAATCGCACTTAAAGACGAGGGGATACCCTTTGGCAGTTTCACTGTATGGGGACTGACCGATGCGGTCAGCTGGAAACAGAATGAGATGCCGCTGTTCTTCTCGCTGAGTTTCAAGGCAAAGCCGTCATTCTACGGACTTCTCGCCGCAAAAGACCCATCGCTTGCAGAAAAATAACGATAAAAAACAGCCCTGCTCTTGAACCGCCCCAGTAAAAACGTACAATGACAAAAAGAGCCTC
>Ga0129311_1001003_pt1 | contig 21657 bp, 18 predicted proteins | sample Go1ome_FD_94435 | JGI IMG/M metagenome (GOLD analysis project Ga0129311, IMG submission 94435) | Western lowland gorrila individual fecal microbial communities from Wisconsin, USA - Go1022B metagenome | ecosystem: Host-associated > Mammals > Digestive system > Large intestine > Fecal | place... | reverse complement strand
AATTCGGCTTCGGAGCGTGCCATCCGGACATTTTGTCTGGGCAAGAAGAACTGGATGTTCCATAACACTGCCAACGGTGCCAGTTCCAGTGCGCTGGTGTATAGTATTTCGGAAACTGCAAAGATGAATCATCTACGTCCGTATTATTACTTCAGATATATACTCACAGAGTTACCAAAACACTGTGACGAAAAAGGAAATATAGATCCTGCAGAGCAGGATTACTTAATGCCATGGTCAGAAAGTCTTCCGGAAGAATGCAGGAAACCACGCCGCTCATAATCCAGCGGCGTATATTTTAGCCTCAGGCGTATGGTTTGACATTTACATACATCGCATGTATATTTAAGAGAAACGCAAGACAAAGCTATAAATTTAAAATGTTTTAACGTGTTCGAACCATATGAAAAAGGGCTTTACCATAATGTTTTAGATATGAGTTTAAATACTACGTATCCATTTGTTAATGATATATTAAAAAAACACAATATAACAAATCCGATGAGGGAGCTTACAAACAGTGAAAATATTTATTATGCTGTGTCAGATGATTTTAAAAGCAATGTTAAGTTGTTGAATAGATATATTCAGGAACACTATGATATTGTATACGTTTTTTATGGAACGCAAATAGAGAATGAAGAAAAGAAAAACGAGAATAAATATCATGGAAAGTATTCGGGATTTTATTGTAACATACGCAATAGTGAATATAATCTTAAAGACCTGAAATTAAAAATATATGTAGAGAACCAAAATGGGGTATATGTAGTAGAACCATAAGAAATGATATATACAAATTAAGTGATAAAATTTAGTGGATTTAATTGCTTTAGATATTTGGCAAGTGCCTAAAGATATATCAAAGATGGAGAAAAAATACTCAGTAATGTCTGGGAGAAAGGAAAATCCAGTTATTATTCCAAGATAATTGGATTACGTGTGAGAATTATGAAGATAATTGGAGTGATACCAGCAAGATATGCATCAACAAGATTTCCTGGGAAACCACTAGCCGATATATGTGGGCATCCTATGATATGGTGGGTGTATCAACAGGCAAAACAGGTTGAAGAATTAACGGATGTATTTGTTGCTACTGATGATGAAAGAATATCAGAAGTGTGTGAAAGAGAGAGTATTCCTTACGTGATGACGAGAAATGATACACCAAACCATATTCACAGAATTTGGGAAGTATCAGAACAGGTTGAGTCAGATTTTTATGTGAGTATTAATGGTGATGAACCATTGATAAGGCCTGATAACATACGTAAGGCTGTGGATAATATACCTTATGATGTGGGAAATATTCCGTATTTTGGAAGTGTATATAGGGATATGACAGATCCGGCTGAGGTGATGGATATATCAAATGTAAAGATAGTTTTGGGAAAAAATAATCAATGTTTGTATCAATCGCGTAACCCGATTCCGAGCACAAAAGGGTCTTTAGAATTTAAGTATAAAAAGGCAATAGGAATAGAGTGCTTTAACAAAAAGGCGTTAGATTTTTTTGTGAAAACAGAGATGGGAGTTATGGAAAAAATTGAGGATATTGATCATCTACGATTTATAGAGAATGGTGTTCCTATATATTATACAAAAATAGATTCTGAATCGCTTTCGGTAGATACAAAGAATGATTTGGAACGAGTACGTAATTTGATTCGCAAAGGCAGAAACGAGGAATAAATAATGAAGAATAATATTCGTATATTAGATTGTACATTAAGAGATGGCGGTAGAATTATTGATTGTCAATTTGAAAACAAAACTATATTAGACATTTCTGAGCGTCTATCTAAGTCGGGAGTAGACATAGTGGAGGTAGGATTTTTACGTGATTGGAGAAATGTTAAATATCAAGGAAATAGCACGTTTTTTACAGACGTAGAACAAGTGAAGCCTTATATCAACAAGAGCAATGGAAAGGATACATTATATGTAGCTTTTGTTGATTATGGGATGTTTGACTTTGACTCGCTCGCAGAGTGTGATGGTGAATCGATTGACGGAATACGTGTTGGATTTACTAAAAAAGATTATTATTCATCAAAATCTGATATTAGAAAATGCCTGGAAATGGTGAAAAGAAAGGGATATAAACTATTTATACAAGGGGTTAATACAATTGGGTATAGTGATAGTGAATTGTTGGATATAATTTCCTGGGTTAATGACATACAGCCATATGGCTTTGGAATTGTTGATACATATGGAGCAATGTACGCTGAGGATATCAGATATATATTTGGCCTGGTGGATAGAAATTTAAATGAAGATATATGTATTGATTTTCATTCTCACAACAATTTTCAGTTATCGTTTTCACTTGCTCAAGAAGTAATACATATGGCTGCAGAAAGGCGAAACATTATTATAGATGGAACACTGGATGGTATGGGAAAGTGTGCAGGCAATCTTAATACAGAGTTAATAGTCGATTATCTGGTTAGAAAGATGGATATGGTGTATGATGTAGACGAATTGTTAGATATCATAGATGACTATATGTATGGTATTAAGCAGAAAACAACTTGGGGGTACTCAATACCAGCAGTAATGGCAGGAATATATAAATCTCATCCTAATAATGTCATATATTTGACGGAGAAATTTAGACTTGCAACCAAGGATATAAAACACATTATTTCTATGATAGAACCGGAGAAGAGACAGCGTTATGATTATGATAATATAAAACGTTTATATCAAGAGTATAATCACACAAAAGTAGACGACGAAGATGTAGTTGAACAATTATCTAGTCTAATACAAGGGAGAAATATTTTGGTTCTGGCACCTGGAGCTAGCCTGAATGAGTATAAGGAAGAAATAAAGGCGTATATATTAGAAAATTGTGCTTTTGTGGTTTCGGTTAATTTTATAGCAGATTGTGTTGATATGGATGATAGAATAGCCTTTTTTGGAAGTTCAAAAAGGTATAAAAAATCCAATTCAGAAAGTTCAAGAGAGAAAAAAATCGTTGTATCCAATGTGGAAGGCTATTCAGAAAACGATTATGTTGTGAACTATGAAAGTGTGATTGAGAGAGAAAATGAAGAGTTTGATAATACGATGGTTATGCTCTTTAATTTATTCCGGAGAATGAATATTAGTAAGTTTGCTATTGCAGGATTCGATGGCTACAGTACACAGGCAAAAAAACATTATTTTAACCCGGAATTTGATGAGAATCGATTTGCAGAGAAGTATGACACAATAACAGAGAATGTTAGAAGTATGTTAAAGAAGTATGTAAAGGGATTGCAGAAAAAGGAGGATATAAAGTTTATTACACCTAGTATATATGCAGATATTTTTGAGTAGGTGTGGAATTATATGATAGAAGTGAATCTCCTATATTATGTTTCGGGCATATATACGCTATTTGATCAGTAAAAATGGTTGGGGGAAAATAAACTATCTTCTTGGAAAGGCAAAATATGATAAAGTTACTTTTTATGGATATTGATGGAACTCTTACAGATGGGAAAATTTATATTGGTAGAGAAGGGGAGGTGATGAAGGGATTTGATGTTAAGGATGGTTATGCGATACATACAATACTACGTCAAAATGGAATAGAACCAGTTATTATAACAGGAAGAGAAAGTGAAATTGTAAGGCGACGAGCACAAGAACTGAACGTGAGGCTTCTTTATCAAAATGTTAGTGATAAGTCTAAAAAAATACAAGAGCAATTACAAGAATGTGATAATGTGAATGGATATGATGAAGTGGCATATATTGGAGACGATTTGAATGATCTTCCTGCTATGCTTATGATAAAAGAAAAGGGTGGAGTTGTGGGATGTCCTAACGATGCAGTAAAAGATGTTAAGGAAATATCACATTATATATGCAAAAACAAAGGGGGAAATGGAGCAGTTAGGGAATATATAGAATGGCTGATAGACAGAGGTTAGTTATGCAAGGAATCCTCAAAAGATTGAAATAAAAATAAAAACTCCTTTGATGAAGGGAGGTCTTATGATATATATTTCACTGATTCTCCCATCATATATGGTTGATGCAGAAAGTTATTTCTCAGCTTTTTGATGTAGATAGAGGCGTGGTTATGAAACATCTGAGTAATGTTTTTTTAGAGGGTGAATTAGATGAAAATTCAACTTGTGCAAATTTTGCACAAGTTGACGATGATGGAAAACATATAACTACAAATTAAAGCAGATTGATAAACGATATGGATGTCGGTCTGGAATAAATAATTTTGGGTACTAGCCATTAAACAAAGGAGTAAATAATGTCAACAACAGATATCACATTTTTGTTTATATTTTTACCAATCTCATTGGTTACATATTTGATGAAAACCCAGTGGCAGAAGTATATACTTCTGCTGCTGAGTTTGTTTTTTATACCTGTGGTTCGCCACAGTAATTTTCATGCAATTTGAACAACTACATAAAATGTGATAAAATAATAACCGATTTATGCAATTCAATCATTTAGACAGACTGGAGCAAACATATGCAGGAAATAGATGTTGATGAGATCATGAGAGAAGTTCGGGCAGACATAGATAAAAGGGATATAAAAGAAAATCCTATTCGCTTTCGTGAGGCCTATGAAGATGAGCTGCCATTTGTATGGCCGCAAAACTTCGAACAGAAAATATTACATGATGAGACGATGAATGCAATGGCTTTGTGGGATACTTCGGTAGAACCATTAGACAATGCAGTTGGTTTAAAAGGGAAAGTAAAAAAACTGCTGAACCGGATGGCAATTTATTCTATGAAAACACATATGGTAAGTCAAAATGCTTTCAACACTTCCGTAATCAATGCCTTAATGCAGGTTAATAAACTTGCAGAAGAAAATAAAAATATGCAAGGCGAAATTAAGCAATTAAAAAGTGAAATTGAAGAATTGAGGAAGCGGGAATGAAAATAGTAACTTTGCTATCTGTATTTGCTCGTGGTGATGCCGTCAGTAATGATGCATTGGCAATACACCGGTTTCTGACAGAAAGAGGATATCCGACTTTGATGGCGGCTGAAAAAGCATATTATCAGCCAGAAGGAATACAGATCGTATCAGCAAAGTCACTTTCGTTTATTGAACCGGATGATGTTGTAATTTATCATTTATCTACAGGAACAGAGTTGAATTATTTATTTGGAAGAACTGACTGTAAGAAAATTATCCGATATCATAATGTGACTCCGCCGGAATATTTTTATGGATATAGTAATTTTAAAGTGGCAACGGCGCAGGAAGGACTTCGTGGAGCTGCATTTCTGGCTGATAAGGCTGATTTGTGCGTATGTGTATCTGAATTTAACCGGGATAATCTCGTGGAAATGGGGTATCATTGCCCTATGGTCGTTGTGCCGATATTGATACCCTTTGCCGATTATAAACATGAGCCAGATTTGAATTTGATGCGGCAATTGGAAGATGGTAATAAAAATATCATTTTTACAGGAAGAATTGTCCCAAACAAAAGGCAGGAAGATCTTATAAAGATATTTTACTATTATCAAAGGTATTATGATGCAAATGCAAAACTTCATCTGGTTGGAAATTATACCGGATTTGAGAGCTATTATCAAAAATTGATAGATTATGTAGATAAATTACAGGTTAAAAATATTAATTTTACTGGTCATGTATCGTTTGCTCAGATTTTGTCTTATTATAATGCGGCAGACTTGTTTCTTTGTATGAGTGATCATGAAGGATTTTGTGTCCCACTGGTCGAGGCCATGCAATTTGGAGTGCCGATTATAGCGAAAGATACGACGGCTATCTCCAGCACTCTGGGAAAATCAGGATTCTTAATAAAAGAATCACCTCCTCAGGTTGTTGCTGGGATAATGTATAAAATTCTGAATGATAAGAAGCTAAGTAAACAGATTGTTATGGGTGAAAGAGAACGTCTGACGGATTTTGATCATGAAAAAATTGGTCAAAGGTGGTTGGAGACATTAAAAGAATATTTTATAATTGAGTGAATATAAGAAATATGAAAAAAATTGGATTTGTTACGCCCTGGTATGGTGAAAATATAAAAGGAGGGGCGGAAGCGGATTTAAGAAATCTTGTGGCACAAATGAGGCGACGGAATATTGATGTTGAAGTTTTAACAACGTGTGTTGCCGGTCCAAATTCTGATTGGTCAAAAAATGTATTGCCTTCAGGATTTAAATTAGAACAAGGAATACCGGTCAGAAGATTTCTTGCGGATCCACGGAATGCATTTGAGTTTGCTTATGTAAATTCAAAGCTAACAGGCGGTCAATATATACTGTCAGATGAGGATGAAAGACGGTTTGTCGAACATTCGATCAATAGCAGAGAAATGTACCGGTATATAAGAGATCATGCAAATGAATACGAAGCATTTGGATATATTCCATATCTGTTTGGAACAACATATTATGGAGTTATGCAATGCCCTCAAAAGGCATTTTTAATTCCATGCTTTCATGATGAGCCATATGCATATCTTCGGAACTTTCGAAGGGTGTATTCTACGGCGGCGGGGATGGCATTTCATTCAGAACCGGAAGCTTCGATAGCAGAGAAGCTATATCATACAAAGAATATGGAACTTAAAATTGTAGGAAGCGGTATGGATATGGATTTTGACTATGATCCGCAGGACTTCTGTAATAAATATAATATAAAAGAGCCGTTTATATTATATGCAGGAAGAAAGGATCGTGGAAAAAATGTTGATACGTTGATACTTTTTTTTGAAAAATATATAGAGAAGAATGCTGCTGATCTTAAGTTGTTGCTGATTGGAGGAGGAGACGTAGATATCCCCTCCAAACTTAAAAAACAGATAATTGATTTGGGATATATTGATAAACAGGATAAGTATAATGCATATGCAGCAGCCAACTTTTTGTGTCAGCCAAGCAAAAACGAGAGTTTTTCGTTGGTTATTATGGAAAGCTGGTTGTGTAAAAGACCGGTATTGGTTTGTGAGGAATGTAAGGTAACTACTAATTTTGTCAGACAGGCACAAGGTGGATTATACTTTAGTGATTATACAGAGTTTGAAAAAACAGTATCCTATTTATTGAAACATAAAGATATTGCACAAAAAATGGGAGAAAATGGAAAGCGTTATGTAGAAAGTCATTTTACGTGGGATAAGGTTATAAGCGATTATTGTGAACTGATTAAAGGAATTACAGAAAAGAATGAAGAAAATAGCATTTGTTAATCAACGGTATGGACTGCAAGTCAATGGTGGCTCTGAAACATATACAAGACAGATTGCTGAAAAATTAAGTCATAGTTTCGAAATTGAAATTTTAACTACAAAAGCACTTTCTTATGATAAATGGGAAAATTATTATTTAAATGATGAAGAAATTGTTGATGGAATAAAAGTTCGTCGTTTTGGGGTTAAGCAGAAACGTAATTCATTTGGACAAAATATTGTTGGAAGAGTGCTGCAGAGGAAATTTCCATATAGTATGTTATTAGGGAAAATGTGGATTAGATATCAGGGTCCATATGCTCCTGATTTGATTCATTTTATAAGAGCTCATGCTGAGGAGTACGATTTATTCGTATTTGTGACATATTTGTATTATACAACCGTTGTTGGAATGCCTGAGGTTTATGAAAAGTCGGTATTTATTCCTACAGCACACGATGAGAGTTATGTTTATTTTCCGTGTTATAAAAATATCTTTACAAAACCTCAAGGTATTATTTATTTGACCGATGAAGAAAAAAAACTGGTTGAAAAGATATTTCACAATGAATCAGTTCCGAATATTGTGGCAGGTGTAGGGGTTGACTTGCCAAAAGATATTAACAATGATCGATTTAGAGATAAATATGGGATAGATGGAGACTATATTATATATACAGGTCGAGTAGATCAAAATAAAAATTGTCAGGAAATGTTTGATTTCTTCATAAAACTACAGAGCGAAACAGTATGGAAAAATAAAAAAATTATTCTGGTCGTTATTGGAAAAGAGCATATGGATATTCCGATGGATAAACATATTCAATATTTGGGATTTGTGTCTGAACAAGATAAATATGATGCTATAAGCGGTGCTATGGCATTATGGTTACCAAGCAAAAATGAAAGTTTGTCCATCTCTGTTTTAGAATCGATGTCATTGGGGGTCCCCGTCATTGTGAACGGAAATTGTGAAGTACTAAAAGGACATTGTATTAAAAGTCATGCAGGATATTATTATACAGAATATGAAGGGTTCAAAACTAATTTGACAATTCTATTGGAAAGTAATAGAAATGAAATCTCCGAAAATGCTATCGCATACATTGATAAAAATTATAACTGGAAAATAATTACAAATAAAATTACATCATTTTTTGAATATATTATTGGAAAACGGTAGGATAAGAATAATGAAAATTGTTTCACTATTACCAATATTGGCATATGGAGATGCTGTTGGGAATGATGCATTGGCTATTTATCATGGATTGAAAGATGCCGGATATGAAAGTGTAATTGCAGCAGAAAGCATTGATAGTAGAATTGAAGATAAAGAAAATGTTGTTCACGCACATGATTTGAAATTTATTTCCGATGAAGATGTTGTGATTTATCATTTTTCAACAGGACACAAATTAAATCAGAAATTTGGGGAATTGCAATGCAAGAAAATCTTGCGTTATCATAATATTACACCACCACATTTTTTTTGTGGGTATAATAAAAATTTACTTCTAAATTGTATGCAGGGATATCGGGAATTGCTTCAATTAAGAAACCGGATTGATTTTTGTATTGCCGATTCTGATTACAATAAAAAAGAATTAATGCGTATGGGATTTGATTGTGAAATTTATGTTGTTCCTATTTTAATTCCATTCGAAGATTATCAAAAGGAACCGAATCAAGATATTTTAGAAAAATATCTTGATGATGGATATACGAAGTTTTTATTTACAGGACGCATATCGCCGAATAAAAGGCAGGAAGATGTGATTGCTGTATTTCATTTATATCAAAAATTATATAATCCCAAGAGTCGGTTATTTCTGGTGGGAAAGTATGATGGTATGGAGAAGTATTATAAAAAATTAGTTCAGTATACCGAGGATTTGGGAGTTCAAAATGTTACGTTTACTGGACAGGTGGGGTTTGATGAAATTTTAGCATATTATCGTCTTGCGGACTTATTTTTATGTATGAGTGACCATGAGGGATTTTGCGTTCCATTAGTTGAAGCAATGAACTTTGAAATACCGATTGTTGCAAGAGATGCAGCAGCTGTTCCCGAAACGATGGAGAAAGGTGGTATTGTGGTTACGCGTGAGACTTCGTTGGAAGAGATTGCAGGGGTGTGTCATAAAGTTATTCTAAGTAAGACATTGCATGATATAATCATTAAGTCTCAAAAAGATGTATTGAAAAAATTTGATTATAAAAAAGTAGCAAATATTATATCCAAAGTTATAAGCTTGTACTTGATCAGAATGCACTGAAAAAATCAATTGTAACGTCCAATCTTAAGAAAGAAATTTATTTAGCTGGACTGGATGGATATAGTCAGGGCAATGAAAACAATTATTGTGATTGGTTAAGTATTCTAATTAGATTTTCTGTTGTCAAATTTGGGATCATACATATATGTATAATTTATAATATGTAGACACAAATAACGAGAAAATGTATAATAATATTGCAATATTAAAGAAAAGTAGGTTTGAACATGAATACTATAAAAGAAATTTGGAATTATCGTTCTATGATATCTAGTCTTGTGAAACGAGATTTGAGAGGCAGATACAAGGGATCTGTATTAGGCTTTTTCTGGACCTTTTTAAACCCTCTTTTACAGTTAATAGTATATACATTTGTTTTTTCCATTGTTATGCGTGCAGGAATTGAAGATTATTATCTGTTTTTATTTGTTGCACTAGTTCCCTGGGTGTTTTTTAGTTCATCTGTTGATGGTGGTGCAGGATGTGTGAGAAATCAAGTGAATCTTGTTAATAAAATATATTTTCCCAGAGAGGTATTGCCAATTGCTCATGTTCTGAGCCAATTGGTTAATATGTTACTTTCGTTTCTTGTTGTCATAGCGGTTCTGATTGTATCAGGTAAAGGAATTAATTTGGCGGTATGGTGGTATCTGCCAATTGTTATCTTACAGGAAACACTTCTGGCATTTGGTTTTGCGTTATTTTTTTCGGCCGTTACGGTATTTTTTAGGGATTTACAATATTTTTTAACTATTTTTTTAATGGCATGGCAATTTTTGTCTCCGGTCATGTATTCTGTTGACATGGTTCCTGATAAATTAAAATTTGTGTTTAATTTAAATCCTATGTCTCCGGTTATTAGTGCATACAGATCAATTTTTTATTATAAAACGGCACCAGAGCTGGATAACTTTTTGGCAGGAACTATCATGGGGGTTATTGTTTTAGTTGTAGGATGGTTTACATTTGGCAAATTAAAAAGACGTTTTGCGGAGGTCTTGTGATGGATGTGGAAAATGCAATAGTTGTAGATAATATTACAAAAAGTTTTAAGGTATATCTTGATCGTAGTGACGATGCGAAATCTTTTTTCTTACATCAAGGTAGAAGAAAATATGAAAACAGAAATGTGATCAGAGGAATAAGCTTTACTGTAAAAAAGGGCGAAGCGGTTGGTTTAATAGGTAGAAATGGATGTGGTAAGAGCACAACGTTAAAGATGCTGACTCGCATTATGTATCCGGATACAGGAAAAATCAGTATTAAGGGAAGGGTATCGAGTTTAATTGAACTTGGTGCAGGATTTCATCCGGATATGAGTGGACGAGAGAATATTTATATTAATGCTTCTATATTTGGATTATCAAAAAAGGAAATTGATTCCAGAATTGACAGTATTATTGAGTTTTCCGAATTGGGGGATTATATTGATAATCCGGTTCGTACTTATTCTTCAGGTATGTATATGAGATTGGCATTTTCGGTTGCTATCAATGTTAATGCAGAAGTGCTGTTAATTGATGAAATTTTGGCAGTTGGAGATGCCAACTTTCAAGATAAATGCTTCCGCAAGATGAAGGAAATAAAGGAAAAAGGAACAACCATAGTTTTGGTATCCCATTCAATGGGACAAATTGAATCAATCTGTGATAGATCTATATGGATTGAAAAAGGTGTTATCAGAGCAGAGGGAGAACCAAGAACGGTTCATCGCGAATATATGAAATATATGAGTGAGGAACGCAATTGTAAAGATGGTTCAAAGACTTTGGCAGAAATTGAAAAGTCAGAAGAATCTGCTGATGATAAGGTTCACAAAACATCCAAGGATAAAGAAATAGCAGAGACTAAATTGAATACTGATGCAGCAAATGGACGTGAAGGAAATCACAAAGTGGTATTTGATAAAATACGAGTGCTTAACAGTGATATGCAGGAGGTACATCAATTTAATACTGGAGAAGATATAATTATTGAGGCAAGCTACAAAGTCAGAACGCCTATAAAGGATGGTTATTTTGCACTTGATGTTATCAGGGAATTCGATTTGATATACTGTTTTGCCACGAACACCAATTTTGAACCGGGAACACCGGTTAATCTTGAGAAAGACGGAAAAGTATTTGTTAGATTGAATAATATTCAGTTGGCTGAGCATCCGTATTTTATTGATTTTATTTTGAAAGAAAAGAATACAGAGCCTATTGATATCGTCAGACACGCAGCTACCTTTGACGTGATACCGGGAATTCGTTTTGGTGGTATTACTCATATTGATCATGAATGGCAATGGGATATAGAATAATGATTTAGGAACGGAAAGAGAGTGTATATGGAAAAAAAGGAAATTAATGTTGTCAAAATTATGGATGAGATAAGAAGAGGTGGAGTTTCATTTTTTGATGATGAAACGGATATCAGCAGCATTATCCAAAATATAGAAAAAGAAACTCAAAAAAATAATCTTATCTGTGATGTTCCTGATATAGTTACAGCACTTAAGGAGTTCGAGATAAAGAGTGTTTCTGCTCGAATTGATTATGCAAAACCTAAATGCGCCATGGTGTATTACAGACCAATCGAAAACAATATAATTATCAAATTTGTTAAAAGAGTAATGAGAAAGCTTATGGCTTTTTGCATTATTCCAATAGCAACGGTTCAGACAGAGTACAATATGACACTTTTGTCGATTGTTGAAACACAACATATGCAAATTAAAGATTTACAGGATAAGATATGTGAATTAGAGGAAAAAGTTAAAAAGGGAGAGTGTGAATGAAAATTGTACAGGTAATTGTAAATTTAGAGCGTGGAGATGCCATAGGTAATTTTACAATTTTATTGGATAATATGCTAAAGCGTGCTGGATTTAAAACTGAGATAGTCGCTTGTCGTGCCGGAAAGGGAATTCCAGAGGGATTGACAAAAAAGAAAGAAGAAATAAAAAAATTAGATCCGGATGATGTATTAATATACCAGATGTGTGAAAGCAACCCTGTTAACCGTTTGATTGAATGTGCCGTGTGTAGAAAAATTGCGATATATCATAATGTGACGCCACCGCATTTTTTTAATAAATGGGGATCCTTTATGACTGAACTGCAAAAAACAGCATTAGAAGATTTGGCATCAATGAGAAATGTGTTTGATCATGTGATTGCAGTCTCTGAATACAACAAAAGAGATTTAATCGGTATGGGATATGACGAATCGATTATTGATGTAATACCGATATTGATTGACTTTGATGATTATCAGCAAAGTCCGGACATGGATACAATCAATAAATATGATGATGGTTATACCAATATTTTATTTGTTGGACGGATTGTTCCAAATAAAAAACAGGAAGATATTATTCAGACTTTTGCATATTATAAAAAGCATATTAATTCTAAATCGCGTCTGATATTAGCAGGATCTCCTTTTTCTGATGATTATTTCAATGACTTAAAAAAGTATATTGAGGCGATTGGCGTAGCCGATGTAGTAATGCCGGGACATGTATCATTTAAAGAGATTTTAGCATATTATAATATTGCGGACATTCTTCTTTGCATGAGTGAGCATGAAGGATTTTGTGTGCCTATGCTGGAAGCGATGATGTTTGATGTGCCGATTGTTACATATGCAGGAGCTGCAATTCCGGAGACAATTGGAGATTCAGGGGCTATGTTTTATGAGAAAAATCCTGTTGTTGTGAGTTATTTAATAGACCGGGTGGTAAGAGATGCTCGTTTACGAGATACTATTATTGAGAAGCAGCGTGCCCAACTTGAAAAATATAGTAAAGAAAAGATAGAAACAATTTATTTAAATAAGATCAAAGATTTTATCGGAGAATAGCATGAAAAAAATAGGAATAATAATACATCAATATGGCGATGACATTGTGGGAGGTGCAGAGAGTTATTCTAAAGATCTGGCAGAACATTTAAGCCGGGATTACGATGTTACCGTATTTACTACCACAAGCATCGATTATAATACATGGGCGCCTTTTTACAAAGCTGGCGAAGAAATTATCAATGGTGTTCATGTGAAAAGATATGACGTGGGGCATGAACGGAATATGCAAAAATTTAGTGGTATTTGTAACCGACTTGTTGGTAAGTTACAGTGCGGAGAGACCACTACAAAAGCAGAAGATGAAGAATGGATTTGTGAAGAAGGACCATTTTGTCCGGATATGATAGAAGATATTAAAAAATCAAAAGATGAATATGTTCTCTTTATAGTTGTGACATACATTTATTATCTTGCGGTTAAAGCTTTGCCGGAGGTTGCTGAAAAAGCATTGTTTATTTCAACAGCACACGATGAACCATGGATTAATATGAGTATGTATAAGGAACTGTTTCATTTGCCGAGATACTTTGGATTTCTGACAGATGCAGAAAAGGAATTAGTGCGTCAGAAATTCAATAACGCTTATATTCCACATAAGGTTTTGGGAACCGGGATTCAAGTTCCGAAGGAAATTAACTCCAATAGAGCTAAAGATAAATTCCAACTGGGAAATAATTATATTGTGTATGTTGGAAGACTGGATGAGACAAAAGGATGTCTTGAGTTATGTAATTATTTCCTTGAATATAAAAAACAAAGTACAAAGAATTTAAAACTTGTGCTTGTTGGAAAAGGAGATATGGATGTTCCGGAGGATGATTCTATAATTGCGACCGGATTTGTGACTGATGAAGAGAAATATGATATTATTTCAGGAGCCTTTGCCATGGTAACTCCATCAAAATATGAAAGTCTTTGTATTGCTTTATTGGAAGGAATGGCACTTGGAATTCCTGTTATTGCAAACGAAAAATGCATGGTTTTAAAGCAGCATTGCCTAAAGAGTAATGCCGGGCTGTTTTATGATAATTGCGATGATTTTTGCAAAATTCTCGACTATTTATATTCACATTCAGATGAATATGCTGTTATGCAAAAAAATGGTAAAGAATATGTCGAAAATAATTATACATGGGATATTGTTCAAAAAAAGATAACAGAAATAGTCGATGATATATCATGCACATTTCGAGATGCAGTTGATGTAGATAAGCATAAAGTTATATTGGATAAAGATGTTTGCGTTGAACCGGTATTTGATAAAGATGCGATAGTTGTAGTAACAGCAGCGGACAATAGTTATGCAAATTATGCCGGAATTACGATTAACTCAATTGTTCAGAATATGTCAATAAAGGATAATTACGATATTCTGGTTTTCACAAACAATATGAGTGATGATAAAATTAATCAGATATGTTCAATGACAGAGATGTACTCTAATGTAAGCGTGAGATTTGTTTATGTTGATGGTGTTATGAATTCATTGAATATAAATGTTAGCAATAATTACAAAATTGTCACATATTATCGTCTGTTACTGCAAAAAACAATGAGCCGCTATGATAAAGTTATTTATATGGATTCGGATATTATCATTAACTATGATTTAAAAGATTTGTGGAGTATACAAATGGAAACAAATCTTATTGCTGGAACATATGATTCCCTTGTTGCGGCATGGCAGAATTATGATAGTGGAATGCAGGCTTACTTTAAGGCTATTGGAGTATGTGCCCCTGGAAAATATATTCAAGCGGGTATTATTTTATTAAATATCAGAGAGTTAAATGCTACTTATGATCAGATGTATTTATTAGAAAAGGCCTGTGAAGAGCATTATATTTTTGCAGATCAGGATTTATTGAACATTGCCTGTAAAGACAGGATTCAATATATTGATCAAGCATGGGATGTTTTAAATTTATCTGATGAAGGACGAGCTTTAACGTTAAAGTATCTTCCTAAAAAATTACAGGCAGAATTTATCAAGGCAGAGGAAGCACCTAAGGCAATTCATTATGTTGAACAGTCATTTCCTTTTAAGAAGGAGATGAGAAAATTCAGCCGGATATATTGGGAATATACATATGGAACTCCGTTTTATATGGAATTAAAGAATTTATATCTGAAATCGGAAAAAGGAAAAAATAAAGTCGCTGAAAAAACAAAGAATGTTGGTCTGTGGAGAAGAATTATTCGTTACTTAAGCAGAAATGGTGTAATCACAACCAAAGAGCCTTCAACAATTTATGATAATGCTAAAATCAACGGTGCTCCGGTAGATAATAAAGGACAATTAAAATTGAAGTATATGGATATATTGTCTGGACCTGGAATTATGCTTGGAGCAGGCAATCATAAAGTTGAGGTTGTATTTGAAAATGGATATTCAAAAAATGTTAAAGTTACTGTTACGGCAGGAGCCAGACATATCGTTTTATGCGAAAAGGTTATTTCCGATAAGTGTAATGAGATTCCCTTTAAAACAAACTGTAATCAGATTGATGTAGAAGTAATAATTCAAAATGATAAAAAAGAAGATTTAATTATTAATGGAATTAGACTTATTTAATTAGGAGAGAATGTGAAGATTTTAATTTTAGGTGGAAATGGTTTCTTAGGTTCAAATTTAGCGCAATTTTTGAAGAATAAAGGATATTCGGTGACATGTTTTGATATAGTTTATCCGCAAAAAAGGGTACCGGGCATTCAATATGTTAAGGGAAACTTCTTTGATGAAACAGATTTGATCCCCTACTTACAGGATGCAGAGGTTGTTTTTCACGCGATAAGTACCATTAATCCGGGAAATTCAAATGTGAAGTATATGTTTGCCTATTCCAATGATTTTCTACAATCCGTAAAATTAGCTCAATTTTCAAAGGAATATGCGTTTAAGCTAATTTATTTTTCATCCGGGGGAACAGTATATGGAAATCAGGATGTGCAGCCAATAAAAGAAACTGCGACTTCGATTCCTATAAATCATTATGGAAATATAAAATTATGTATTGAGAACACATATCGAACCTTTAATCGTCAAATTGGCACTAATATTATTATTGCGCGGATTGCAAATCCATATGGTCCAGGGCAAGACTATACTAAAGGGGTCGGATTTGTTGATGCAGCAATCAAAAAAGCCATATCTCATGACGTATTGCAGGTTTATGGGGATGGATCTGTTATTAGAGATTACATTTACATTGAAGATGTATGTGGCATGCTAGAAAAACTTATTGGATATTCCGGACAAAATGAAGTGTTCAATTTGGGTACTGGGGTTGGGGTGTCTCAGAAGGAAGTTATTAAAATAGTAAAAGATATTGTGGGAATTTTAGATGTGAACTATGTTGCGTCCAGAGCAATAGATGTTCCATGTGTTATTTTAGACAATTACTTGATGAGCGAACTATATGAAGAGAAGTGTGTAGATATATATGAGGGAATAAAAAAATATTATTGTAGTATCATTAGTTGCTAATATGCTTTTGTATATTTGAAAGCTCTCTGATGTAGAAGATAAGAAAGATGATAATATGAAAAATAAAAAGTATTTTGTTAATTTATTTATTATTTGTTTTAGTATTTTATATGCGTATTATTTATATAAATTATTTTGGAATATTGCCTTTAATTCAGATTCAGCTTGTTTTGTTTTAGAAGGAAATGATATTTATAATGGGAATATTCTCTTGTCAGGATGGAATTTGACAGGAATATCATTTGCTTTTTCAGATTTGTTATTTTATACGATGGGGATTGCTGTTGCGGGAGTGAGTCAAAAAGCATCAGTCTTGGCGGCAGCAATTCCATACTTTTTGTTAATCGTATTATCAGCATTTTTAGTATATGCGAAAAGAAAAAAAGAATGCAAGGTAGGATTGCTATTACTTATTTCCGTATCGGCAATTCCCTGTACATATTTAATGGATAAAGCGCGCTTTCACACAGCCAGTATTGTGGAATGTTTATTAGCACTTTTTTTACTCGATTATTTTAAGCAGGCCAGTAAGGGGAAAAAAAGGATTATTTCTGTATTTAGCATGTTATTATTGTCTATTGCAGCTATGAGTGATGCACTTGCATTGTTGATGATAATTATGCCTATTATTATTGTATGTGGGTGGAGATTGGTTGTATGTTATTTGCAAGAGCGTCATATAAAAGCTGAGGATGTATATTATGTAATTATTTCCTCAAGTGCAATGGTAATGAGTTTCATATTTGATAAATTATATTATTTATTTGGACATGCAAATAAAAATTCATTTTTAGGAAGTCGTCTATTTTCAAAAATGGAAGAACTTCCTATGAAATTTGAGATTTATATAAAATCAGTATTGGGTATGTTTGATGCCAATTTCTTTAACACAACACTCTTTTCAGTACATACACTGCTATGTTTTCTTAGAATATTAATCGTTTTGACCGGTTTAATATGTATTGTTTATAATATTTATCTGGTTGTAAAAGGAGAAGATTCAGATATTTGTGCAAGAGTTTTAAGTATAGGTGTGATTTTAGTTTCGTTTGTTTTTATTCTGACGAATGTTGGAATTGATGAGGAATCAGCTAGATATATGGGGACTTTTCCGGCAATAATGTGTGTTATTATTTGTCGAACAGATTGGAAGAAACAGATTGGAGTAAAAAGGAAGAATGCTGTAATAACTATATTGAGTTTGTTATTTATTTTCTTAATTAGTTGTTCTCTTTTTGCAAATCGAGTTACTGAAGGCTATAGGTTGAAAGATCAAGAAGAATTGGCAATGGTTTTGGAAGATAGTAATCTTACGCACGGATATGCGTCATTTTGGAATGCTTCCTCAACAACCGTTTTATCTGGAAATAAAGTTAAGGTGAGAGCAGTATTAAATAATGAAAAGGGCATATCAATGTATAATTGGTTTTGCAAATCAGATTGGTATATCGAACCATCCAATTATATAATTACAGAAGATGATGATATGTACGGAGTGACATCTGATAATGTAATAAGAGTATTGGGAGAGCCTTCAAAAATAATAGTTGTAAACAAATTTAAAATTTTAGTATATGATTACAATATCAATGATGTGGTTAATAGTTTAGGCGATTTTGTGATATATCCAAATGAGTGGTATGGAAATGAAAATGTGGTATTCGAGGAAGACAAATGTATTATTAATCAAGAAGGATGCTTGACAGGACCCTACGGAGTAATAAAAGAGGGGGCGTATAGAGCTGTGTGCAAAGGCGAAAATTTACAATCGATAGAAGTAGATGTATATTCAGCAAGTAAAGGTGGAATTGTAAGGGAAAAGAAGAAAATGGAAGCGGATAATTCTTTTGTGTTCTCGTTAGATTCAATTACTCCAGATTTGGAAATTAGAATATATAATGAAAATGTTGATCCATGCTATTTAGAGAAAATTGTTTTGGAAAAAACAGAATAAGTATGTATATTATTCTAGATTATTCGTAGCGGTGTTGTGAAAGTGGATAAAGGCTATGTAGTTTCTGTATATGATTGAGTATTATCTCTTGCTTATTATGTGAATGAAGAAAGACTATTATGTGAATGCTTCGGGATTAGTTAAAAAATAGAGATGGTGATAAAAAATGAGAAAAATCTTTTTTTACTGTGATTCAACAATGAATATTTTGACGGCTTATTTTATATCCCGGATATATTATTCGGATGATTATAAAGTATTGCTGATATCAAACAATTCATCAAATTCTCGGCTGTGTGTGTCAAGAGCACAGGGCTTAAATATTTGGAATGAAGTAAGCTGTGTTTATGAATTCGGAAAAAATAGGGAAGAATTAATTGCATTAGGAAATAATATTGCAATTGAAAAGGATTCAATTGTTCATTTGTTTGCCTTAAATAATAGGTTTGCACAAATATTGTTAAATAAGACTATCAATTTAGGGGCCAAGTTTATTCTTACGGATGAAGGATACTGGACTTTTAATAATTTTTTGCAATGTATAGAAAAAAATAGTGAATTTAGCTGGCTCGATTTTGATATTTCGGAGTTAAAGATCGAGGCATGGGCTTATGAGCCCCAAATATGTAAGGTCCCTGATTATATTAGTCCTAAAAGGATAGAATTGAGTGACGCGTTAAAGAATACTTCATTATGTTTGTCAATGCAGGAAGAGGTTAAAAAGCTTTTCGGTATACAAGATTGTCATGTGCCTGATATCATTTATTTTGATGACTATTTATCTCTTAGAGGATCAACTGCACCCCAAATAGAAAAATATATGCTTAAATTAATAAATTGTATCTGCAGTGACTATGATTGTTATTTTAAAAAACATCCGATGGAAAGAGGATGGCGGTCAAAATATGAGGATATGAAATTGAAGTTTCTGCCATATGAAAATGCACCGTGGGAAGCTATATTTTTTGCATGTATGTATAATAAAATGCAAAATAAAGACCTTATTTTACTTACGCAAAGTTCAACTGCTGTGGTAAATGTGATTTTAATGTTTAAGGTATATAATTTTAAGATCATTTTATTACATCCATTATTTGAAAAACTTAAAAAATCAAATTGGTGGTCGGGAAAAGAATATTTCGATAGTTTTATTAATATTAGTGAAAAAAATAAAGATTCTATCATTATACCCAGAGATTTGTATGATTTGGTTTTGAAGATTTCGGATATACTTCATCATTCTGTTGATAAAACAGATATATTGGAAAAGATACAGAATATCCGAGAGACGGCCTTGGAAGATGTGGCAGAAGAATTAAACAATCTGGAACATGTTCTTGTGCAGCCATTAGAGTTAGTGGAAGTAGATGAAACTCATCAGATTTATTATAATGAACATGTGTTATTTGCAAAAGAGGAACAGTTTGAGATTGAATATGTGTTGAATGATGAGGATTATGTTGCGACAAATAGATTTGAATGGAAACCAAATGAAAAAGGTCGGATTTATTTTAAAACACTAAAAATAGTAGGATACACAATTGATGAAAATGAAGAGATTGATTTATCTGATTCTATTCAAAATAAAAACAGGGAAGATGGTGTTTTTTTAAATGAATATCTGTACAGACCCAATATTACTTTTGATGGATTGAATAGAGTGTATAAAAAAATAAAAATCACAGGCGAAATAATATGGGACATGTCTTTAGAGGGCGTACGAACCTCAAATGAGGAAATATACAATCGTGCAGTTGACTATTGGATCAGAAAAGATAAGGAAAACTCTCAGCAGATAGAAAATTTGAATACATCCATAACACAGCTTGAAAAGAATATAAAGTTGTATGAAGAAAAATTAAGGAAACAAGAGGAACTGATACAACAGATGAAAGTCTCCGCAGAAAAAGATGCGGAGAAATTGAAATGTATTTATGATAGTCTGTCTTGGAGGATAACCAAACCTGTTCGCAGTTTAAGAAAAAAGTTCACAAAGATAAAATCAGAACCTGAAAAAAAATAAACAGATAATAAATGTGGAGTTTAAAAGAGTTTTTTGTTAATTATTATTATCTATTTATTTTCTTTGTATAATTGGTTTTGTAAAACAGATTGGTATTGAGATGATACCAATCTTGTTGTAGTTAGCCATGAAGATGTATATGGGGTAAAACGTGAGAATGTAATTTCAGTGGCGGGTGTACTGACCGACATAATAGAATAAATCAGATGTTTAGGGAGAAAGAAGGAGTGGAATTGTGAAAAAAATAGTATCAATCATAGCGCCAATGTATAATGAAGAGGGGCTGGTACATCAATATTGCGAAGAAACAATTGCTGTAATGAAAGGTATAGAAACTAAAATTGATTATGAAATCATACTCGTAAATGATGGATCAAAAGACACAACATACGAAAAAATTTTATCTGAGAAACAATTACATCCGGAAAACATTTCAGTTGTATGTTTAAGTCGAAATTTTGGACTGGAAGGTGCTGTAAGTGCAGGATTAAGGAAGGCAAAAGGTGATGCAGTAATTGTGATGGATGCTGATTTACAGGATCCACCATCTCTAATACCGGAGATGATTGAAAAATGGGAAAATGGAGCGGATGTAGTTGTATGCAGTCGTATAAAAAGAAGTAATGATAATTTTTTGAAGAAATTCACTGCTAATTGTTATTATAAGATTTTAGATAGTTTGTCCGGTAAGTTGAAATTAGAAAAAAGTGCTGCCAATTTCCGGTTGTTATCCAGAAAGGCATTGAATGAATTGTTGTCGTTGCCGGAGTGCAATAGTGTTTTTCGGGTTACTGTGCCATACATAGGAATGCATACGGAGACCCTTGAATATGACAGAGATAAGCGTTTTGCGGGAAAAACAAAATACAATTT
>Ga0129311_1000999_pt1 | contig 21722 bp, 21 predicted proteins | sample Go1ome_FD_94435 | JGI IMG/M metagenome (GOLD analysis project Ga0129311, IMG submission 94435) | Western lowland gorrila individual fecal microbial communities from Wisconsin, USA - Go1022B metagenome | ecosystem: Host-associated > Mammals > Digestive system > Large intestine > Fecal | place... | reverse complement strand
TTTCTCATTTTTATCCTGAATTTCTCTCAAAAAGTCTGAGACAAGTTTCGATTTTTGTCGTAAAATAGGAAAAGGAACATGTTACAAAAAACAGAGGATGTGATTTTCCATGAAAGACTCCGATTGGAGAATTCTTTATGAACTGCATAAGACATCAAACCTGACGAAAACGGCGAATCTGCTTTTTATGACGCAGCCGACGCTGACAAAGCGGCTGAAGCAGATGGAGACCGAATGGGGATGCAGCATCGTGGATCGGACACCGAAGGGACTTACATTTACGGCTGAGGGAAATTTTCTCGCGGCGCAGGCAGAAAAGTATCTGGAGCTGTTCCATTCTACGAAGGAAGAACTTAAAAAACTCCAGGAGGCAGCACTTACAGAGATCGTCATCGGCGCATCCTACACCTACAGCAAATATTCCCTAGCGGATGTGCTCGTCCCGTATCAGGTGACCCACCCGAATGTGAAGTTCCGGATCGTCAACGATTCCAGCGATGCCCTGTACCGGCAGATCCTTGACGGATCTGTGGATGTTGGATTTCTGCGCGGGGACTATGAGGGTCCGGTAAACCGGACACTGCTTGGGGAGACTCAGGGATTTCTCGTGACGAAAGGTGCAGTGACGCTTTCCTCGCTCTCCGGCATGCACCGTCTCGAATATAAGACAAACGAGAAAACGACAGCGATCCTGACTAACTGGTGGGAATCCCACTTTGAGACGCCCTATCCGTCCGGCATGATGGTCGGACATATAGACGGGGCGTGGAAACTGATCGACGAGGGCATGGGATATGCCTTAAGTTTCCTCTCGGAGAATTTTGAGAACCGGTATCAGCTGACTCTCACACCGCTAACTTGGACGGATGGAACACCTGTGATCAGAAAGACATGGTTTTTGTACCCAAAGGAGAAGAGGCTGCCTGCGAAGCTGCTTGATTTTATCCAATATACAGAAAACTTAGCTCAGAAAACTCCTGAGTCTAAATAATTTTTTATGCAATACTCGTCAGTTCTTATTTTTCCTGCTCTAATGCAGCGATAAATGCTGATTTACCGGTTTTCACCTGTATACTTTACAAAAAGGATCTCTTATGAAAAATATCGACTGGAAAATTTTAAAAGTATTATATGAAAAGCGCAGCATCACAAAAGCTGCTGAGGCCCTCTTCATGACCCAGTCTGCCCTTACAAAGCGTTTACAATCTATTGAAAGCGAGTGGGGCCGCCAGCTCGTGGAGCGGACAAGCCGGGGTGTGAGCTTTACGGATGATGGAAAATATCTGGTCCAGAAAGCGAATATCATGCTGGATTTCCTTCAGGAGATCGAGGACCATTTCTCGGACCGCCATACGAAGACAGAGCTGCTGAAGCTGGGTGTCCCGAACTCTTTCGCGAAGCGCCATCTTCCAAAATTACTTGCCGCCTATCAGAAAAGTGACGCAAATCTCTATATTAAGACAATTTCAAATTCCAGCGACGTGATCTTAAAGGACCTGATCGACGACACCATCGACATTGGGCTCGTCTGCGGCGATTTCCCGTATCTCGGCGATCAGGTCTGCCTGTTTCAGGAAGAGCTCTACATCGTTGCCCCAAAAGGCGCTACCCTTGACTCCATCGAGCAGATGCCGTTAATTGAAACCTTCTACAATCCCATGGTCCGCATGATCATCAACCAGTGGTGGAAAAGCCAGTTTGGAAGCAGCCCCCACGAGAAACAGCAGGTTCCATACTTTGATATTGCCATCGAGATGGCGGAGAATGGGCTTGGGATCTGCTTTGTGTTTGGAGATGACTGGAAGATCGATGAAGAAAAGCTGCAGCTGATCCCCGCCTATGACCGGAACGGAAATCCGGTCTCCCGAAAGGTTTCCATGCTGATCTCTGACCGGTGTTATAAGAGTGAGGGTGTCTCGGATTTTATAAAATTTGTTGAAGATTATTATGAAGTAAATTAAAATATTATTTGAACTGCGGCGAGGCTCGCATCTTCGCCGCAGTTCTTTTTTACCCAAAGCAGCAATATTCCATAACGGAATACCGCGCCTATTCTTTTCCTGAATTTCCATTTGGCATGTTAATAATTTATCATAAAAGCGTAGTCAGGCGGCAGCCCGGATTACGAATACAGGCTTTCACTGCAAGAGTGCCCAGGGCACCGGGCAGTTGGCTTTTATCGCTTCCATGTGAAGTGATCAAGTGGGAATCTGACGTTTATATGATCTGACGTAACGGAACCGTTACGGACCTATTTTATCTCAGGAGGAAAAGGAAATGAGCTACGCTTATGTGGGCTGTAGAACAACAAAAGAAAGAAACGCAAGAGGACAAGGCTTAAAGGTTTTCAGGATTGATGAGAAAACCGGTGACTGGAACCTTATCCAGTGCTTAAAGACCGGGGAAGAAAATCCTTCCTACCAGACCATGGACAACGAGGGAAACTTCCTCTACTCCGTTCACGGCGACAAGACAAAAGTCTCCAGCTACAGGATCCTTGAAGACGGAACCTTGTCCCCGTTAAATATGATCGATATCGGCGGAAAGAATCCGGTATTCATCACCGCAGATAAGACAAATCATTATCTTGTCGTTGCTGCCCTTCAGGGCGGTGCTGTCTATGTGATCCGAAGAAACGGCGACGGCAGTCTCGGCAATATTGTCTCTGAGACACATCTTCCGGGCAGAAAAGAAGGATCTGTCTCCTTCGCGCACCAGTGCATCTGGGATCAGACAAAGACATTCCTCTTCGTTGTGACTCAGGGAAGGATTCAGGGATACGGACAGGTTCTCGTATACCGCTTCGACGCAGAAAACGGCACTCTCACCGAGACAGACTGCTTCCGCTCCAGAGAGTACGATGAGCCGCGCCACATCGCAATTCATCCTAACAACCGGTATGCGTACCTGATCAATGAAAAGGGCAACAAGATGACATACTTCGGCTTTGATGACGTGAACGGAAAGCTTCTTCCGCGCCAGAACCTGCCGACACTTCCTGAGACATACACCGGAGAAGGACAGGCCAGCGCCTCTCTCCTTGACAAAAACGGTGAGATCCTCATCGGTTCCAACCGCATCCACGAATCCATCGTCCTCTACCGCATCGATCAGGAGACCGGTTATATGAAGGAGCTCGGCTACTATCCGGCAATGGGACTCACTCCGCGTTTTATTACCTTCAATCCGGATTACAGCCGTTTCTATATGGCAAATGAAGACAGTGATACCATTATCGAGATGAAACTTGACTCTGAACAAGGCCGCATGGAATACACCGGCCGCGTGATCGCAGCCGAAAGTCCGGTCTGCATCACATTCCGATAGGGAGGTGCACATATGAATCTTGGTCTTATTTCACTGATCGCTCTTTTAGCAGCTATCGTCATCGGCTTCGTCCGCAAGGCGAATGTCGGAATCTTATGTATCGGCTTCTCAATGATCCTCGGTCTCGTCTACGGGATCAAGGCCGGAGACATCATCAAGGGCTTCAGTTCCTCCCTCTGCATGCAGATGATCGGTATCACATATCTCTTTGCCATCATCAATGAAAATGGAACTCTGGAGCTTCTCGCAAAAAAAATGGTGGTCCTTGTCGGACCGCACAAGGCGCTGATCCCGTTCGTCATGTACCTGCTCGGATTCCTGATCTGCGCAGTGGGACCGGGAGCCATCCCGTCTCTCGCGATCGTTCCGGTCATCGCGATCCCGGTTGCGATATCCGCAGGTGTAAACCCGATTATGACAGCGATCATCGGTGATCTCGGCGTTATGTCCGGCCGCATGAGCCCGCTGACTCCGGAGAGCGCCGTTGTCCGTGAACTTATGGAAGCACAGGGACTTACCGGAAATACCGTTCCGATCATGATGTGCCTCACCGTGACCGCTCTTGTCGTGGCTGTTCTCGTATACATCTACTACAAAGGATGGAAGGTCGCTCCGCACACAGATCATGAGGACATTCTTCCGAAATTCAGCAAAAATCAGTGGCTCTCCCTCGCTGGGCTTGCCGCTCTCGCCATCGGTGCCCTGTTCTTTTCATGGAATGTCGGTCTCACAGGATTTACCGTAGGTTCCGTTCTGATCGTACTCGGATGCGGCGATGAAAAAACTGCATTCAAGATGATCCCGTGGAACGTGATCATCATGGTTCTCGGTGTCGGAATCTTAATGAACGTCATCTCCCTCTCCGGTGGTATCGACATCATGGTCGACGGCCTGGAATCTGTTATGGGTCCAAAGACGGCCGCAACGATCATGGCCATCGCGGCAGGCCTCATGTCCTTCTTCAGTTCCGGTCTCGGCGTCGTATTCCCGACCCTGATTCCGACAGCCAGCGGACTCGCTGCGAGCATCGGCGGAGTGACAGCGTTAGAGCTTGTCTCCGTGATCGTTATCGGTGGAACTGTTTCCGGTTTCACACCGATCTCCACCACCGGTGCCCTTATCATGGCCGGTGTTGCACAGCAGGCGGACGCAGACGAAAAATTCCCACAGAACAGACTGTTCGTCGAGCTGTTCGCGGTATCCTTCATCGCGCTTGCAGTGTTGGCAGTATTCGCTTTTATTGGAATTTACAAGATTATTGCTTAAATTTAGATAATTATGGCTTTTCAGATCCCTGCATTCTGAAAGGTTCTACTGCATCCTGTAATGCCCGGTGAATCTTCATCGGGCATTTTCCTTAGAGTGCTGTAAATAAATTTAAGGAATGGGTCTTCATGATATTTTGGCATGAAGAATTGCTGCTATTTCATAAAAGCACCTCTTGTTTTCTGCTATAATAAAGCCATATTGCCGGATCATAAGTTCAAATCATTTTCTGATTATTATTTGAAAGGAGGATCACAGCTGTAGTTTTGCAGAACGGCTGTGAAATACATTATCATGTTCAACAAAGAAGAAAGAACCTACTGGATCGAAAACTACAAGAAATTCCCAACCTCAAACATCTCCGACGCGATGGATAACCTCGGTCTCCGCTCCGGAATCGTCCTTGGACTCCGCCCGTTAGACGTTTACCAGCCGAGAACCGCAGGTTTCGCGAAGACACTCCGCCAGATGCGCAGAAAAACCGCTTTCGACGGTAAGTCCCTGACAAAACAGGCATCCATCATCGACAGCCAGACCGAGTACGGTGATCTTCTCGTCATCGAGGCAACTGGACTTAACGATGTGGCAACCGGCGGCGCGATGCTCGCCACAAGAGCCCAGATGCGCGGAGTCATGGGTGAGCTCACAAACGGAAGCCTCCGTGATATTGACGAGATCGCGGATCTGAAATTCCCGGTCTATCTTGGAGGCACAAGCCCGGTAAAGAGTGCCCGCATCATGGAGACGGTTGACGTGGATGTACCCGTATTCCTCGGCGGCGTCCAGATCTGTCCGGAGGATCTGGTTTTAATGGACCGCACCGGCGTTGCAGTTGTCCCGAGTGCTCACTTAAAGGAAGTCCTTCTGGAAGCAGAGAAGATCAAGGCAAAAGAGGACCGCATTGAAGACCGTGTACGCGGTGGAATGAGCCTGAATGAGGCAAGACAGCAGAAATAGTTCAGACAAGCGGGGCTGTCGCATTAGCAAATATTTTTTTGCTAAGCGGCAGCCCCGCTTTTATTCTCCATAAAAACACTCATCAAAGGATCGGATGGATTCAAATGCTCTACATCCAGACAAATATACCTATTCACATTCTTTTATATAAAAATATGACATTATTTGTTACAATAGAATGGTAAAAATAAACCATTTATATATTTTTAGGAGAGAATATGACACTATTACAGCTTACATATTTTTTAAGTGTTTGCCGGAATAAAAATTTTACACGCGCTGCAGCTGAAATGCATGTAACACAACCGACAATTACCAATGCAGTAAGGGATTTAGAGGGTGAATTTGGTGTAAAATTAATTGAGCGAACAAATAAAAGTTTTTTAATCACACAAGAAGGAAAAGAGCTTTTTGACATGGCTCTGCATCTTCTAAGCCACGCAGAAGAGATAAAACTTATTATGAGGGATCGAGCGGCAGAAGGAAATCGACTTCTGTTTGGCTGTCCTCTTATGACTGGCGCTGCTGAATTTGCTAATTTTTTTAAAATATTACATCAAGAATACCCCAACATAGAGGTTGAAACCACACATGCGTTAACAAAAGATCTTTTAGCGCAGCTTGATGACGGAAAGTTACAAATGGTATTAGTTCCATACCAGCCAGATCAAACAAAATATCGATATATGATTTGGAAACATTCTAAGTTTCTATTCTGTGTACCCAGGAATCATAGACTTGCCCGCAAGAAAATTATTTCATTTGCAGACATTTGTTATGAACCTATTATTTCGTATTTCGGCGATGGATATTTAACACAATTTAATTTGACACAGCAATATTTGGCAAATGGTGCTACTCCTCAGATTGTATACCGATGCAGTCAAATCAGTGTTATGAAGGAATTAATAAGAAAAGGGGAAGGCTGTGGCTTTTTGATAGAGGGGGCATTGGATGGTGTAAACGGTATAGTAGGAATTCCTCTGCTTGAGGAGCTGCCGGTTACCTTTTATCTGGTATGGCGTAAAGAAAGTGAGCGATACAGCGTAATACAAAAAACACTTAAAGTATTAAGGAAACATCTAAAGGCAGAATAATAAGAAAAATTTATAGTACCATAAAAAACACAATTTTACAGATCAATAATAATTCGATACAATTTTCTTAACAAGCAGATGGTCAAAGCGCTGGACGAGATGCAAAATTAAGGAAGGAAGAATATTATGACCATACAAATTTTTACCGTATTAATTATTATTGCTCTGATGACTGTATCTTTTTTTACTGAAATATTACCATTAGGTTTCACTGCTTTGATGGTACCAGTATTATTACAGGGAACTGGAATTTTGAATGCCAGCCAGGCATGGTCAGGCTTTTCTAATGCCACCGTAATTACATGGATAGGTATGTTTATTATTGGAAGTGTGTTTGCAAAAACAAGTTTTACCTATAGAATAAAAAATTTTGTAAAAACGCATTCAGGAAACAGTCAAACACGTGTAATTATTATGATTCTGATTGCCTGTACAATTATGGGATTAATGACTACAGCAGCAGCTACGCTTGCAGCACTAACCCCAATCATTAATGAAATTTGTGATGACAATGATCTTGATCGTAAACGTGTATTTAAATCAGTGGCAGATGTGTCTACATGGGCTTGTGTACAGATGCTGCCAATAGGAAGTTCTTTGAGTTACTTTATTTTATTTAATGAGTATCTGGAAACATCAGGAACGGACCTCCGATATGGGTTATTGGATATGACATGGATCAAACTCCCGATGTGGATTATTCTTGTCGCATATTACATTTTCGCCGCCCGTAAAATGGGTACGAAAAACAGTAATGGTTCAATTGCTAAAAAGCAAAAAATAGTTTCTGAAGTTAAATCCTCCTACACTCCTGCACAGGAAAAAATGGCCGTATTTGTATTTACAGCCAATACAGTGCTCATGGTGGTTGCCAGCTTTACAAAAATTGTTCCGGTATATCTGGTTAGCACAACTTTTGCAGCGCTTGCAGTGGGACTTCGTCTGGTGACAGAAAAAGAGGCCCTTTCATCGGTCAGCTGGAATATTATTTTTCTTGTAGCCGGTTCATTGCCGTTGTCAACTGCAATTAATGTTTCTGGAACAGGAACATGGGTATCCAATATTATTCAGAACTCCTTCCCAAGTCTTACCAATCCGGTAATACTAGCAACAGCATTTTGCATAGTATCAATGATTTGTACTCAGTTTATGAACAATACAGCTGTTTGGGCTGTTTTTTCTCCTATTGCTGCAGTAATGGCAATCAATTTAAATATGGATCCTCGTCTTGTAGTATCTGGAGTTGCATGCGGTGCAATAATTTGCTTTGCAACACCAATGGCAGCTGTAGCAGGCGCATATGCTTATGGTATTTGCGATTTCAACATGAAAGAATACATAAAATTAGGATGGGTTCCCTGCATATTGATGACGGCAGCTTTTGTAATCTGGGCACCAATTATATTAAATATTATTTATTAAAAATTAGGAAAAGGAGTGACAGCTATGCAAATTAACAAGGAATCCAGGGAACTTTTAGAAAAAGTTATGACCAGGTTACACAATTTTATAAAAAATCCATGGGAAACACAAATGGAACCGTATCAGGTAGTCCCCAATGTTTTTTATGTTGGAAATAAATATGTTGGAAGTTATTTATTAAAAACAGATGCAGGCTTAATTTTGATTGACGCAACACTTCAAGAAACGGCCTATCTTCTTATTGAATCTATTAGGAAACTGGGATTTGATCCACAAAAGATAAAGAAATTGCTGATTTCTCATGGACATATCGATCATTGCGGCGCTGCCAGATTAATTCAAGAATATACAGGGTGTGAAATTTACTTTCCTCAAGGCGATGCGTTCTTTCTGACAGATAGAAGGGATTTGTTATTAGGAGATGTACCTGATTTTAAAGTTACTGGCAATTATGATTATAATAGCCAAATGGATTTTGGTAATATCCGCATAAAACCAGTTCATACACCCGGGCACACTCCAGGATGCACATCATTTTTAATTTCAGTTGATATCGGGACAGAAAAATTATTGCTTGGTATGCATGGCGGAATGGGACTAAATGGATTATCGTTGGCCGAATTAGAGCAAAACCATCTGCCTGCCAGTCTGCAGAAAGACTATGAAAAGTCTTTAAAAGAAATATCAAAGGTACCTGTAGATATTGTAATTCCATCTCATATTAGCCACTACCCAGGAAATTATATGGAAATGGTAAGAGAAAATGATGGATCTGGAAAAAGTATGCGCATTCCAGGAGCATGGCAGCAAATGATGCAGGATCGAATTTCTCAGATCGAGAATTTAATAGAAAGAGATCAGAAAATGATGTCAGATTTAAATACTGATATATAAGTTATCAAGGGGCTGTCTCATCAGCAATATTCTTTGCTGGATGACAGCCCTGCTTTATGTAAAAAGCGGCATCGAAATTTCTAAAACCAGACGTATGGATTTCAAAAGATGTAAACATCTTGTATTTTCGTTGCTATTCCCTTAAAATATAATAAGCATTCAACATTTCAAATGAACATGATATTTCTCTGTTCTATTCGATCCGAATAAATATCTGATATCTGTTCTTCAAAGTATATTCCAGTCAGAATAAACAGCTGTAATTTTTATAATAAATAAGGAGGTCTTATGAAAAAAACAGTTCTCGTCACCGGCTCGTCCCGCGGGATCGGGCGGGCGGTGGCTTTAAAATTTGCTTCCTGCGGATACCATGTCGTGATCAACTGTGCCAGAAGCACAGATCGGTTGGAAGAAGTGAAAAAAGAAGTGGAGGCCCTGGGCGCAGAATGCCTGGCGGTACAGGCGGATGTCGGAAATTCGAATGACTGTAAACGTCTTTTTAAGGAAATCGAATCCCGCTTCGGCCATGTGGATGTCCTCGTAAACAACGCCGGGATCTCCATCATCGGCCTCTTACAGGACTTAAGCTTTGAGGATTGGAACCGGATCCTCTCCGCAAACCTGTCCTCCGTCTTCCACTGCGCGAAGCTCGCGATCCCAGGCATGATCCACAACCACAGTGGAAAGATCATCAATATCTCCTCCGTCTGGGGCGTCTGCGGCGCCTCCTGCGAGGCAGCCTACTCCGCCACAAAAGGCGGCGTCAACGGTCTCACCATGGCCCTCGCCAAGGAACTCGCCCCCTCCGGCATTCAGGTGAACGCCATCGCCTGCGGAGCCATTGATACGGAGATGAATGGATTTTTATCTGAAGAGGAGCATGAGATGCTCCTGGACGAGATTCCCGCCGGCCGCATGGGAAAGCCGGAGGAAGTCGCAGATCTCGTCATGAAGCTCGTAGAAGCTCCGGATTACCTGACCGGACAGATCATAAAAATGGATGGCGGCTGGATCTGATCCAGCCACCATTTCTTTCCGCTTTAAAAGCGCAGACAATCCTGCAGATAACGCGCATGCGCCTGAAGCGCAGCAATAATCTCCTGTCTTCTCTTCTTTATCATCGGACTCATTCCCGTCAGGCTCACACTTCCAAACAATTCATTATGATATCGATTAAAGATCGGCACTGCTAACGCTGATACTCCGGTAAAAAGAGCGTCGTATTCTTCAGAATACCCATTTTTACGGATCCGGTATAGCTCCACGTCAAAATTCTTCTGCTTATCCTCGAAAGACTTCTGAAACGGTGTCATCGGCATTCTTTCCAGATATTCCGCTCTTTCTTTTTCCGATAAATATGCCAACAGAATCTTTCCGCTTGCAGAATCATACAGAGATATCTGTGGTGACACGCGCTGGACAATAAAAGGGCAGTTTGTCGGTTCCGTTGTGTCAATCACTCTCAATTGCTTTTCGTCCATTGCAAACATGGTTCCGTTTAACTGGAACTGATTACTTAACGCCAGCAGCCTGTCATGGCCCCTGTCAATGCACATGCTCTGGCGCGTCCCGGCAGCGAGACAGGCTTTGTTAAACAGCGCCGCCCCCAGCATGTACTGCCCATTTCCATTCTGGCTGATATATCCATTCTGGTAAAGCGTACTCAGGATTCCATGAACTGTACCTTTGTTCAAATTGAGCTGATTGCTGATCTGACCCAGCGTCAGGGCAGAATTTGTCATCGTAAAGCAGTTCAGTATGTTGATCGCACGCTGAACCGACTGGATCTGACGTTCCGTAGCCTTTGTATTTTTTTCCGTAACATTTTTCGATTCACCCAATGGCAAAATACATTCCCCCTGTCAAATAGAGTTTGATATTGTCAAAAGCAAGTTGGTAATTATTGTCATTTTAACATTCCTATGCTATATTGTCAACACAGTTACAACAGTTCAATTTTTTCGGCCGAATAAATAGAACATTCATATCGCTCGACTAAAAAAGGAGGAAAACGCATGGTGAATTCCAATAATGTCACTCGTAAATTTACTATGAAAGAAAAACTTGCTTCCCTTGGACCCGGCTTCGTAATCGTGGGATCATTCATCGGTCCCGGAACCGTAACAAGCTGTACACTGGCCGGTGCAACTTACGGTTTCACACTTTTCTGGTGTGTTGTCTTTTCCGTTATCGCAGTTATCGTCATGCAGGGCATGGCAGCAAGGATCGGTATCATCACTCAGGAAGGTCTTGCAGAAAACATGAAGCACGACTTTGCTGACCGTCCGCTTCTTCGAAACATTTTATGTGGTCTTGTCATCATTGCGATCACCATCGGCGGACTCGCATATATGGGCGGCGACCTTACCGGAACGGCAATGGGAGCCAGTGCACTGACCGGTGTTCCGACAAGAATCATGGCTCCGGTCTTAGGAGTTATCGTTCTGATCGTTCTCCTCTTTGTCGGTGATGCCGTGAAATATCTGGAAAAGCTTTTAAGTGTATGTGTCACCTTAATGGCAATCGTCTTTCTTATGACCATGCTCATTGTTCGTCCCGATTTTGGCGAACTGCTCCGCGGCTGCATTCCGACAGTCCCGAAGGGCGGACTGATGACATGTCTTTCCCTCATTGGAACGACAGTTGTTCCGTACAACATGTTCCTGCATGCTGCAAGCGCCCAGAGAACATGGCATACAAAGGAAGAACTTCCGCTCTGTATGTTTGGCACAACCGTACCGATGATCATCGGCGGTGTTATCACAGGCTCCATTATGATCACATCAGCAGTGGTTATGCGCGGCATGAGCGTTAACAACGCAATGGATATGGCTGTACAGCTTGAAGGTACACTCGGACGTTTCGCTCAGCCTTTCATGGCATTAGGACTTCTCTCTGCAGGTATTTCCAGTGCTCTCTGCTCTCCGATCAGTGTCTCTTACGTATTAGCCGGACTTTTTGACTGGAAGACAGATGGCTCCGATAAACGTTTCTTAGGAACAAGCGCAATCATTCTGATCGTCGGAATTATTATTTCCGCAATTGGCACCAACCCGTTAGCACTGATCATGACTGCTCAGGCTGTAAATGGAATCGCACTCCCGGTCGTTGTAGGTGTTACTCTTTACCTTGCAAGCCGTCAGAGAATTATGGGTGAATATAAGAACTCCATGCTCCAGAACATTATCGGCCTGATGATCTTTGCGATCTCACTGATCCTTGGTATTTCAAGTTTTATCGGTGTTTTTGCCGGTTAAAACATTAACACATACATGCACATGAGAAGAGGTGAACATATGCTGGAGGAAGTTGCGAGAGATGCCTGGGAGTATGGACGAAAATTCCTGCTGCAGGGAAAGGTCGCAGATTACATACCTGAGCTTGGGAAAGCAAATCCAGTACATTTTGGACTATGTATTAAAACAGAAGATGGCCGTCATATCGAATTTGGTGATTCCGAACGCCGTTTTACTATACAGAGTATCTGTAAAATCGTTTCCCTCGCAGCAGCACTGCAATATATCGGTGAAGAAAAGGTCTTTAAGAATGTGATGATGGAACCATCCGGGGATGCGTTCAATTCAATCTTAAAGCTTGACACAGCGAGCAACCGCCCGTTCAATCCGATGATCAACGCTGGAGCCATTGAAGTTGTAAGCCTTCTGGCCGGGCGCTTCTCTTTCGAACAGATGCTGGAATTTATCCGCACCTTATGTAATGACAATGAGATCGTTCTGGATGAGTCCGTTTACCGCTCCGAAAAGGCGACCGGTGACAGAAACCGGGCGATCGGATATCTGTTAAAGAGCAAGGGCGTGTTAAAGGGGGATGTTCTCCAGACGCTGGATCTCTACTTTAAGCTCTGTTCCTTGAGTGTAAATGCAAGATCATTATCAGAATTAGGCCTTCTTCTTGCAAACGGAGGTATTTCCACAACTACCGGAAAACGCCTTCTCGACAAAAAAGTCGTCCGAACATTAAAAACCCTTATGCTGACCTGCGGCATGTACGACCGTTCCGGGGAATTTGCCGTTCGCGTGGGGATCCCCTCAAAAAGCGGTGTCGGAGGCGGGATCCTCTCCTGTGTGGGAGGCCGCATGGGAATTGGAATCTACGGACCGGCACTCGACGAAAAAGGCAACAGCATCGGTGGCGGATATACACTGGAATATCTTTCTGAACATTTGAACCTTCACATCCTCGATTCCGCCGATACAAAAGAGACACAAAATTAAGTCTTTCAATACGACATATGACAGTTTTCATATAACTGCCGACTGCTTCACAACTACAAGAAAAAATCGCCCTCGACAATAGGGCAACCGAACAAAGAAAGGAAATGACATTATGAAAAACAGCAAACCAACCATTTATGATCCGGCGTTTTTACCAAACAACATTTACAGCGGAGTTCCGTCCTGGCTGAATCTGCCGGTGCTCGAAAATGAAAGTGAACTTTCCTCCATGGATGCCGTTGTCACCGGTGTTCCGTGGGAAGGCGGATGCACGATCGGCGGATACTCTTCCTGTACAGAAGGACCGAAAGCAATCCGTTCTGTATCGATCCGCTATACCGGCTATCTTCCGGACTTTGACCTTGATGCATTCGATTACTTAAAAGTCGGTGATTTCGGCGATGTCGCATGCAGAAACGGTGATTATCCGCTCACCTTTGCAGCGATCAGAGAAAGAATCGGCCAGATTGAAGAGGCAGGCGCTCTCCCGATCACATTCGGCGGCGATCATGGAATTGCATATCCGATCATCAGTGAGATTGCAAAACGTCATCCAAAGAGAGTCGGCGTTCTCCATATTGATGCCCATCTTGACAATTACTCCATCTTTGGTGATGATGAATATTCCCGTTGCTCTCCGTTCTATCAGCTTTACAATGATCCGAATATGGATTCCACAAAAATCGTACACATCGGTATCCGCGGACCGCGTAACCATAAAGAGGAATTTGCAAACGCGAAAAAATACGGTGCGACTGTGATTCTCGCAAGAGAGATCAAAGAAAACGGCTGGAAAGAATCCATCCGAAAAGCAATTGAGATCGCCTCAAAAGATACCGATCTGATGTATATCACCGTTTGTTCAGACTGCCTTGACGCAGCAAGCATGCCGCAGGGGCCGCAGGATATGTGTGGCTTAACATCTTATGAATTATGCATGATGCTTCACGAAGCTGGACTCGCAGGTGCAAAGGGCATGGATTTCGTGGAGATCTATCCAGATACTCTGAGCTACCAGACCGCTGCACACGATGCATGCTGGGCAACCCTCTATTATCTGAATGGACTTGCAGAGAGAAAGAAAAACGAGAGCGAACAGAAATAGCTTCTGAAAGACGCAGCAGTTCAGCCAATCCGTGGTCGGACTGCTGCTTTTTTATAAAAAGAAACAAAAAATCAATTTTCTTACCGGTCTGTAGCAGCCGGGACTTTGTACACATGAAGGAGGAAACCATATGAAGACAATTTACGATGTACCGATCATTTTGAGAAGAGAAATTGAAGCGCTTATGGTCAAGCCATTTATCGATGCGTTTGAAAAGGAACTCGGACATGAAAAAACATATGAGATCGTAAAAAAAGTCATCTACGACATCGCCTTTAAAGAAGGTCAGGAATATGCGGAGCTCTTCGGAAGAAATGACCTGCAGGCGATCCGTATGCAGATGGAACCCTGGTCATCGAACGGTGCCTTAAACCTTGCATGGAGTGGAGACGGAGAAAAACATCTTTGTGAAGATGTTCTGGAATGTCAGTATGTTGCCATGTATGAACGTATCGGTATGAAGGATCTCGGAGCTGTCTTATCCTGCGGACGAGATGAACCGTTTTATAAAGGCATGAATTCCAAGATCAAAATGACAAGAACAAGAACTCTGATGCAGGACGGTAAATGCTGTGATTTTGTATTTGATCTGGAGGAATAGCTGTGGACGTTCTGAAATTCGTAAAAGCGAAATGACATCATATCCCCCATTCCTTGCCGGGGAAATTTTCAGAATTCCATGACAGTTAAAAAGTGGGACTACTTCACCGACGCTTTGCTCGCCGGACAGCAATCCCACTTTTTATTTATTGATTTCTCTGTATATGATTTTTATTATTTTTGCGAAATATCAGGCGTTCTTTTCCTTCTCTTCTCTCTCCTCACGTTCCCGCTCTGCCTGGGACTTTCTCAGATAGTCCGGCTTATGCTCCATGGCGGTCTCTGTCTTTCCTTCCGCGAAGTAGACAGCGCCCAGAGCGGCCACAGAAGCGGCTCTCTGGCGGTTTACATGGGCCGGGGCAAGATCGTAAGGCACAGTCATTTTCTCCGCGATCTGCTTCTCGTAGACCGGCACACCGTCACCTAAGAAGATCACGCGCTCTCCCATTCCATTTAACTTCTCAATCAGCTCGCCCATGTCCATGGCATCCTGATCCATCACGGTCTCAAACGCCTTCTCAAAGCGGTAAATTCCCGTGTAGACCTGGTTTCTTCTGGCATCCATGATCGGGCAGATCAGGCCGGAAGCGCCGAACAGATTGTATGCTGTCGCGTCAAGTGTCGGAACATGGATCAACGGTTTATTTAAGGCCAGTCCAAGTCCCTTCGCCGTCGCAGATCCGATTCTGAGGCCCGTAAAGGATCCCGGACCGCCGGATACTGCGATGGCGTCGATCGTATTTAAATCGATCCCTACAAGTTTTACCATCTCATCGATCATCGGCAGCAGAGTCTGGGAGTGGGTCATCTTGAAATCCACCGTATACTCCGCCATCGTGATCCCGTCCTCATAGATAGCCGCCGATGCCACCAGTGAGGAGCTTTCAATTCCTAAAATCCGCATCTATTTTTCCTCCACCGTGATCTTTCTGTAATCGAAGCCCTTTTTCAGGTTTTTCTCGATGGTGACAGTCTTTACATGTTCCGGCAGGATCTCCCCGATCATGTTGGACCACTCAATGAGCGTCACACCTTCCCCGTAAAAGCAGTCTTCGTATCCGACCTCATCCATCTCGCTGATATCACCGATCCGGTATACATCGAAATGGTACAGCGGCATTCTTCCGCTGTCATACTGCTGGACGATCGTGAAGGTAGGGCTGTTTACCGGCTCCGTGATCCCGAGTCCCTCGGCAAACCCCTTCGTAAAAACTGTTTTCCCGACGCCGAGATCGCCGTTCAGGCAGATCACTTCGCCCGGCTTTGCCTGTTCCCCAAGCATTTTTCCAAAGGCGAAGGTCTCCTCCGGTGCGTTTGTTTCCTTTATCATGCCTTTAATCCTTTCGTCTTCTTTGGCGGAAGATTCCGCTTGCAGAAATCGACAAACTCCTGTTTTCTCCCTTCAATGGACCGGAATGGCACAAGATATCCGTTTGTCGGTCCAACCTTGATGATATACATGTTCGGGATCCGAACAACTTTCCAGATCTGATCCCATTTTAATTCTCCGGTCACGCCGGCCTGTTCGACCCCGATCTGCTCATCTGAAACGTCAAGATTGATCGGTGTTGAGTATCCGGTCGTTTTCGCATGCGCCTTTGCCTTCATCCAGATCATGATCGGCTGGACAAACACAAAAAGGATGATACATCCCAAAAGCATGACTCTCTGCATCACTGCCACCGAGCTCCATGCATATCCGAGGATCCCGATGACCAGGATCAGGAACACGAATGTAAAAATCCCTGCAAATCCCGAATACGCGCTGTACATGGAGAAATCAAAGATATCTCTCGCTGTCATTTTTACCTGAATTTTCATACCAGTTTTTCCTCTTCAAATGCCGTCCGGATCCGGTTCATACACTCCTCGATGACGCTGCGCGGGGAAGCGACGTTGATCCGCTCAAATCCGCGTCCCTCCTCACCGAAGATATATCCCTCGTCCAGAGCGACCTTTGCTTTCTTCTGCATTAGTTCTTCCAGTTTTTTCGCATCCCTGTCAACGTATCCGTTGAAGTCAAGCCATGCGAGGTAAGTTCCCTCGGCCTTGACGAGATGTGCTTTCGGAAGATATTTCTTTAAATATTCGTCGATAAACGCGAAGTTTCCGTCCAGATAGTCTTTTAACTGCTCCAGCCACTCCTCGCCCTCCGTGTAGGCCGCGATCATCGCTGTCATGCCCAGAGCGGAAGCGCCGTCTATGGACAGGCTGCCATTCACATAGTCTTTCCACTTTTTCTGAAGCTCTTTATTGTGGATCACAATGTTGGAGGTCTTCATTCCGGCAAGGTTGAAGGTCTTGCTCGGTGCTGTGCAGACAACGATCCGCTCCGCATACTCCGGGGCCACATTCATAATCGGTGTGAATGTCACGCCTCGGCGGATCAAATCGCAGTGGATCTCATCGCAGATGATCCATTTGTCGTACTTTTTACAGATCTCAACCGTCTTTTTAAGCTCATCCTCCGTCCAGACACGGCCTGTCGGGTTGTGCGGGCTGCACACCACGAGAACCTTGTTTGCCGGGTCCGCCATCTTTCGATCGAGATCCTCAAAGTCGATCCGGTAAGCACCATTCTCATAGATCAGCGCGTTATCCACCGGAACACGGCCATTGCTGTTGGCCTTATTTGTAAATGGATAATAGATCGGGCGCTGGAGAACGATTCCGTCCCCCGGTTCCGTGAGGAGATTAATGAGCGCCGCGTAAGCAGCCACAATGCCCGGGCAAAAGAATAGGTTCTCCCTGCTCTCCTCCCAGCCGTAGCGCTTTTTCATCCAGCCTGTCACTGCGTCCATGCACTCGTCCGCCTCGTACATGGTATAGCCGAAGATCTTCCGGTCGATCCGCTCATGGAGAGCCTTTAAAATCGGTTCTGCGCAGGCAAAATCCATATCTGCGATCCAGAGGGAGAGTGAATCCTTGTCCGCTCCCTTTGGCAGACTATCAACCTTCACTGCATGAGTTCCCCTACGGTCGATCACTTCATCAAAATTGTACTTCATGACTGACTCCTCCATTTCTTCGGCTCGCCGGAATACTCTCCGTCTGACCTGTTTATTCATTTTTATCTGGTTCGTCTCCTTAAAAGTCTTATATCTCTGGCATTCCTACGCTGAAATCAGTTTCTTCCTGCCACAGGGATTTCAGGACTTTTCCGCCGGCTAAACGTTCCTTCGTATCGATAGTTTAAAATTTATTCCTCGTCCAATATCATAGATAAGGAAATCCTTTTCTTCGCCATATCCACTCCGAGAACCTTCACCTCAACGATATCCCCAACGCTGACCGCCTCAAGCGGGTGCTTGATATACTTCCTGGACATCTGGGAAATATGCACCAGACCATCCTGATGGACACCGATATCCACGAAAGCGCCGAAATCGATGACGTTTCTGACGGTTCCCTTTAAAATCATTCCCGGCTTTAAGTCCTTCATATCAAGGACATCCGTTCTTAAGATCGGCTTCTGCATCTCCTCACGCGGGTCGCGGGCCGGTTTTTCCAGCTCTTTCACAATATCCTTTAAGGTCTCCTCACCGACTTCAAGCTCCTCGGAAAGTTTCTTGTAATCTGTGATCTTTTTGCTGATTCCGGCTGCGCCGCCCTTCGCGATCTCCTCCGGTTCAAGCTTTGCACGCTTTAATAACTCCAACGCTGCCTTGTAGGACTCCGGATGCACGGAAGTTCCGTCAAGCGGATTATCCCCGCCGGCAATTCTCATAAATCCGGCGCACTGCTCGAATGCCTTCGGACCAAGCTTTGAAACCTTTAAGAGCTGGCGGCGGTTCGTAAACGCGCCGTTCTCCTCACGATATGCGACGATGTTCTTCGCGATCACCTTGGAGATACCGGAAATGTACTCTAAAAGAGATGCGGACGCCGTATTTAAGTCGACACCCACCTTATTTACGCAGTCTTCAACAACGTTTCCAAGAGCCTCGCTCAGATGTTTCTGGTTCATATCATGCTGATACTGGCCGACACCGATGGACTTCGGATCGATCTTTACAAGCTCCGCAAGCGGATCCTGGAGACGTCTCGCGATGGAGACGGCGCTTCTCTGTCCCACGTCGAATTTCGGGAATTCCTCTGTAGCAAGCTTGCTGGCAGAATATACGGAAGCTCCTGCCTCATTTACGATCACGTACTGGACATGTTCCGGGATTTCCTTGATAAACTCCGCGATGATCTGCTCGGACTCTCTGGAAGCCGTTCCGTTTCCGACGGAGATCAGGGAGATATTGTATTTCTCGATGAGCTTCTTTAAGGTCTTCTTCGCGTCCTCCACCTTGTTCTGCGGTGCGGTCGGGTAGATGACCACGGTATCCAGGACTTTTCCTGTGGCGTCAACGACTGCTAACTTACAGCCGGTACGGAACGCCGGATCCCATCCCAATACCACGCGGCCTGCGATCGGAGGCTGCATGAGAAGCTGCTCTAAGTTCTTTCCGAAGATCTTGATGGCACCGTCCTCCGCCTTCTCAGTCATGAGATTTCTCACCTCACGCTCAATTGCCGGGGCAATGAGACGGTTGTAGCTGTCCGCGATCACTTCCTGTAAGACCGGAGTTGTCACCGGGTTCTCTCTGGTGATAACCATCTTATTTAAGTAGCGTAAGATCTTCTCCTCCGGAGCCGCGATCTTTACAGTCAGGATCTTTTCCTTCTCACCGCGGTTTAAGGCGAGAATCCTGTGTCCAGCGCACTTTCTTACAAGCTCCTCGTGATGATAGTACATCTCGTAAACAGACTCTGTCTTCTCGTCCTTCGCCGCGGAGACGATAGAACCTTCCTCTTTTGTCACATTGCGGATGTAGGCACGGTATTTTGCCACCTCGGAGATGCGCTCCGCAAGGATATCCTTTGCGCCGTCAATGGCCGCTTTCGCGTCTGCAACGCCTTTTTCCTCGGAGACATACTGGGCAGCCAGTGTCTCAATCGGTTCTTTTGTCACCTGCAGCAGGATCGTATCGGCCAGCGGCTCCAGGCCTCTCTCCTTCGCCATGCTGGCTCTTGTCTTTCTTTTCGGGCGGAACGGCAGGTATAAGTCCTCCACCGCCACCATAGTCTCGGCTTCCTCGATCTTCTTCTTTAAATCAGCCGTCAGTTTTCCCTGATCCTCGATTGATGCGAGGATCTGAGTCTTGCGGTCTTCAAGACCTCTCAGATATTTTAATCGTTCATCCAGGTTTCTTAATACCTCATCGTTTAAGGAACCGGTTACTTCCTTCCGGTATCTGGCAATAAACGGAATCGTGTTTCCCTCGTCAATGAGCTTCACAGCCGCCTCGACCTGGCTCATTTTCACTCCCAATTCCGCAGTCAGTACGCCTAAAATGTCCATGTTCTTTCTCCTTCTAGTTCTACCCCGGAAAGCATAAAGCCGCCGGAGATGTCATTCTCCATTATAATTCAATCCATGCTCTTATGCAACTTAAATGTGGACATGGACGGTGTTTCATGTTAAACTATACGGTAACTGTTCCGTATTATTTTTCTTAACCATCGAGGGGCTGACCGGCCTTTTTTATCAGGGAACAGTGCTATGAGCATTTTGGCGGCAGCGCCGCAGAATTACAACAGGAGGAATTTTCATGGCAGATTACGAAGATCAGAATTCATCTGAATATAAAGATATGAACCGGGAAACACAGGCTGCAGATCAGAATCCACAGAGCGCCGGAAACGTTCCGCAGGATCTAAATCCGGCACAGCCGGATCGGCAGAATCCACCACAGAATAACGGACAGGCCCCGTACTGGCAGAATCCACAGAACGGTCAGCAAGTCCCACCTCAGAATAACGGACAGGATCCATACTGGCAAAATCCACAGAATGGACAGCAAGTCCCACCTCAGAATAACGGACAGGATCCATACTGGCAGAATCCACAGAATAACGGACAGATCCCGCCTCAGAATCCTGGACAGAACCCCTACTGGCAGAATCAGCAAAACAACAGACATCTTCCACCGCAGAACGGGCAGCCGCCGTATTGGCAGAATCAGTACAATAACGGACAACCGCCCTACTGGCAGAACCAGACGCAGCACCCGAGACGCGAAAAGAACTCCTTCGCGACGATCTCCCTGATCAGCGGGATTTTCGCCCTCTTAACGCTCTGCTGCTTCGCCTTCCCGGTCGCTATCATCTGCGGCGTCGGGGCGGTCTGCTTCGCCATCATCTCAAAAAAAGGGCAGCCCTTCAGAGGCACCGCAGCAGCCGGAATCATCCTCGGCGTTATCGCCGTTCTTCTCGGCATCGGCGAGTTCTTCTATGTACTCACCATCACAAACTTAATGAAAGACCCGGCAAACGCCGCGGCATTCAACGAGTTCTTTGAGCAGTTCCAGCGACAGCTCGGAATATACTAAATATGAACGTCACAAAGACCATAGACACATTATTTACCAGATAGTGTCTATGGTCTTTTTCGTACTATGAGTCGCTCAATCTGGCCACCCGCTCACTGGCAAACTCGCGCTGCACGCTCTAATGTCTGCGAAGTTCGTTGGCCACCCGCTCACTCACAAACCTGCGTTTACACACTCTACCGCCTGCTTCGCAGGCTGCTTGCCCGTTAGTGGCGCAGGGAAAGTAAATCTCTGCTTCGCAGCCGCTTGTATTTCCTCTGCGCTCACTAAAAGAAGACCGGTAGAACACGCTCACACGTATTCTACCGGTCTTCAGCGATTTCGTATTAAATTAGAATTAAACGAGCTCGATCAGAACTGCCATAGCGCCGTCGCCCTTACGCTGACCGATCTTGATGATTCTTGTGTAACCACCGTTACGGGAAGCGTACTTCGGAGC
>Ga0129311_1000997_pt1 | contig 21827 bp, 15 predicted proteins | sample Go1ome_FD_94435 | JGI IMG/M metagenome (GOLD analysis project Ga0129311, IMG submission 94435) | Western lowland gorrila individual fecal microbial communities from Wisconsin, USA - Go1022B metagenome | ecosystem: Host-associated > Mammals > Digestive system > Large intestine > Fecal | place... | reverse complement strand
TGATATAGGTTCCGGTCTTTTTCACAATGCTTGCCTTGTATCCGGAAGACTTCTTCGTGCTTCTGTAGAATTTATACTTTATCGTGTAACCAAGCTTTTGCAAGGCTTCCATCGATGCGGTCGTCTTTTCGTCCAGCTTTAAAACAAGCTTGATATTCTGGTTCGGCGTTTTGGAAGAACGTGCATAGGACTGCATCCGGGCAACCTTGCGCTTGACTGCGGACAGGTTCGCGTCATCGCTTGACGGATTATCTTCCTTCTTTGCCGTCTTGATTTCGACTTTGTCGCCGGTCTTTAATCCACTGAGTTCTGTCACAGAGCCTTTGGACGTACCGTTCAGCAAAACATCCGTAATTTCGTAACCATCTGCCGCGGTGATTGTGAGCTTCGTTCCGTCCGCGCTGAGCGTCGTGCGGGAGCCTTCCCCTGTCAAAATCGCCGGCTTCTGAACCGGTACGTAGCTGCCGCCGCCGGAACCGCTGCCTGAACTGCTACCGCCGGAACTGCCGCTGCCGCCGCTTGAACCGCCGCTGCTTCCGCCGGAACTGCCGCTTCCGCCGGAACCGCTTTCGTCGTTTTTGCTTACGCTGAATGTGAGCGTTACAGTCGCTTCTGCCTCGTCACTGCCCGAAATTGTAAGCGTTTCATTGTAGGTTCCTGCTGCAAGGTCTTCTTTCGGCTGTACGGTAAACTCCGCGGTTTCGCGCGGCGCAAGCTTTTTTCCAGAAAGTTCGCTCACGATATAGTTGCTGTTTTCCGGCAAAACCACATCTGTCAGCTCAACGGTTTCGTTTCCGGTATTTGTGATCGTTACCGTCTTTGGAGCCGGCTGTGCATAGCCTGTCTTAACAGTTCCAAAATCTATCACAGAAGGAGTCGCTGCAATAGCATACATAGGCTCGCTTGTTTGAATTTTAACCCAACGTTTTGCATAGGTTTCTGCAAGCGTCGCATTGGCAGATGTTGCAGCGGCTTCGGATTCTCCTGCTTTTACTGTAGGGGTTAAACCTTCTGGATAGGTTGGGATCGGAGATATTGCTTCAATGCTGCCTTGCGCTGCCTTCGTTTCCGCGCTTGCGATGATGGTGCCGCCATTGATTTGAATATCCATGAATCGGATACCTATGCATTTACAATATTCATACTCCAAACTCTCTTTTGCTACTGCTTCCAAATATGCATTTTCAGAAACTGTCAATGTTGGGGTTCTACTCGGGTCAGGACGTGCGGCTATTCCAAAATTGTTGTATTCTGATATGCTCCCTTCCGCATGCAGGAATGCATTGTCTGACAAGTTTGCAGATAAATTTGATCTGCCGCTTCCATCAAGATATATGCCTGCACTATATTCCGCCTGATTTAGTGATTCTCCTCCGAATGCATACACGCATGCATCGGCAGAAAGCGAAATTTTCGGTGTGTGAATTCCCGCACTGCAACTGTATTCTGTAGCACTGTTACCTTGTTTGGTTACAGTTCCGCCATAGCATTTCACGATAGCATTCCCGTCAATAACTAAGTCGGTAGATACTCTCATTCCATAGCTGTGCCTATATCCGAACCCGCAGACAGCACCCCCTCTTGCTGTAATCTTCGCATCGTCTGTTATTTTTACCGTTTGGCTTATAATGCCTCCACTGTATGCACCGCTGAAAGAGCTCCTGCTTTCGCCGCCGTATGCTTCTACGACAGCATTTTCTTTTATAACGATTCCCTTAGGTGCAAAGAAAAAAATTCCGGCACTTGTTCGCTGCCCCTTCTCAAGGTGATTCGAATTGTCAACTTTTCCACCTTTTGCAATCAGCTTGCCGCTTCCGCATATCGTAAGCTGTCCGTTATAGGCATATTGATTTCCTATACCGTTAGAGGAAAAAATTGTTCCGCCGATGTCTTCCCCCACAGCGTCTCCTGCTTGTACGAAGCTTTCCGTTCCTTCCTCTAAAACAATTGTAACTGAATCAGCCGGCAGGAATATGCCATAGCAGTTGCTTTCCACATTGTCTGTTCCTTCCACCACAATCCTCGCACCGAAAAGTGTCAAGGTTTTCGTCTCATGATCCCACGACCAGCCTTCCGCGCTGTCGGTTACGGAAGCATTGGTAAAGTCAACAGTCTTTTCCGTTCCGTCCGTCGCCATATATTTTCCTGCCGTACTTGTCAAGTCGAGCATGGTCGTTCTGTTTACAACAGCGTTCGCGGCGGTTTCACCCTCAGCATGCGCCACCCCCCCACTTCCGGTAAGTGGCATCATTGTAAAGGTCACGCATAATGCCAGCAAAATCGCAAATAATCTTTTTTTCTTCTTCATCTTTTCCTCCTGCTAGATTATCCCTTTGCTTCGTATTTCTTCGTAATCGCCTTCCTATATCACTATCTCACGCGGCAGGCGTATTGGCACTGCTTCAGCTTTGTCTGCGCGATGAGTTTGCCGTTCTTGTCATAGACTAAGATTCGCGCCTTGTAGTAGTAGCGCACGCCTTTCTTCCCGCTTGTGTTGATATAGGTTCCGGTCTTTTTGGTAATCTTTGCTTTGTATGCAGAAGATTTCTTCGTGCTTCTGTAGAATTTATACTTTATCGTGTAACCAAGCTTTTGCAAGGCTTCCATCGATGCCTCCGTCTTTTCGTCTATCTTCAAAACAACCTTGATGTTCTTATTCGGGGTTTTGGAAGAACGCGCATAGGACTGCATCTGGGCAACTTTGCGCTTGACAGCGGACAGGCTCGCATCATCGCCTGGCGGATCATCCGCCTTCTTCGCTGTCTTGATTTCGACTTTGTCGCCGGTCTTTAATTCGCTGAGCTCTGTCACAGAGCCTTTGGACACACCGTTCAGCAAAACATCCGTAATTTCGTAACCATCTGCCGCGGTGATTGTGAGCTTCGTTCCGTCCGCGCTGAGCGTCGTGTGGGAGCCTTCCCCTTCCAAAATCGCCGGCTTCTGAACCGGTATGTAGCTGCCGCCGGAACCGCTGCCGCCGCTTTTTGTTACATTGAACTTCAATTCCACGCTTGCCGAAACTTCGTTGTTTCCCGAAATCGTAAGGTTTTCATTGTATGTTCCTGCTGCAAGGCCTTCTTTCGGCTGTACGGTGATTTCCGCGGTTCTTCTCGGAGCAATTCGGTTTTCCGAAAGTTGGCTCACAGTGTAATTGCTGTTTTCCTGCAAAACTGCCTTTGACAGCTCAACGGTTTCGTTTCCGGTATTTGTGATCGTTACCGTCTTTGGTGCCGGCTGTGCATAGCCTGTCTTAACAGTTCCGAAATCGATTACGGAAGGAGCCGCGGTAATGGCGTAGTTAGACTCGTTTATTTGAATCTTGACCCAGCGTTTTGCATAGGTGTTTTCATCCGGCGACTCAATTTTTACGGCGTCCGTTTCTGTAGTTCCTGCTTTTACTACAGGTGTTAACCCTTCCGCATAGGTTGGCATAGATACTATTGCTTCAATATGCCCTTTTGTTTTTGTGGGATCTGCTTCTGCTCTCGCAACGACAGTGCCGCCGTTGATTTGTATCTTTTTAATACTAATGCCTCTGCATTCGTAATGTTCATTATCACCGATATCTTTTCCGATAGCTTCTATATATGCATCCCCTGCAATAGTTAACTGCGCCGTAGCTGTACCATCCAGACTTCCTTTTACTCCGTAACTGCTCCGGTCTGACTCGCTACCCTCTGCGTGTAAGAATGCGTTTCCTGATATCTCAGCTGTTCCCGAAGATTTTTCAATATATACACCTGCGCTTGATCCCGCCTGACCTTTCGCCATTCCTCCATAGGTATACACACTTGCATTTTCGGAAGCAGTAAAATCAGGAGCGGAAATTCCCATACTGTCGCTATAAACAGTGGAACTAGCATTCTCCCCGGTTTCTACAGTAGCTCCATGGGCTTCAAGTCGCGCACTTCCGCTAACAGACAAAGAGCGCGATACCGATATTCCTGTGCTCTCTCTTGCCTGCACCGCACTGGCATTACCGCCTGTTGCCGTAACCTGTGCATTATCGGTAATCGTCATTTGTGAACAGCTAACACCCCGGCTGTATGCAGGTCCAAAGGTACTGACGCATTCGCTTCCGCTTGCCTCTAATTTTGCATTGCCTTCAACTATAATGTGAGACATGAGATAAATTCCAGTGCTTATTCTTTGTCCTGCTGCAATCTCATTGGCATTATTAACCTTTCCGCCTTTTACAGTCAGCTTGCCGTTACCACTCAGGGTAAAAGAACCGCGGTCGTCGATATTACCTATGCCGAATGAAGCTAATACAGTTCTTGGCTTTTCATTTTCCCCTAAATTCTCATTGTCATCACTCGCAGCGTCACATGCCTGGATTACGCTTTCCGTTCCTTCTGCCAGAACTACACTCACATCGCCTCCGGGAATCTTCACACCATAATAATATCCCATTGTTGTCTTCCCAGGCTGTGCTTGTATTCCGGACCGAACAAAGGTCGGCTTCGTCACCACAATCCTCGCACCGGAAAGCGTCAAGGTTTTCGTCTCAGTGTTCCATGACCAGCCTTCTGCGCTGTCGGTTACGGACTTTTTTGTAAAGTCAACTGTCTTTTCCATTCCGTTCGTCGCTATGTATTTTCCGTCCATGCTTGTCAAGTCGAGCATGGTCGTTCTGGTTACAACAGCGTTCGCGGCGGTTCCGTCCTCAGCATGCGCCACCCCCCCACTTCCGGTAAGCGGCATCATTGTAAAGGTCACGCAGAATGCCAGCAAAATCGCAAATAATCTTTTTTTCTTCTTCATCTTTTCCTCCTATCTCACGCGGCAAGCGTATTTACACTGTTTCAGTTTTGTCTGTGCAACTAATTTGCCGTTCTTATCATAGACCATGATTCGCGCCTTGTAGTAGTAGCGCACGCCTTTTTTCCCGCTTGTGTTGATATAGGTTCCGGTCTTTTTCACAATGCTTGCCTTGTATCCGGAAGACTTCTTCGTGCTTCTGTAGAATTTATACTTTATCGTGTAACCAAGCTTTTGCAAGGCTTCCATCGAAGCTGCCGTTTTTTCGTCCAGCTTCAAAACAAGCTTGATGTTCTTATTCGGGGTTTTGGAAGAACGCGCATAGGACTGCATCTGGGCAACTTCGCGCTTGACAGCGGACAGGCTCGCGTCATCGCTTGGCGGATTATCCGCCTTCTTCGCTGTCTTGATTTCGACTTTGTCGCCGGTCTTTAATCCGCTGAGCTCTGTCACAGAGCCTTTGGACGCACCGTTCAGCAAAACATCCGTAATTTCGTAACCATCTGCCGCGGTGATTGTGAGCTCCGTTCCGTCCGAGCTGAGCGTCGTGTGTGAGCCTTCTCCTTCCAAAATCGCCGGCTTCTGAACCGGTACGTAGCTGCCGCCGCCGGAGCCGCTTCCGCTGCTTTTTGTTACATTGAACTTCAGTTCCACGCTTGCCGAAACTTCGTTGCTTCCCGAAATCGTAAGGGTTCCGTTATATTCACCGGCCGCAAGACCATCTTTCGGCTGCACAGTGATTTCCGCGGTTCTTCTCGGAGCGATTTGGCTTTCCAAAAGTTTGCTCACAGTGTAATTGCTGTTTTCCTGCAAAAGCACATCTGTCAGCTCAACGGTTTCGTTTCCGGTATTTGTGATCGTTACCGTCTTTGGCGCCGGCTGTGCATAGCCTGTCTTAACAGTTCCGAAATCGATTACGGAAGGAGCCGCGGTAATGGCGTAGTTAGACTCCCTTGTTTGAATTTTAACCCAGTGGTTTGCATAGGTAGTTTTATCCGGAGACTCAATTTTTACGGCGTCCGTTTCTGTCGTTCCTGCTTTTACTACAGGGGTTAACCCTTCCGCATAGGTTGGCAGCGGAGGTTGCGTTAATAAGATTGCGGCAATCTTGTCTTGATTTGCCTGCGTTTCCGCACTTGCGATGACGGTGCCGCCCTTGATTGTCATCCCATAGGTTGAGATTCCATTGGAGCGGTCGGTGTTGTCTGTGCCTTCGATTTCTTTGCCGACAGCTTCAATGTAAGCATTATCTTCAATCGTTAAAAGACTTTGCTGGTCTGCATATCTGTCTCCGTATATTCCGAAACTGCTTCCGCCTGACTGCCCTCCCTCTGCATATAAAAAAGCATTATCAGAGAGTTGGGCTTCGGAAATTTTTTTGTCAAATTTATGAATGTACACCCCCATGCTGGAACCTGCCCTGTCGCCATAGGTTCGCCCGCCGTAAGCATACACGTTTGCGTTTGCCGAAGCTTTAAAATCAGCTGCACAGATTCCCATGCTAGTGCTCCATTCATTGCTTGGACCTGGCTTCTTTGTTACGTTCCCGCCATAAGCTTTTAAAATTGCACTACCGTCAATTATCAAAGGTCGTGATGCGGATATTCCGCTGCTTTCTCTGGAATTCACTGCACTGACATTACCGCCTTTTGCCGTAACCTGTGCATTGTCGGTAATCGTCATTTGTAAACATCTAACACCATGGCTGTATGCACCAGCGTTAATGTTCTCAGCCGTATCACCATATATTTCTAACTTTGCTGAATCTTTGACAATAACATTCCCGAAATAAATCCCTGCGCTTATTCTTGCTGATTCCTTTGCATCTTTTACGGGTTTTCCTCCTTTTATGGTCAGCTTGCCGCTTCCGCATATTGTAACGAAGGTTTGCAAATTACGCGCATCGCCCATGCCTACAGATCCAATAACATTGCCTTCGGGGATTACTCCCGCAGCATCTCCTGCCTGTATTATATTTTCAGTTCCCTCTGTCAAAACAACGGTAACATCTCCCGGAAGGAGTACTCCGTAATAGTATCCTCTGCCTCCATATCCGATTGAAGTGAGAACCGGCTCCGTCACCACAATCCTCGCCCCAGCCAGCGTCAAGGTTTTCGTCTCATGGTTCCATGACCAGCCTTCGGCACTGTCGGTTACGGGAGCAGTGGTAAAGTCAACAGTCTTTACCGTTCCGTCCGTCGCCATATATTTTCCTGCCGAACTTGTCAAGTCAAGCATGGTCGTTCTGGTCGGCTGCATGGCTGCGGCGGTTCCGTCCTCAGCATACGCCGCTCCGCCTGTGCCGAGCGGCATCATCGTGAATGCCACGCACAATGCCAGCAAAATCGCAAACAATCTTTTTTTCATCATCTTCTTCTCCTCCTGTTAAACATCCCATTGCTGCGTCTCGCATATTTTATTCGCATCTTTCATTCTCATTTTCCGATTTTTGTGTTCGTGCTATCCCTTCTGCTGCGCTGCAGTCGGCGTCACTTTTTTGCTTTCGCTCCCGCAGCTTCACACAAAGCAGGGTAAAGACAACCGCGGTCACGAAGGAAACGATCGCCACCAGCACATAGCCGCCGGTGCGCGCGGACAGAAGTGTCGCGCCGGTCATGCCCTGCACCTCTGCCGCGCTGCGAAATCCGCCGCTGACCTCACCCAAAACACCGACCAGACAGCAGCAAAGTGCCAGACATAAGGTCGATAAACCGCGGATCGCGCGTTTCTCCTTTTTTTGCCGGATTCGCGTCGCGCGCTCTTTGACCTGCGCTACGCGTTCGTTAGTATCGTACATATCCTACCCTCCTGCAGCTGATCACTGTATAAAAAAATCCCCTATTACTCCTATAGGGACAAAAAACAAAAAAAGTACGCACTTCTTTTTATGTTTTTTTGTGCGTACATTATATTTTTTTGTCTCATGCCTCTCGATTCCGCTTCGTTCCGGCTTCGCGCGCGGGCACGCTTTCGGTCAGTTTTTTGACAAAACGCGGTTAATTTCGCTGCTGCCGGCCTCGCGCAAACTGATAAACGCCGTATCCGACCGCCAAAGTGAAAAGCGGAACGCAGTATCCGATGACCTGCACGCTGCCGCCGACGCTGACCAGCAGATTGTAGATGGCATGGTAAATGATCGTCACACAGAGAATTCCCGGGATGCAGACGCTGCGCAGCAGGCGGTCATGCCAGACAAAACGCAGTCCCTCAGAATAGGCGCTGCCGCAGACGACATGCATCGCGCCCGTACCGAAACCGCGAATCAGCAGGAGCAGCATATGTCCCGCGCCGTTTTCTGCGAGATAACAGATATTCTCAAAGGTCGCGAAACTGGCCGCGGCCAGCATGGCTGCCAGTCGAAAACGCTGTAAATCCGGTTCAAAAACGATTAAGAAGAACAGCAGCGGCAATAGCTTCATGATTTCCTCGACAACCGGCGCGATCTGTGTGGCTGCATTCATCGTATCTGCCTGATAAATAATCGTAAAGAACGTATTGAGGTAGGCGGACAGCAGGCATACAAGCATACCGGCAAAACAGAATACAAAAGACGCGCGGTATTTACGGCCGACGCAGAGCATGGTGATAAAAAGCGGCGCCGCGATACAAACCAGAACATTTTCGATATAGGTCATGCCCGCACCGCCTTTCTCGTTGCCGGCAGCATCCCAAAGATCGCCCCCGACAGCATAAAATCAAACCAAAAGTACGGATTGCGCAGATCGTCGCTTACCCAAAAGCAGGAGCTCGTCCAAAGCGCGTATTCAAGCGCGGTGAAGCACAGCACGTTGATGTGAAAGGCCCTCAGCCCGCGTGTTTCGGTCTTGTCGGCATCTCTGCTCCCGCAGCGCCGCGCGAAAACAAGACCGCGGATCGAAAGCCGCGCCGCCTCCATGGTTCCCATGCACATCAGCACATTAAAAAAGATGTCCCCGTACATGATATATAAGGCGAACTGCGGCAGGCAGATCGCCGGAGCCAGCCAGGACCATTTCGTTCGAAACCGCAGCTCCCGCGCGGAAGGCAGGGTCATTTCCATCGTCAGCAGGAAAATATAGCTCGCGATCCAGCCCAGCTCCGATACATAGAACACCTGCGGCGTTGTATCCAGAAGCAGGACATGCAGCGTCCAGTACAGGGTTCCCAGTCCGTAGGTTCCAAAAAAGCAAGCCAGCAGGAAATAAGGCTGTCTGCGGTTTTGGGTGAATGTCTTTACTGCTCCTGTGCAGCCTGCCGCGCAGACCAGGAACTGTACGAGGTAATCCCAGAATTCGATCAGATGTACCATGTGGTGATGCCCTCCCTTTCCAAAGTCTTGCGCAGGGAAGCCCTGCCTCGATAGACGAGATCTGCGATTTGTTTTTCGGTTTTGCGCATGACGGCTGCTGCCTCCGCGTGCCGCATGCCTTCAAAATAGACCAGATACAGTGCCTCCCGATAGGCAGGCGCGAGCTCGTCCATGCAGCGCCATAATATTCGATTTCGCTCGTCTGTCTGTACCAGCGTTTCAAGCAGTACATCGCTCTCCGGCTCCTGCTCCAGATCGTCGAAGCTGAAGAGCTGCTTCCTCCGCTTTTTTTGCAGGCAGCGAAGCGCGAGATGGCGCGCGGATTTGTAGAGATACGCGCGAAAGCCGTCGTCGCGGAGACGCGGCCGTTTGGCGACAAAATAGGCAAACGCTTCGATCATGAGGTCCTCCGCTTCGTGGATATCATGGAGATAGCCGTCGATGTAGAGCGTCAGACTGTTGCCGTAGCGTTCCATCAATCGCTGCAGTCCGCTATCATCACCGCTCAGAAATCTTTGGTACAGCGTTATGTCATTTTCGTCCGGATCAGCCATACCTTCCGAAGGATTTCTTTTGTACCTGTTCGCTTCACAGTTTTTCGCTTCCATCCCGCGGCTCCTTTCGTTTAGATTTTTTCGCACCGCCTTACGGACCGCGATCAGCAGTCATCGCCTACATGCAGCGTGTTTGCGCCTGATACAGCGTGGCGAATTCCCCGCCGCGCGCCAAAAGCTCCGTCTGCGTGCCTTCCTCTTCAATCCTGCCGTCTTCAATAACCACGACGCGGTCCGCGTTCCTGATCGTTGCCAGACGGTGCGCGATGATCAGCGTAGTACGCCCCACAGCAAGCTCATCGAAGGCCTGCTGAATATGCGCCTCGGTTACGCTGTCCAGCGCGGAGGTCGCCTCGTCGAGAATCAAAATCGGTGGGTTTTTGAGGAAAATCCGCGCAATTGAGATGCGCTGTTTCTGCCCGCCGGAAAGCAGCGCGCCGCGTTCTCCGACATAGGTATCGAAGCCCTCCGGCATCTTCATGATATCTTCGTAAATCTCCGCTTTTTTGGCAGCCTCCAGTACCTCCTCATACGACGCGTCCGGTCTGCCGTAGCGGATGTTTTCGTAGATGGTATCCGCAAACAGGAACACATCCTGCTGCACAATGCCGATATTGGTGCGCAGCGAGCTCTTTGTGACCTTGCGGATATCGTGTCCATCGATGGCAATGCTGCCGCTTTCAACATCGTAAAACCTCGGAATCAGCTGACAGAGCGTACTCTTGCCGCCACCGGAATGTCCGACCACAGCCAGCGTTTCTCCGGCACAGACGGTAAGCGAAATGTCGTGCAGCACGTCGGTATCCTTCTGGTAGCCGAAGCTCACATGATCTAAAACGATTTCTCCCTTCACGTCCGTCAGCGGCAGAGCGTCCTCCGGCTCCCGTATACTCGGCTCGATGCGCATGACCTCGGCGAAGCGTCTGAGCCCCGCCAGCCCGTTGGTAAAGATCTCCGCGAGCGTCGCCAGCTTGCGCACCGGCGTCACGAAGGTTGTAATATACAGGGTAAAGGTAAGCAAATCGATGTAATTCATCCGCCCGCGCATGATCAGCCAGCCGCCGACCGTAATCACCGCGATCTGCAGGAAACAGATAAAAAACTCCAAGGACGAGTTGAAACGTCCCATTGCCTTGTAATATCCGGTCTTAGAGCCCTTGTACATCTCATTGGAACGGTCAAACCGCTCAAAATCGAGCTGCTGATTGTCAAAAGCCTTTGAGGTTTTCATGCCGGACAGGGTCGATTCGATGTCCGCGTTAATGCCCGCCATTTTTTCCTTGACCTGTACCGAGGACTGCATCATGTCATTGCGGCAAAAAATAACGATGCACACAAAGACCGGAACGATGACCAGCACCACGAGTGCCAGACGCCATTCCACGCAGAACATGACGATCAGCGCGCCAATGATGGTAATCGTTGAAATCAGAAGATCTTCGGGGCCATGGTGCGCCAATTCCGTAATTTCAAACAGATCTCCGGTCAGCCGGTTCATCAGCTTGCCGGTTCTGTTGCGGTCAAAAAAATCAAAATCCAGCTCCTGAAAATGCACGTAAAGATCGCGTCGGATATCTGCCTCCACGCGAATGCCGAACTGATGTCCCCAGTAGGTGATGATGAAGTTCATGCCCGCCCGCAGCACAAACGCCGCCACAACGATGGCCATGACGCTGAAAAAGGTTCGGTAGAGCTTGTCCGGCAAGAGGTCATACATGACATAGCGCGACACCAATGGGAAAGCGACATCGATCGCGCCCACGAGAAACGCGCAGCTCATATCCAAAAGAAAGAGCTTTTTGTGTGCGGGAAAATAAGATAAAAAAATGTGAAACAGTGATCTGTGAAAATCTTTTGTCTGATGGTTCATTTTGCGGTCCTCTGAAAAAGGTATTTTTGAAAAAGGCTGCCGTACCGGGCAGCCTCCGTCATCTTATATGGTTCTTCATACCGCCTGCTCGGGCGGCACGCCGTCCTTCCTGGGCTTAAAAGTAGGCGATGGCTTCGATCTCAATCAAAGCGCCCTTTGGCAGCTTCGCGACTTCCACCGCGGATCTGGACGGATAGTCGCCGCTGAAAAAGCTCGCGTACACCTCGTTCATCTTCGCGAAGTCGTTCATATTATCCATGAAGCAGGTGGTCTTGACGATTTTGTCCAGACCGCTTCCGGCTGCCTCCAGCACCGCCTTAAGGTTCTCGAATACCTGCTTTGTCTGCGCCTCGATATCGCCCTCCACAAGATTTCCGGTTGCCGGATCAATCGGAATCTGTCCGGAAGTGATGACCAGATCACCGATGATATTTGCCTGCGCGTAAGGTCCGATTGCTGCCGGAGCCTTGTCTGTTGCTACGATTTTTCTCATGATAAAATCTCCTTTTTTATTAAAAATTTATTGTGATTGTCCGCCGCCAAACCGCGCGGAAAACAATGTTTCACTCGCTATGTATCTAAGCCGCGCTCTGCGTCTCCTGCATCTCCGGTCGTTTTTTGAGTTTCCGCATGATGATGAGGTAGCAGATAATATGTGCCGTCAGCGTAATCGTCCAAGTCACCGGATAGGAAACATAAACATTTTCTACATAGTGGAAAGCCGGCAGGGAGCAAAAAGCCTGAATCCAGATAATTCGCAGCACACAGGCACCCAAAAGACTGACGATCATCGGCAGAATCGAATAGCCGAGTCCGCGAATCACGCCTGCCATCGTATCCATGATGCCGCAGATAAAATACGGCGCCGCGATATAAAAGAGCCGCTTGATGCCCTCCTCGATGACGACCTCCTGTGGAGAATAGATGCTGAGCAGCTGCCTGCCAAAGAGACAGGAGAGACTGCCAAAAATAAGTCCCGTCACCGCCGCGCAGCCCGTTGCCGTCAGAACGATTCTGTGAATGCGCTTCAATTTGCCTGCGCCCATATTCTGACTGGTAAACGAAATCGCCGCCTGGTAGAAGGCGTTCATCGCGAAATAGGTAAAGTTCTCAATATTGGCGGAGGCCGCGCTTCCTGCCATCACGTCCTTACCAAAGCTGTTGATGGATGCCTGGATGATGACGTTGGACAGGGCGAACAAGACACCTTGAAAGCCTGCCGGCAGACCGATTTCCAGGATTCTCAGCATTTTATTTTTGTGGATCCGCAGCAGCTTGAGGTGCAGACGGAACGGTCCCTCCTCTTTGATCAGACAGCGCAGAATCATAAAGGCCGAAAAGCATTGCGAAATCGAGGTCGCCGCCGCGACACCCGCGACGTCAAGCTGCAGAACAATGACGAAGAAAAGATTCAGTACGACATTGATGACTCCGGCGATCGTCAGATAATTCAGCGGGCGTTTGGTATCTCCTTTGGCGCGCAGTACCGCGCTGCCGAAGTTGTAGATCATCATGGCAGGCATGCCGAGAAAATAGATCCGCATGTACAGGGTGGAAAACGGCAAAACCTCCTCCGGCGTCGCCATCAGTTCCAGAATCGGCGCCGCGACCACGATGCCGATAATCCCCATCGCGACACCTGATACGATGCTCAGCGCGATCGAGGTATGTACGGTCTCGCTGACATCGCTTTCCTTGCGCGCGCCCTGATATCTGGCCGTCAATACATTGCAGCCGATAGCCAGCCCGACAAAAAGATTAACCAGAAGGTTAATCAGGGATGAAGTCGAGCCGACCGCCGCCAGCGAGTTTTCGCTGCCGAAGCGACCGACCACAATGATGTCCGCGGCGTTAAACAAAAGCTGCAGAATGTTAGAACAGACCAAAGGAAACGCAAAAACAAGCATGCGGCTCAAAATCGGTCCCTCAATCATATCAATCTCATGCTTTTTTTGCTTCTTCTCTTTTTTTAACGCTTGTTCCTGCGCCATATACCGCAACCTCCAAAAACAAATTTCCGTACCCCTATTATAATCTTGCCTGCTCATCAAAGTCAATGATTTTGCCAAAAAAGCGAGAAAAAGAACAGACCCGACCGCATCTGCCGCGTTTGGGTCTGTTCCGAATCGTTAATATTCTGAAATACTCTGATCTTATTGTACGCCGAAAAGCAGATCCGCGTAGGTCGGGAACGGCCAGCAGCGCGCGGCGGTTAAGGTTTCCGCTTCATCGCATGGGATCCTCAGCTCCGCCATCTTCTGCAGCGTGCAGTCGCGGATAAAGCAGGATGCCTCGGTAACATCCGTCATCGTCTCATACTGGTTGACGACGGCCTCCAACGCGTCGGCCGCGGCGCTGATTTCGTCTGTCAGGGCAGAAAGCCGCTCAATCAGCCCTTTTTCGTAGCCGCAGCGCAAGCCCGGAAGCACCTGCTGCTTCGCGCCGAGGTTTGCGGCCAGCTCTCCAAGGTAGCTTTCGATGGCCGGCAGGATTTCCTTCCTTGCCATGGATACCATCGTCTTTGCCTCGATATTGACCGTCTTGCAGTAGTTCTCGAGCGTAATCTCATACCGGGACCGAATCTCCGCTTCGGACATAATCTTATGCGCGGTCAGCATACGCACATTCTTTTCTTCCAGAATGGTCGGCACCGCGTCCGGTGTTGTCCGCAGGTTCAAAAGGCCGCGTTCTTCGGTCGCTTCCTGAATCCACGCGTCTTCATATCCGTTGCCGTTAAAGATAATGCGCTTGTGGTCGCGGATCGTCTTTTGGATCATCTGATGCAGGGAAGCTTCAAAGTCAGAAGCATTTTCGAGCCGGTCGGCATAAACTTTCAAAGACTCCGCCACAGCGGCGTTCAGCATGATGTTCGCGCAGGCGATGCTGTTGGAAGAGCCAAGCATACGGAATTCAAACTTATTGCCGGTAAAGGCGAAAGGAGAGGTCCGGTTGCGGTCTGTGGTATCCTTCGGGAATTTCGGCAAAACATGCACACCGAGCTTCATCAGAGATTTTTCGGCCGCGTTATACGGCGTATCGCTTTCGATCGCCTTGAGGATTGCGGTCAGCTCATCTCCCAGGAAAACGGACACGACGGCAGGAGGCGCTTCGTTCGCGCCGAGTCTGTGGTCGTTTCCGGCTGTCGCGACAGAAAGTCTCAAAAGATCCTGATAATCGTCCACAGCCTTGAGCACCGCGCACAGGAACAACAGGAACTGCGCGTTCTCGTGCGGTGTTTCCCCCGGTGTCAGCAGGTTCACGCCGGTATCCGTCGCGATAGACCAGTTATTGTGCTTGCCGCTGCCATTGACGCCCGCGAACGGTTTTTCGTGGAGCAGGCAGACCAGACCATGTTTGGAAGCTACCTTCTGCATGATTTCCATCGTCAGCTGGTTGTGGTCGGTCGCGATATTGGTCGTCGTGTAGATTGGCGCCAGCTCATGCTGCGCGGGCGCTACTTCGTTATGCTCGGTCTTGGCGAGGATTCCAAGCTTCCACAGCGCTTCGTTCAGATCCGCCATATAAGCGGCGACGCGCGGCTTGATCGCGCCGAAATAGTGGTCGTCCATTTCCTGTCCCTTCGGCGGCATCGCACCGAACAGGGTTCTGCCGCAGAGCTTCAAATCCTCGCGCTTTTCATACATCTGGCGGTCGATCAAAAAATATTCCTGCTCCGGACCGACCGAGGTTCTGACATATTTGACCTCAGTGTTGCCGAAGAGCTTGAGAATTCTCATCGCCTGTTTATTCAAGGCTTGCATGGAACGCAGCAGCGGTGTTTTTTTGTCAAGCGCCTCTCCGCTGTAGGAACAGAACGCGGTTGGGATACAAAGCGTCTTATCCTTAATAAAGGCCGGAGAAGTCGGATCCCATGCGGTGTAACCGCGTGCCTCAAAGGTAGCTCTGAGGCCTCCGGATGGGAAGGATGACGCGTCCGGTTCTCCCTTAATCAACTCTTTTCCCGAAAAATCCATGATGACTCCGCCGTCCGGCGCCGGACTGATAAAGCTGTCATGCTTCTCGGCTGTGATGCCGGTCAGCGGCTGAAACCAATGGGTAAAATGGGTCGCGCCCTGTTCTGTTGCCCAATCCTTCATCGCCTTCGCTACTGCGTCGGCCAACGTGCTGTCGAGGCGCTGCCCCTCCTTGACGGTTTTTTTCAAAGAATGGTAGGTATCCGCGCTGAGCCTTGCCCGCATAACTCTGTCATCAAAGACCAGACATCCAAAATATTCGGGTACACATGGTGTTTTCATTTCTGTTTCTTTCATCATTTTTATGAACTCCTTTCCATTTTCTCTGGCAAAAAGAGAAAAGAGTCCCGAAATCCAACTGTGATTTCAAGACTCCATTGCCTTGGCATGTTGTGATGATACACCCGATTTTGTACGAAGTCAAGTACTTTTCACATATTTTTTCATGTTTTTTTCTAAAATTTTTCAAAACTTTTTGTTATGTATACACAAAATATCTATTGACAAGGACAAAAACCAGTGCTATACTTCTCACATAATTTTTATTTCATCGTCTGATAAAGCATGAAAGCACTGTGCAGCTGCATCCAGCAGCCTGCTTTATGGCAGACCACCCATGTAGTGAGCAAAGGCGTTCATCTTCGACAGTTTCTTCTCCCTGCCGACCGTGGACACCTTTCTCTTTTTTTCAAAGCGCCGCGGCAGGGGTAAGCAAACCCCTCGCTCCGCGACACTGCGATAGGAAACGGGAGACAACAGGCACTTGCAGGAAGAAAGGAAACATGGCATATGAAAAAAGAAGGGCAAATCAGGATTCCCTCCGGCTGCGCGATTTCGGCCGTCATCTCCAAAGAGGGCCGGCGTATGACCGGAGAAAAAATCATCGAAAGTATGATTCCCATGCATGACCGCTCCAACGGGCTCGGCGGTGGATTCGCCGCCTATGGAATTTACCCGGAACATGCGGATCTGTTCGCCTTCCACCTCTTTTTTGAAGATGAGGAAGCCAGACACACATTTGAAAAGCTGCTAAAAGAAAGCTTTGAAATATATGACGCGGAAGCGATCCCGATTCGTATTATTGAAGAGATTACGGATATCCCGCTGATCTGGCGCTATTTCGCGGCGCCGCTGCCGTCTGTACTCCGGCGTCAGCAGCTTGATGAAAAGGAGCTTGTCGTCAGAACCGTCACGCGTGTCAACAGCACGCTGCGCGGCACGCACATTTTTTCCTGCGGCAAGAACATGGGAGCCTTCAAAGCCGTTGGCTATCCGGAGGATGTCGGTCGTTTTTACAGGCTGGAGGAATACGAAGCCTATTCCTGGACAGCCCATGGCCGCTATCCGACCAACACGCCGGGCTGGTGGGGCGGCGCGCATCCTTTCGCGCTTTTGGATTATTCGGTTGTACATAATGGAGAGATTTCTTCTTATGATACCAACCGCAGATATATGGAAATGTTCGGTTACAGATGTAACCTGCAAACCGACACCGAGGTCATTACCTATATGGCGGACTACCTGCTTCGCAGGGAAGGTCTGAGCCTGCGGGAGACTGCTTCTGTCATCGCGGCTCCGTTCTGGAGCACGATTGATAAGCTCGCGGAAAAAGATTCTCAGCAAGCGGAACAGCTTACATATCTGCGTAAGGTATATCCGAGTCTTCTGATCACCGGACCGTTTTCCATCATTCTTGGTTTCACAGGCGGTCTGATGGCGCTCAACGACAGATTGAAGCTCCGCTCGATGGTTGTCGCCTCGAAGGACGACAAAGTATTCATCGCCAGCGAAGAATCCGCCATTCGTGTCATGGAACCGAACGCGGAGAATGTCTACGCGCCGATGGGCGGTGAGCCTATCATCATACATGTGAAAGAGGGTGCTTACTGATGGCAATAGATTATATATTCCCTACATACGAAGTCGTTCGTGACCCGAATCGCTGCACAGTCTGCCGTATTTGCGAGACACAATGCTCGCATCAGGTGCACCGCTACGATGCCGGAAGCGGACAGATGCTGTGCGATGAAGCGCGCTGCGTAGATTGTCTGCGCTGTGTTTCGTTTTGCCCTACTCATGCATTAAAAATCAAAAAAAACGATTGCGCTTTTCGACAGAATGCCAACTGGAGCCAAAAATCCATAGAAGAGATTTACAAGCAGGCCTCCAGCAGCGGCGTACTCCTTTCCTCTATGGGCAATCCGCAAGCCTACCCCGTATACTGGGACAAGATTCTAATCAACGCGTCGCAGGTAACGAATCCTTCCATCGACCCTCTGCGGGAACCGATGGAAACCAAGGTATTCCTCGGTAAGAAACCCTCTTCTATCCAACGAAATCCTGATGGTAGTCTCTGCACAAGCCTTGCGCCGCAGCTGACGCTTTCGATGCCGGTGCTGTTCTCCGCGATGAGTTACGGTTCTATCAGTTATCCCGCGCATGCGAGCCTCGCGCGCGCCGCGCAGGTGATGGGTACCTATTATAATACCGGCGAAGGGGGGCTGCATGAAGACTTTTACGGTTACGGTGAAAACACCATCGTGCAGGTCGCTTCCGGTCGTTTCGGCGTACATACCAAGTATCTCAATGCCGGCGCCGCCATCGAGGTTAAGATGGGGCAAGGCGCTAAGCCCGGGATCGGCGGGCATCTGCCGGGTATGAAAATCGTCGGCGATGTCGCCAAAACCCGCATGGTGCCGGAAGGCTCCGACGCCATTTCGCCGGCACCGCATCACGATATCTATTCCATTGAAGATCTGCGGCAGCTTGTCTTTTCGCTCAAAGAAGCGACACAATATCAAAAGCCGATCATCGTGAAGGTCGCGGCCGTACATAACATCGCGGCCATTGCCAGCGGCATTGCCCGCAGCGGCGCGGATATCATCGCGATCGACGGTTTTCGCGGCGGCACCGGCGCGGCGCCGACACGCATTCGTGACAATGTCGGCATTCCGATTGAACTGGCGTTGGCGGCTGTGGACCAACGGCTGCGCGATGAAGGCATCCGAAATCGGGTATCCATCATCGCCGGCGGCAGCATTCGCTCCTCCGCGGACGTAATCAAGGCTGTCGCGCTCGGCGCGGATGCCTGTTGTATCGCGACTGCCGCCCTTTTGGCCATGGGCTGTCATCTCTGCCGCACCTGCCAGAGCGGCAGCTGCAGTTGGGGAATCGCGACACAGCGGCCGGAACTGACCGCGCGGCTGGATCCTCAGATCGGCGCGCAACGATTGGTCAGCCTGCTTACCGCGTGGCAGCATGAAATCAAAGAATTCATGGGCGGCATGGGCATCAATTCCATCGAGGCGCTGTGCGGCAATCGTGCCATGCTCAGAGGCATCGGGTTAACGCAGAAGGAGCTGGATATCCTCGGCATTCTTCATGCCGGAGAATAGATGTCTCTCCGCGCGATCATCAATCATCAGGAGAAAACGAATATGTTACAGATACAAGCAAATACATTGGATTATCGCGCGCTGAACGAGAAGATCAGAAGCGCGCGCGAGGATTGTCTGATTACGGACTGCCTCGGTCAGCGTTTCATCGCTGACGGATTACAGGATCACACCGTAACCATCGAGGGAACTCCGGGGAACGCGCTTGGCGCTTATCTCGACGGAGCCGAAATCACTGTCCGCGGCAACGCGCAGGACGCGGTCGGAGATACCATGAATGACGGCCGCATTATCATCTGCGGCAATGTCGGCGACGCCGTCGGTTACGCGATGCGCGGAGGTGAAATCTATATCAAAGGCAATGCCGGTTATCGCGCCGGCGTTCATATGAAAGCCTATGAAACGAAGCAGCCGATTCTCGTCATCGGCGGCAGAGTCGGCAGCTTCGCCGGTGAATATCAGGCAGGCGGGACCATTTTGGTTTTAGGTCTGCATACGGATGGGAAACCCATTTCGGGGTTTTTCCCCTGCACAGGTATGCATGGAGGCAAAATGATTTTTCGCGGAGACGTTTCCGGCATCGTATTCCCGCAGCAGACAACCTCTCATAAGCTCACCGCCGCGGATATGCCGGAGCTCCGTCCCCTTATCACACGATTCTGCGCGCTCTTCGGTTACAGGGCTGAGCCTCTGCTCGCGGATACCTATACGGTGATTACACCTGACAGCAGCAATCCGTATCATCAGCTCTATGTCGCGAACTGACAGTGAAATGAGGCTGGGACAAAAGTGCGCATAACGAAATCAGAGATTTCTATGCGCACATGGCGCTCACCTGTGAGCGCCGCTTCGCAAGGTACTTTTGTCGTGATTCCGGAAATATCGCTATGCGATATTTCCTACATAATAAAAAAACGCGAGGCTGTAAAAACATCGCCGCGCGAAATGGCAGTCCGCGTTCCGCGTGATCAGCGGCGAACTGCCGGAAAGGAGGGAAAGAATGACTTTTAACCGTAAGTACAAAATTCTTCTATTATCATCTTCACCAACGCTAAACACCTCTCTGCTTTCCCTTCTTTCCGGCAGCTCCTACACGCCGGTCAAGGTGCTCGACAGCGCGGACGCGGCCAGACGCTGTCTCAATGCCGAAGCCTTCGACATCATCATCATCAATACGCCGCTCAAAGACGAATCCGGTCTCAAGCTGGCCGCTGAGCTATGCGCGAGTGGCAGCCGCGGCATTCTCCTCTTTGTCAAAGCTGCTCATTATCCCAAGGTCAGCAGTCAGCTCTCTCCCTACGGCATTCTCACTCTTTCCAAACCACTCTCCAAAGAAATGATTCTGCAGTCCCTGCAGCTTTTATCCGCGACTCTGGAACGCTTATCGCACGCCGAAAATGAAAAGGCGGCTCTCACTGCCAAAATCGAAGAACTCCGCATCATCAGCCGCGCCAAATGTGTGCTCATCGACCAGCTTCGCATGAGTGAAACCGAGGCGCACCGCTATATCGAAAAACAGGCGATGGACCGCTGCGTCTCCCGCCGCGTAATCGCCGAAAAAATCCTCTCTGCTTATCGCTGAGCATCTCTCAAAAATCCTTATTACCCCTGTATCGGTCGGCTTCACGAGTTTCTTCACTCCTGCGCGCCGCGTTCGCGCACGATATAGACCGGCCTCTGTTTAATCTCCCAATATGCCCGCGCAAGATAGGACCCGATTGCCTGCAGTACCAGAAGCTGCAGCCCGGACAGAAACAGCGGCAGGCAGATGATGGCGTGACATGTCTGCGGCAGCAGCAGGGTCAGCACACTTAAGAAAACCAGTCCGGTGCCGAGCGGTCCGGCGATTTTGAGCGGCGCGTCGGAAAACGCGAAAATACCCTGTGCCGCGTACCGCAGCAGCCCGCGCAGATTCCACTTGCTCTCACCGATGCTGCGCGCGACATTCTCGTACTCGATCCAGCTCGTCCGAAAACCGACATAAGCAAAGATGCCTTTCGTATAGCGATTGCATTCCCCCAGCTGCAGGATCGCGTCTGCCACGCAGCGCCGCATCATACGGAAGTCCCCTTCTCCGCTTGCGGTTTCCATGCCGGTCAGGCTGTTCCAGACTTTATAGAATCCGCGCGACAGGCAGGCGCGGATTTTGCCTTCGCCTGCGCGGCCGCGGCGGCGCGCACCGCACAAATCAAGAGCGCCGCCGCTGTCACGCAGGATTCGGTACATTCTGGGCAGCAGCGTCGGCGGGTGCTGCAGATCGGCGTCCATCAGCACCAGATAATCGCCGGTCGCTTCCCGCAGTCCGGCGAGCATCGCCGCCTCCTTGCCGAAGTTGCGTGAGAAGGAAAGGTAGCGCACTTGTGCAGCTTCTCGCGTGTGCGCGGCCGCCAGCTCCCGCAGCAGCTTCAGCGTACCATCGCGGCTGCCGTCATCCACAAAAATGATTTCATAAGAGACTTGCTCTTTTTCTGTGAGGATTTCCATCGCTGCCGCAGTCTCTGCGTAAACGATTTCGATACACGCCTCCTCGTTATAGCAAGGCACGATGATACTGATTTTGTCAGCTCTTCTTTCTTCTTCTATATTCATTGTATCCCCTTTTTCATGCTTTCTTACCTTCGGTTGACAAGAGCACACACGCCTGGACGGATTGAAATTTCAACGCATGCTGCGTTCTCGTCCTTGACCTACGTCCAGTAGGACTTCGTCCTGCGGCCTTGCCTGCGCCGAAATTTCAAGCCGCCAGGTTCCAAAGGAAGTTTGCAGAGAAAATATTTGCCTCTGTGCAAGGCGGATGAGCGAGGCGTAGTGGTGCTACGGTGAACGAAGACAACGATGCACAGAGGCAAAGAGGTCTTTGCAAACCGCGTGTGCCTTTGTCAACCGAAGGTAGCTATGTTTTAGATATGTTCTTCGATGCGCTTTGTTTCTCCCCCGCGAAAGATCCGCAGTCTGCACGCGGCATAGTTCGCGGCGACGGTGACG
>Ga0129311_1000994_pt1 | contig 21870 bp, 17 predicted proteins | sample Go1ome_FD_94435 | JGI IMG/M metagenome (GOLD analysis project Ga0129311, IMG submission 94435) | Western lowland gorrila individual fecal microbial communities from Wisconsin, USA - Go1022B metagenome | ecosystem: Host-associated > Mammals > Digestive system > Large intestine > Fecal | place... | reverse complement strand
TGTGAAGATGGTCGTGGGAGGTTAGGTGAGATTGGTTTTTGTTAGCTTAATGGCATTGCCGTATATGCCCCAATAAAAATTACCTTCAAGATCCTATATCTGGTTATCCCGCTGACACGCCCCACCGTGATCTCATGTGGTGTGCTGAGAGGATAACGATCATATCATAAGCAATAATTGCTCATATGATATACATTAAAAATAGTATATCTTTTCGGCATAACTTTTACTAAAACAGTATGCCGATTTTTTACGGTGTCCTCCTCTTCCGCCTGTGCGGAAGAGGGGATATACCGTCGATAAATATTTCAGTCAGAAATTATTTGTCAGAGATCAGTTTTTCTTTCTGGAAACTACAGCGCCTGCGCCTGCCAGTGCCAGCAGACCGAATACTGTACCTGCAGCTGCACCGGTGTTGGAGTTGTTATTTTCGGTAGCATCGCTTGCGGCAGATGAAGCAGAAGCTGTTGTTGTGGTGGTAGTGGTGGTCTTGCCTGTAGTTGTGGTGTTTGAAGCCTTGCTGTCAGCCTTTGAATCTTCTGCCTTGCTGTCAGTTTTGGAATCATCAGCCTTAGACTCTGTCTTTGAGTCATCTGCCTTGCTCTCAGCAGCGCTTTCAGCTTTGCTCTCTTCTTTAGCAGCAGGTGCGCCGAAGTCGATGGTCATGGAGAGTGTACCGCCCTTGAAAGCGCCCTCCTGATCCCAACCTGCAACTTCAGGGCTTGCGGGAACTGTTACTTCGCCCGAATCCTTATCTACCTCATCAACCGGTCTGATATGGATACGGAAACCGCCTTCCTTATCGAGGGTTGCTTCGGTTATAGAGTTTACAGAGTCAAGAATGATCTCTTCGCCGTCATTGGTAACGAACTTGGCATCGGAGATTGTAACATCATAAGGATAGCTGTCCTCAGGCAGATTGAGTATCATAACGCCCATATCGCCCAGAGTACCCTTGCCTTCCATAGTAGTATCGGTCAGTACCTCGCTGATCTTGTAAGACAGTTCTATCTTGCCTTCGTCATTTATACCGAACCAGTCACTCTGGTTCCACTTCCACTTCTGGCTCATGTAGAAGCCCATTGCACCTACACTGTACCAGCCGTCGTTCTTGTCAGTTTCAGTTTTGCTGGGGTATACAACATCACTCAGCTTAGTAGCAGATGCGCTTACTGCCATCATGGTTGCTGCGATAACTGCTGCGGAAAGACCTGCAAAAATTCTTTTTGCCTTCATGTTCAATTCCTCCATATTTCATATTAGGGATTCCTTGCCCTTCGTCTGACATAAATATATCACATATGTTAGAATTTTTATATCATAAATATAATTTATATATTCAAAACATAATCGAAGTGTAATCGTTTCCATTCTAACTGCACAAAATGTTGAATTTTTTCATTATATCTGATGGTATGGTGCGGTTGTCAAAAACAGGAATATGATCCGGGCAGCATCGTTTTCATAAAACGCCTGTGAGTTTTTTGACATTGCATATAAATAGTGATATAATTGTAATTGATATTGCGAGGTGATATTCTATGAGCATACGCACTAAAGGAAGACGCAGGATAATAGTTGATGGGCAGATATATATATGGTATATTGCTTTGGACGATGACTCGCCGTACAATATACTGCACATTGCATCAGACGATAAATATTACATTTTGGCTTGCCCACTTAAGACTGAAAAAGAATATGTTATAAGCAAGGGCAGGTCATTTCAGGCTGTTGAAACTAACGGGCGCTGGAACAGATATCTTCTGCCTTTTCATATCCCTGAGATCATCACTCCGAAATTTGTTGAACAGCTGATAATATTGGCGACACATGGTACAGATGCGGTGACTGTAAGCGGCAGTGATGTTCCTGTATAAAAATGCCTTTGACAGCACGATAAGGCACAGGAGTATAGATGTTATTGTTTGAAAATTGTGCTGAGGTGCTTTTTGACAGTTGGATAACGCTAAGAAAAGGACACTGCGATGTTTCTTGACATTCAGGTGTGGGCGTGTTAAAATCATCATATGTATAATGAAAGAGGTGCGATATGGATATTAATTACATACATGAGCCGACTGACTTGCAGTGCGGTCAGGCGGTGCTGGCGATGGTGCTGGGGCTTCCTGTGGGGCAGGTAGCGGAGGAACTTGATAATTTCCGTGAAACGGATCTTAAGGAGATGAAGGGCTATCTGCGCTCACATGGGGCGTGGGTATCGGATCAGAGAGTGTCTTTTATCAATAAAGAAGAACTTCCGCCGCTCTGCATGCTTAGTCTGGAAACGCCGCGATGCTGGCACTGGTCGCTTTACTGCGATGGTGTGTTCTATGACCCCGAACATGGAGTGATGACCGATCTGCCTGAGGTGGCGAGGCGGTATTACTGGGAGATACGTATTAATAGTAAGTGACATTGATCTCGGGACGTTCAGCGATCACAGCCACAAAGATCACAATGTCTGCGAGGGCTGAATGTAGAAATTGATATGTCGTTTACTATAGCATAGATGACCCGAAATATATCTGAAAAAATTTTTAGCTTGTGAAATCAAGCGTTCTTCTGTTTCGTATTATAGTTGAAGATCTTCAAAAACTGCGGGAGGTGGTAAAGGTGTTATTCAGTATCGATGAGATCGTGGATAGGTATGCGGATCATGTTTATCGCGCTGCTTATTCTTATTTGGGTTCACAGGCAGAAGCCGAAGATGTTGTCAGTGATGTGCTGATGAAATATTTTTCGGTCTGCGAAGAACTGGATATCAAAAGTGCAGAGCATCTGAAAGCATGGCTCCTGCGTACTGCTATCAACAGATGCAAAGACATAGTCCGTTCAGCGAGATGGAAAAGATCTGCCGAATTGACAGATACTCACAGGGCTGAGTTTGGTTGGTCTGAAAAGGAACTTGATGTGAAAGAAGCCCTTGACAGTCTTGACGAAAAGTATCGCGCGGTCGTTTGCCTTTACTACTACGAGGAGTACAAAACAGATGAGATAGCAAAGATCCTCAGTCTGCCGAAAGGCACTGTTGTGTCACGGCTGGACAGGGCGCGTAAACGCCTGAGGGTATTGCTGGCAGACTATGGAGAGGAGTTTTAAGTATGGGCGACATAAATAATATGTACGACAGGATCTCGCTTAGTGATGCCAAGAAAGCTGAACTTAAGGCTATGCTTAAAAAGAACTTTCCGCAGTATGCCGATAACATAAGCGGCGAAACGGAGGTCATCACTATGGAAAACAAGGAAATAACAAGCAGCAGCGGACAGGCAAGGGTGCGCAGCAGGTGGTTAACAGGCGGAGTTGCTGCGGCAGCTGCAATAGTTATGGCTGCGGGGATAGGTTTTGCACATAATGCGTTTAAGACAAGCGCTCCGAATTCAGGTATGGAAACTGAAAATGTTGCAGATAAAGACACAACTTCTGCTGAAGATGGATCGGCGGATAATGTCGGTACGGCGGTTGTCCCTGATGTAGCAGGCATGGATATCACTGAGGCGGAACAAGCTGTGAAACTTGCAGGTTTCATCAATGTCAGGTGCGTTGAGAAGTACGACGAGCACATTTACGGTGAGGTGCTTTACACCAGTTTTGCAGAAGGTGAGAAGATACCTAAGGATCATGAGATAGTGTTATATTATTCCAACGGTGATATGCCGTTCAGTGCATCTGATCTGGATAATAATATGAACGGTCTGGATGTTGAAGATGCGACTGCGCTTGCCGAGAAGTTTGGTTACACAGTGATCATGAAACGTTACAACAATTCCCCCGAAGATATCGTATATCAAGCATATATGAAAAAGACCGATCATACAGTGATTTTGGATGCCGGCGAAGTCGTAGCAAGTGAAGAAAGTCATGTATCAGCTTACACGACGGGTCTGCCTGAAAACGCTGAAGAAGGTGACATCATACGCTGTCTTCTAGATGATGAGGTAAATGGCGAGATGACTGTTTCAGACGGTGATATCAAACGAGGAGCGTTTACAATAATGATAGGTACTGATCTTAATAGATGTGACGGAAAAACATTTACATTAAGACTTATCAGCCAAGACGGAAGCACCGAAGACTTTTTTGTGAGAGATCTTCCATCGTATTCTTCTCCGGAAGACGCTGAGTTTTCAGGAGAAGAAGGAAATGAAATTAATATTTTTGCTGGTATGGATAAAGATGTTTTAGCCGATGTACATGGTGATATCATCAGGGTCGTGCATGGCGATGATGTGCTTGTCGAAAGGAAAATAACAGAAGAAGAGGCTTCAAATGGATATTGGAATATCGCTGTTAAAGGTTATGGTCATAAACTGCTGAGCGTACAACTGGCAGACAATAGCGGTAATGTGACTGAACTCAGAACAATAGTAGCGAATTTTAATACACTGAACTACATGGATATCAATGATATTATCGCATAGACCAAATTCCTACGGAATATTAAAATGAAAAAGCCTCCTGCTATAAACGACCTTATCAAGTCAATAGCAGGAGGCTTTTATGCTCAATGATGCCCGAAATGAGGTGCAGTCGGGCAAAATGGCAGAAATACAGCCCCTTGTCACATGACGAGGGGCTGAGTTTGTTTTATCATTTGCAGAGAGCGTCTGCAAGTTCGTTGAGTTTGGCTTCGCTTTCTATGTCAAGGGAAGACTTGATGGTCACTACAGGCTCAACAAGGTTGATATCCTTGAACTTCTCGACATAGCTTTTCATTACGCGGGCTGCGCTGGGTGCCCATGAACCGTTCTCTACCATTGCTATAGTGCGGTTGCGGTAGGTCTTGTCACGTAGGTGCATGAGGAACTCTTCCATAACGGGGAACACACCGCCGTCATAGCTTGATGCCATCAGCACCAGTCTGTCATAGCGGAATGCGTCCTCAACGCTCTCAGCCCAGTCTTCACGGGCAAGGTCTGCAAGAACGACCTTTTCTGCGCCGCGTTCTTCAAGCATGGTGCAGAATTTTTCTGCGGCAGTCAGGGTGTTGCCGTGAATAGATGCACATGCAACGAAGATGCCCTTTTCTTCGGGCTGGTAACTCGACCATGTGTTATAGAGGTCAAGATAATAGCTGAGGTTCTCGGTAAGCATAGGACCATGCAGAGGGAGTATCATCTTGATATCCAGTGCGGAAGCCTTCTTTAGGACTGCCTGCACCTGTGCGCCGTACTTGCCGACAATGTTGAAATAGTATCTTCTTGCCTCGCAAGCCCAGTCTTCATCGGTATCCAGTGTGCCGAATTTGCCGAAAGCATCAGCTGAGAAGAATGCCTTTTCACTCTCTTCGTAAGTCATCATTACCTCAGGCCAGTGTACCATAGGGGTCATAAAGAACTTAAGTGTATGGCTGCCAAGTTCAAGTGTATCGCCCTCTTTAACGGTAATAAAGTTGAAACTCAGACCCGGAATGTGGAAGAACTGACCCAGCAGAGTAAGGGTCTTGGCGTTGCCTACAACTTTCATGTCGGGATATTCAGCCATGAGTGCGGCTACGTTTGCAGAATGGTCAGGCTCGACATGCTGAACAACGAGATAATCAACAGCCCTGCCGTTAAGTGCTTTTTTCAGGTTTGCGAACCACTGGTCGCGTACACGGCGGTCAGCTGTATCCATAACGCATACCTTGTCGTCCAGTATAACGTATGAATTGTAAGCCATGCCGTTCGGGACGATGTACTGGTTCTCGAAAAGGTCGAGGTCCTTGTCATCGGCGCCGATATAGATAATATTGTCAGAAAAATCAGTATTAGCCATATTTTTATAACCTCCTAAATTAGTATAAAATATTATAGCATATTACAGTAAAAAAGTCAATGACATTTGCAGAGATAATGCACCATTCGGCAGATGCGTGTCGTTTTCGGCGGGAAAAACATACTTTCAATAACCAATTTTTGGTTACACTAAGATAGCGATATTTACAAAAAATTCAATTGACATCTGTGCATTATGATGTTATAATTAGTTAGAAAACTAACTAATATGAGAAGGGAAGTGACATGAAAATGAAAAACGACCACACCAGAATGCCAAGACTTCTGCTGGAGAGGAAAGATGCCAAGCCATCGATGTTTGTGAACGATGTATCACGCATGTTCATGCACCGCGTAAAGCGTGAATGTGAGCAAAACGGTGTGCCGAACGGTTACCACAGGATACTTATGGAATTATCACACAATGATGGTGCGACTCAGCTTCAATTGGTCAAGCTGACGCACCTGACAGCGCCGACTGTTTCGGTCGCGCTGGGCAAGATGGAAAGCGAGGGTCTGGTCACCCGACAGGCTGACACTGCGGATATGAGGGTGATGAAAGTTTGCCTGACTGAAAAGGGGCGCGGGAAAGTCGCAGGTGTCAGGGAGATATTCCACAGGGCTGATGATGCACTGGTCAAAGGCATACCGCAGGAGGAACTTGACATTGCGATGAAAGTTCTTCGGAAAATGCTTGTTAATCTGCTGGAGGAGGAAGATAAGTGAAGCTGGTAAAATATATCAGACCATACATGCTGTTCGTGCTGCTTGCGCCTGTCAGCATGGTGGGAGAAGTAATGATGGACTTGTTACAGCCAAAACTGATGTCTAAAATCGTGGACGAGGGCGTGTTGGGCAGCAGTATGGATGTTATCATAAAGACGGGCATACTCATGCTTATAACCGTTATCTTTGGCGGACTTTGCGGTGCTGGTTCGGCATTTTTTGCAGGCTGTGCTTCGCAGGGTTTTTCAAGAGATGTGAGAAATGACCTGTTCTCGCGCGTGATGGGACTGTCATTCCAGCAGACAGACAAATTCACCACAGGTTCGCTGGTGACGAGGATAACCGCAGATATCACAGCGTTACAGCAGATGGTTGATTTCCTTATACGCGGATTTGTGCGTAACATCATCATGTTTGTGGGCGGTATCATCATGATGCTGAGCCTTGCAAAGAGTTTCGGCATTATAATCGCGGTTGCACTGCCTATTGAAGCGCTCATCGTGGTGCTGATAATGCGGCGGGCAAATCCACTTTACGGGATAGTTGCAAAGCGTCTTGACAGCGTGAATTCGGTCATGCAGGAAAATGTCAGCGGTGCAAGGGTCGTAAAGGCGTATGTTCGCGAAAAGCATGAAGAAGCGCGTTTTAATGATGCGAATATGGGGCTGACAGAGGCGAACCTGAAAGTTCAGCAGCTTATGGCACTCCTTTCGCCGCTGCTTATGGTAATCATGAATTTCTCGGTAATTGCAGTCATATATATTGGCGGCTGGCAGGTGCAGGCGAAGGAAATGCAGGTTGGCGAGGTAATGGCGGCTATCACCTATCTGACTCAGGTGCTTCACGGCATTATGATGATCTCGATGATGTTCCAGACGATGGCGAGGGCGAGCGCATCGGGCAAAAGAGTCCTTGAAGTGCTTGAAACCGAGCCGGTCATAAATGACGGTGATGGCAATGTAAACGGTACAGAAAAAGGTACTGTTACATTTAGAAATGTGACTTTCGCATACCCTGAGTCCAGCGGTGAACCTGTGCTGACCGCCATAGATCTTGAAATAAAATCGGGCGAAACTGTGGCGATACTCGGTGCGACGGGTTCGGGCAAATCTTCGCTGGTGAACCTTATACCGCGCTTTTACGATGCCGATGCGGGAGAAGTGCTGGTGGACGGCGTGAATGTCAGAGAATACAAGCTGGAGGAACTGCGCAGGCGCGTTGGCATAGTTTTGCAGAAGAGTGAACTGTTCTCTGCTTCGGTGGCTGAAAATATCCGCTGGGGCGACGAGTCTGCCGATATGGAGAACATAATGAATGCCGCTAAGATAGCGCAGGCAGATGAATTCATCTTGCGCATGCCTGATGGGTATGACAGTATGATAGCCGAGAAAGGCGCATCACTTTCGGGCGGACAGAAACAGAGAATGTCCATAGCAAGAGCAGTCCTGAAAAAGCCTGAGATACTTATATTTGATGACTCGACTTCTGCCCTTGACTTAGGTACGGAAGCAAGGCTGCAGGCGGCGCTGAAGGAGAGTCTTAGAGGGACAACGGTCATAATGATAGCACAGCGCATCGCAAGTGTCAAAAATTGTGACAGGATAGTAGTGCTGGATCACGGCGCTGTTGTAGGCTGTGACACACATGAAAGACTGTTGGCAGACTGCGAGGTCTACCGCGATATCTATGATTCACAGGTGAAAACGAACGGAGGTGAGGTCTGATGCCCCCCATGCCACCAAATCCAAACAATAAACAACAGGGTCCTGGCGGACGGCACGCGGCTCTGGTAAATGCGGAGAAACCGCGCAACGCGAAAGAAACTCTCGGAAAACTGCTGAGTTACATCGGCAGGAGCAGATACATCTTTTTCGGGCTTATGGCGGTCATGCTGATCATGACATTGCTTGGTCTTGCAGCACCTTACATTCAGCAGATAGCAATTGACTGCATAACTCTTGATAAAGACAAACTGTCCGTAAACACGGACAAGCTGATGAAGTCACTGATAGCGCTGGGCGGGGTTTATCTGCTTAACTCTGCGTTTTCTTACATGCAGGGGATATTCTCTGCAAGGCTTTCACAACGTACTGTCAGCACCATGAGGCGCGACTTGTTCGGTGACTTGGTAAGGCTGCCGATAAAATACTTCGACACTCACAAACACGGCGATATAATGAGCCGAATGACCAACGATGTCGAAAACATCTCGAATACTATCTCGCAGTCGATAGGTTCGCTTATATCGGGTGTGCTGACAGTCATCGGGTCGATAGTCATAATGCTGACATATTCGCCGCTGCTGACGCTCATATCGCTTTCAACAGTGGTACTGACAATATTTGTGTCAGGTAAGATGACGAAATTCATGCGCAAATATTTCCTTGAACAGCAGATAATACTCGGTCGGCTGAACGGTCATGTGGAGGAAATGGTGACGGGCTGCCGAACTGTGGCTTCATATTCTAAGGAGAAAGCGGCGGCACAGCAGTTCAATGAAATGAGCGATGAACTTCGCAAAACAGGCATCCGTGCGCAGATCTGCGGCGGCGTTATGGGTCCGCTGATGAACTGCATATCGAATTTCGGGTTTGTGCTGATAGCGGCTTTCGGCGGGTGGTTCAGTTTTAAAGGCTGGATAACTGTCGGTACTATACAGGCATTTATTTTGTACTCGAAACAGTTTTCGCGGCCTATCAACGAGATAGCGAACCAGTATGCGAATATACAGACAGCTATCGCGGGTGCGGAACGCATATTTGAGGTGATGGAAACCAAACCTGAACCCGATGACGGGAAGTCTGACATGAAAGCAGAGAATGTTCGCGGTGACATTGATTTTGAGGATATTCGCTTTGGCTATGATGCTGACAAGCCTGTGCTAAAGGGTTTTTCGCTGGAGATCGAGCAAGGACGCAAGATAGCGATAGTCGGCGCTACAGGTTCGGGCAAGACTACGATAGTCAATCTGCTGACACGTTTTTATGAACCTGACGGCGGCAGGATAACAGTCGATGGTATGGACATTACGGATATACCAAAGGACGAACTAAGACGATCGATAGGCATAGTTTTGCAGGATACTGTGTTGTTTCGCGGTACGATCGAGGAAAACATCCGCTATGGCAGGGAAGATGCACCCGAAGAAGATGTTATCCGCGCGGCACGCCATGCAAATGCTGATGAGTTTATACGCCGACTGCCCGATGGTTATAAGACACAGCTGGCAGAAGGCGGCACGAATTTTTCACAGGGACAGCGTCAGCTGTTGACGATAGCGCGCGCGGTGCTTGCTGACCCGAAAATACTCATTCTTGATGAAGCAACTTCAAGTGTCGATACCAGAACTGAGATGCACATTCAGTCTGCAATGGTGGCGCTTATGAAGAACAGGACTTCGCTGATAATCGCACACAGGCTTTCTACCATACGTGATGCTGACACCATTGTTGTCATCGATGGCGGGCGTGTTGCCGAAAGCGGCAGACATGAAGAACTCATCGCGAAGAAGGGCTGCTATTATGACCTTTATCAGACGCAGTTTGCAGGAAACAAGACATAGAGTTATGGATAAAACGGTTTAGACTGTATAGAGATAGAAACGGTGCATGTCTGTGTTAACAGATATGCGCTTTTCTTTTTATGATAAGAATTATCAAATATTGCGGCCGTATAAAATAGATCGGAATCCCGATAATATCGGTTCTTCGTCCTATATGGCAACAGTTCATGACCGATTATTGCTGTAATTATATAAAAGTGCGCAAATGCGCCCGAAAACTTGACGATAAGTAATAAAAGTGATATAATACAAATGATATACTTTGGTAAAATAACAATTATTGGGAGGGTATATGAGAAAACTTCGTAAGATCTCTGCGCTGGCGGCGGCAGCTGCGGCGCTTTGCATTGTGGCTACTGCTGCCCATGCTGACGGCGGTTCGGTAGATATCATGATAGACCTCAGCGCTGAAAAAACACCGATATCGCCCTATATTTTCGGCATAAACGAGGAACTTATGGGCGGTGATGTGATGCCGACGGCTATCCGCGCGGGCGGCAACCGTTCTTCTGCTTACAACTGGGAAACCAACGCTTCAAACGCCGGGTCTGACAGGTCGCATATGTCGGATAATTACTTCCAGCAGACTATGTCGCAGGATCTCTGGGATACACCCGGTGCTATGTCCATCAACCTGCGCAAACGCTGTGACGAGAAACGGAATGCTTATGCTATGACCACTTTGCAGCTGGCGGGATATGTTTCGGCAGATATGGACGGGGAGGTCACGCAGGCGCAAAAAGCGCCCTCTGACCGCTGGAACAAAGTGGAACTCGTCAAGGGCAGTGAATTTACCATGACACCCGACCTGAACGATGGTACTGTTTATATGGACGAATATGTAAACTATCTGATAAATACTCTCGGCACTGCCAAAAACGGCGGCATTCAGGGCTATTCGATGGATAATGAGCCGGGACTGTGGCACATGACTCACGCACGCATGCACCCCGAACAGTGTACCTGTGAGGAGATAGTGGAGAAAAACATAACTATGGCGAAAGCTGTCAAGGAACTTGACCCCGATGCTGAGGTGTTCGGACCTGCGCTTTTCGGGTACAGTGCTTTCCAGAGTTTTGTGAGTGCGCCCGACTGGAACGAGATAAAATCGTGGCGTCCTGATTACCGCTGGTTCATCGACTATTATCTGGAAAAGATGAAAGAGGCTGAGGACGAAAACGGTGTGCGGCTGATAGATGCCCTTGATATACACTACTACACTGAGGCAAAAGGCGAGTGCGGAGAGCGTTCATGCAAGCACTATACCAACGAAAACTGTGTAAAGGCGCGTTTCGATTCGGTGCGCAGTCTGTGGGACGAGTCCTATAAAGAGGATAGCTGGATAACCGATACAGGCGGAGAGTTCCTGCCGCTGCTCCCTAATCTAAAGCAGTCCATCGACCAATTTTATCCCGGTACTAAGATAGCTATAACCGAATATGATTTCGGCGGAAGCTACGATATCTGCGGCGGCATAGCTGAGGCGGAAGCACTGGGCGTGTTTGCAAAGAATGAAGTCTACCTTGCAACGCTTTTTGCGATGGAGGCTGACTATCAGTGTGCCGCCATCGACCTGTATACCAATTATGACGGGAACGGCGGTCATTTCGGTGATAATCTGCTCAGCTGTGAAAGCTCCGATTTTGAGCGTTCGACCGGCTACGCGGCTATTCACGGTGACAACACCGATGTTGTCACACTTGTACTGACCAACAAGGCTTTCAAGGACAAGACAACTGCTAACATAAAGATAAAAGGCGGCGATTACAGTTATGTTCATTTATATGGAATGAACAATCTTGCGCCGCAGGTATTTGATATGACCGACAGCAATCCTGCGGTGACTGTCAGCGGTGATACCATCACATATGAGATGGAGCCTGAAACGGTATCGATGCTGGTCATAGCAAAGGATAAAGACTCGGTGCCTGCCGGAGATGGTCAGTCTGCAAAAGAAGATGCGTCCAAAAAAGAGGATAGCAAATCTGATAAGAAGAGTTCTTCAAGCGGGAAAGCGGCAGCGTTTGCAGGTATCGGCGCGGCTGTTCTCGGCGGGGGATATTTCCTGATGCGCAGGAAAAAGCAGTAGTGACAGCCGATACTTCTGACAGTCTGTAAAAGTAAATAATATTGGAAATTCCGTCTGCAATTCTTTTGCAGGCGGATTTTCTGTACAGGAATACGTTGGCTGATCTTTATATCACCAAAATGATCTGCCGTTTACATTGTTTGTTTATAAATCTTTGAAAAAATATCAAAATCTTTGCATTATGGAAATGATACAAAACTTAACTTATTGATATAATTATTCTGCAAAAAGTGATACTATATAATCACAGAAAATGAAGCGACGGCGGCTTATAGCGATCCGCCTTAAAATTCAGACAAAATCCAGTCACAAAACCCATAAATCCCAGCTTTTGCGACTGGATTTTGTGAATTTAAAAAGTTGGATTGCTATAGTAAAGCCGCAGACGAATGGAGGATACACATGAAAAAACTTACAGCACTTACTCTTGCATTTATGACCGTATTTTCACTGAGCGCCTGCGGTGATAATGCTGAAAAGAATGACAGCAATGATGAGGTCGCTTCTGTTGCTGAAGCTGCTTCTGTTGCTGAAGCACCTGCTGAGGAAGAAAACAGCCCCTACACTCTGCTGGGAGATTTCACTAAGGGTGATTCAGACAAATTCATGTGCTCTGACGGCTGGTCTAACGGCAACATGTTCAACTGCACATGGAAAAAGGACAACACAAGTTTTGAAGACGGTGTGATGAAGCTGAAAATAGACAGTATCATACCCGATGAATACACGGCGGCTGAGCACCGCACCAATGACTTCTACGGCTACGGTCTGTACGAGGTCAGTATGAAGCCCATCAAGAATGTTGGCGTGGTTTCATCGTTTTTTACATACACAGGTCCGTCCGACGGCAACCCGTGGGACGAGATAGACATCGAATTTCTGGGCAAGGATACCACCATCGTACAGTTCAATTATTTTACCGATGGGCAGGGCAACCATGAGTTCGTTTATGATCTGGGCTTTGATGCGGCTGAGGAATTTCATACTTACGGTTTTGAGTGGAAGCCTGACAGCATAACTTGGTACGTTGACGGCGAAGCTGTTCACACTGCTGAGGAGAACATACCCTCGACACCAAGCAAGATAATGATGAACGTATGGAACGGTAAGGGCGTTGACAGCTGGCTCGGCAAATATGACGGCACCACGCCGCTGACTGCTGAGTATCAGTTCGCCCGCTTCACCGCCGCTGAATAACTTACGCATTCCACATTTACCCAACCATATCCATATATCCTGCCGCCTGTTTACCCGCGGGCGGCGCAGCAGCTGACCTTTCTTCGGAAGGGTCTTTTGCTTTTTATGCAGACTTTTCACACTTATTCTGTCAATTTTTTCATATGTGGAAGTTGACTTGAAGAGCGCGATGTGTTATAATTGATATGAGAAAGGTTTTGCGTTTTATACGTATGGGAGGATATAGAATGAGTGTTACTATAAAGGAAGTTGCAAGGGAAGCCGGCGTTTCCGTAGCAACTGTTTCAAGGGTGCTGAACGGCAGCTGCAATGTGTCTGAGGACTCTGCGGCGCGGGTCAATGATGCCATAAAAAAGCTGAACTATTCGCCAAATTTTCTGGGCAGAAATCTTAGAAAGCGCGAAACGAATGTAATTCTCTGCATAATGCCGTCTTCTGAGCATTCGCTGTATTCAAAGATAGTTGGCGGCATGCAGCGCTATGCCTCGAAGATAGGATATGATGTGATAACTGCGGTTTCTGATGGTTTTTCGACCGTTGAGGCGCGTCAGATGAACATGCTTTATAACCGCACTGTTGACGGTGTGGTACTGCTTGGTACGCTGTTCGATGCGCAGTCGCTTAACCGACTGGCTGAGAATTATGATATCGCCCTTTGCTGTGAAGGTGTTACAGGTGCAAATGTGCTGACTGTTGCGGTGGACGATGAGGGTGCGGCTGTCGATGCTGTAAAGGCACTGGTCAAAAAGGGGCACAGTGATATCGCGTTTATCGGTACTAAGTCGGAGGCTATATCTTCCACAGCCCGCGAAAACGGCTACAAGATGGCGCTGAAAGAATGCGGCATACCATATCGCGAGGAACTGGTCTATAAGGACAGCTACGAGTATGCCTGCGGCTTTGACGCTATGAACTATTTCAACAGCCTTGAAAAGCGCCCGACTGCTATATTTGCTGTTTCCGACCTGTTGGCGATAGCGGCTATACACCGCGCGTATGAACTGGGTATCGAGGTGGGCAAGGATATCTCGATAATGGGCTTTGACAACATAACCATGTGCGAGATGATGCTTCCAACTGTTTCCACCGTTGAACAGCCTTGCGAGAAGATGGGTGAACTTGTCATAGCAAAGCTGATAGAGAATATCCATTCCACCGAAAAAGATAATAAATATTACACTGTTGACCATCGTGTTATCCTGAGGCAGTCAACAGGTGACTGAACTATACAAAAAAGCGGACTGGAAATCAGTCCGCTTTTATTATGCTTTTTCTTCATGTATCTTTTTCAGGTCGATCATTATGCCGACCTTGGCGAGGGCTTTTACCGCAGTTTCGGTGTCAACAGGGAAAATATCGCTCCTGCCTGTCTGACGCTCGCCCTCAAAATGAAGCAACTGTATGAAATTCTCGGAAAAGTCTTCTTCTGAATACAGCATGCCCATGATATAGCTGTTTTTGATTGCATAGTAGTTGACGGGCTTAAGGCGCATCAGGGCTTTGCAGTCCTGCTTCATATCGCGGCACAGACCATCAAAGTCATCGTCAACAAAATTTATCTTGCGGCACTTCATGTTTTGCACGCGCTTTTTCAGCGGAGATCCAGCCTCCGCTGTTTTCTTTTTGAAAAACGGGAACATGGGCTTTTACCCTCACTTTTTCAGAAGCCTTTCCAGCAGCACCTTGCGGCATTCGGCTTCAAGTTTGTCGTTTATCTGTTCAGGTTTGTACGGCTGACCTGTCTTGCGCGTCATGCAGTAGGAGATTATGTAGTCTGCAAGTCGAGGGTTCTTTGAAAGCAGCGGACCGTGAAGATATGTGGCAGTTACATTCTTTTCGGTATAACCCTCTACCGAACTTGCAAACTCATTGCCGTTGCCTGCCAGAACTTTGCCGAAAGGCGTTTTTACGTTGGTGGTCTGACCGCCGTGATTTTCAAAGCCGATGACTTTGTATTTCTTGTCGCCCAAAGTTGTTTCTACCACGATGTTGCCGATACACCTTTCGCGCTTGTTGGTAGAAGCCACTGTGTAGTAGTCAAAAAGTCCCAGACCGGGTATCTTCTTGCCGTTGGAATCCTTGTAATACTGCCCCATCAGCTGGTAGCCGCCGCATATCATCAGGAAGTATACGCCGTTCTCATAAGCCTTGCGTATATTGTCTTTCAGACCCAGCAGGTCATCTGCAAGCAGCTGTTGTTCAAAGTCAGCACCGCCGCCCAGATAAACTATATCAACGCCGCTGAAATCGGTATCCTTATCGCCGAGATCGTGTTTTACTACCTCAGTTTCGATGCCGCGCATCCTGCATCTGTATGAAAGTATCTCAACGTTGCCGCTGTCGCCGTATAGATCCAGCATGGCGGGGTACATGTGTAATATCCTCAGTTTATCCATTTTCCCTGCCCTCCTTGACCTTTGCTTTGTAGCGCTTTATTGCGGCGCGTGTCGGCTGTATAGCTGTATAGTTGGCGATGGCGTATTTGTCGCCCTTGTTTTTGAAAAATTCCACCATAGCATCGTCAAGTTCGGGCTTTACGACTATTTTATCAGGGTCATATCCCGAACATTTTATCCTTATCGCTATGTCATACGCCCTTGTGCCGCTGGTGACGACCCTTGTGACATCGTTGAACACCGAGAAATTGATATCCCATATCCACGAAACATCGTGACCGTCAGCAAGGTTGTCGTTAAGCACGAAAAGCAGTTCCTTTTCGCCCTTGTGTTCGTTCATGACACGGAGAGTCATGTTGGCACCCACAGGATTTTTAGCCAGATTTACAAGTAAGCTGCTGCCGTCTACATTGAACTTTTCAAGTCTGCCGTTGTTGACCTCGAATTTCTCAAAAGTTTCATGCAGTACTTTTTTGTCAAAATTATAGAGACTTGCCGCCGCATATACCGCTGAAAGGTTGTAAACGTAGTAGATGCTGTTGTGGCTTATCTTGTATTCTTCGCCCTCAAATTCGATGGAGGGAACATCCAGCTTTACATTTTTTGCGGTGACATACGGCTTTACGTCACCGAAACCGCATTTCGGACAGCGGAATTTTCCCACATGGGAGTACTGATAGTAGTCATATTTGAGTTCTTCACCACAGCGCGGGCAGAACTTGCCTTCACCGACTTCATAAGGCTTTTCGGTGGCACCGGCATACTTTTCAACGCTGAAATAGAAAATGTTCTTGTTTTTGGGATTTGCAAGCCCCAGTCTTGAAACGTTTGGGTCATCGGCATTCAGCACCACGTTGCCCTCAAATGTTTCAAGGAATTTCTTGACTTTGAGGATAAGCGTTTCGACCTCACCGTTGCGGTCGAGCTGGTCGCGGAAGAAGTTTAAAAGCACCAGCGTTTCCAGCTTCATTTTCGAGAAGATGACAGGCACATGGCTCTCGTCTATCTCCAGCACCAGATAATCTGCCTTGACTCTGCCTTTCATATCGCAGTTCTGCAAAAGCAGTGAGGTTATGCCTGTATCGAGGTTATTGCCTTGTTTATTGGTGATTATCTTTTTGCCTGTGCTTTCAAATATGTGGTTCAGGTAATTTGTCACCGATGTTTTGCCGTTTGTGCCTGTGACTGCGATGATCGGGCAGTCCACCTTGAAAGCCTTAAGGCAGTCCTTGTTCATCTCCCAGAGTATCAGTCCGGGAGCGTTGCCTGCATCTCTGCCCAGCAGATGCAGTGCCTTTACCATAAATTTGCCGAACCAGATGGTCAGCGTATTTTTTATGCTCATATCAAATCTCCGAATAAATCAATAATTATCTTTATTATGTGTATCCCATGCCGCCTGAGAACGGCTTGTCCGAAAAAAATTTCTGCCCGACCTTTCTTTTTGGTTCGTCATGAAATATATGTATGTTCCTGCGGATATACGTGATTTTTGTGCTCGGCACTACTTGTTTTCATTTTTGCCGAATACCTCGAAATATCGTCTGAAAACAGGTCTTATTGGCGGTGATATCATATTAATTTCTATCTCCTGCGGCGTGAAAAAACGAAGTTCTTCTATCTCTTCGGGCTGAGGTCTTGGTTCACCGCTGAACTTTCGGCAGATGTATATTATCTCAACATTAGAAACTTCATCGCCGTTTGGGTAGATGTAATGGGCTTCACTGCCTGAGTTTACGCAGAAAAACTCCATATCTTCGGCGGTAAGACCTGTTTCCTCGAAAAGTTCGCGCTTGGCGCAGTCCTCGACCTTTTCATCTATCTCGACAGAACCGCCTGCGTAGCCCCACAGGTGGTTGTCAGTGCGTTTGCCCAGCAGAAGTCTGCCATGTTCGTCAACACATATCACACTGCCCGCACACTGTATAATCGTTTTATGTCCGACCAGCTTGCGCATCTCTGAAATATAGCCGCTCACAGCACAGACCTCCTATACCATATCGCCCTCATACAGCTGAAAGCCGCCGTCTTTGACAGCCGTTGGAACTTATCTGTACGCCGTCATCGGCATACTATTCTATAATATAACAAATCAGCCGAAATGTCAATAGCGAAGATTACCGAAGTTTGCTGTCCGATGGGTATTTTTATTCCTATAGCGATCCAACTATTTAAAATCACAAAATCCTGTCGCAAAAACTCACACTTATGGGTTTTGTGACCGGATCATGTCTGAATTTTAAGGCGGATCGCTATAAACATGAAGTTGCTGCGAAATATCAGCTTGTCATTTTAAATTTTCCGACTGCATAGTATTAGATATACGACTTGTCTTACAGAAAGGAAAGATGATAATGCTTGGGATCTTAGAACAGAGCCTTGAACACGCCGCGCCGAAGATTACGCAGTCTGAGCGGCGCGGACTGACCTCAGCTGAGGCGGAACACCGCTTGTCGGAGGACGGTGCAAATCTGCTTGGCGGCAAAAAGAAGAAAGGTCCGCTGAAAATATTTGTGGGGCAGTTCCATGATGTTATGGTGATGATACTTCTCGGGGCAATGGTTGTTTCGGTACTGCTGGGGCAGTACACCGATGCTGTACCCATCATTGCGGTTGTGGTCATAAACGCCTTTTTAGGATTTATCCAGGAGTACCGCTGTGAGAAGACCCTCGAAAAGCTGGAAGCTATGACTGCCCCCACTGCACGAGTCTACCGTGATGGCGTACTGAAAAAACTGCCTGCCGAAAAGGTGGTCTGCGGTGATGTTTTTGCCGTTGAAGCTGGCGACAAGATACCCGCTGACGGCTACATAATCAGCTGTAAAGCCTTCTGCTGTGACGAAGCTATACTCACAGGTGAAGCTGAACCTGCCCGCAAACAGCCCCGCCGTGATGAAGTGGATTTTTCATCGCTGAATAAGGAATATATGGCTTATATGGGTACTGTTGTCACTAAAGGCACTGCCATTATCGAAACGACTGCCACAGGCAAGCGCACACAGATGGGGCGCGTTTCTGTGATGCTTGACAGCATCGGTGAAGAACTTACACCTTTGCAAAAAAAGCTGGCTGAACTGGGCAGAACACTGGCAGTCATCTGTATAGTCATATGCTTTATCGTTTTCATAGCGGGACTTCTGCGGGGCGAACCTCTGCTTGATATGGCGATGACAGGCATAACTATCGCCATCGCCGCCATACCTGAGGGTCTGCCTGCGGCTGTGACGATAGCACTTTCGCTGGCGGTGCGCAAAATGCTTAAGAGAAATGCACTTGTTCACAGACTTCATTCTGTGGAAACGCTGGGCTGTGCATCAGTTATCTGCACCGATAAAACAGGTACAGTCACTCAGAACAAGATGAAAGTCACCACCCTGACCGATGCAGAGGGTACGCCAATCTCGGCAGATGAACTGCCTGCCGAATTGCCCGATGCTATCCATGAACTGCTGACCTGCGGGGCTGTATGCTCAAATGCTGAACTGGTGGAAAATTCGCCGTCACTGTTAAAAGGCAAGAACTCTCTGCCGCGATTTACCGCCAACGGCGACCCGACCGAATGCGCCATAGTTACTGCGGCGGCTGAGGCGGGCATTCGCGCTGACAACTTAGAACTCACCAGACAGGACGAGATACCCTTTGACAGCGAGAGCCGTTCAATGACAGTGATATGCCGTGACAGGGCGGGACAGGTCATTTCCTACAAAAAGGGGAGCGCTGATGTCATAATAAATGAATGCACTGCCGCACTGTCTGCCGCTGGCGTAAAGCCTTTCGTTAGTGCTGAAAAGCTGGCTGTTCTGCGTCAGGGCGATACCCTTGCGGCTGAGGGTCTGCGGGTGCTGGCGTTCTGCAAGATAGAGGGGGGAAGAACTGTCTTTCTTGGGCTGATGGGCATGCAAGACCCGCCTCGACCCGAAGCGGCGGCGGCAGTCCGCCAATGTCAGCGGGCGGGTATAAGGACTGTGATGATAACAGGCGACCACAAGCTGACTGCCGCCGCCATCGCAAGGCAGGTGGGTATCATGAAGCAGGGGAGCCTTGTTCTTACAGGTGCCGAACTTGATGCGATCACTGATGAACGCCTGACTGAGATCATCGACAACTGTGCTGTTTTCGCACGAGTGACACCTGCGCACAAGCTGAGGATAGTCAAGGCTTTCAAGGCTAAGGGTCATATCTGTGCCATGACAGGCGACGGTGTCAACGATGCGCCTGCCGTAAAGGAAGCAGATATCGGTGTGTCGATGGGCATTCAGGGTACTGAGGTAACAAAGCAGGCGGCAGACATAATACTGCTCGATGACAATTTTGCAACGCTTGTCAGTGCAGTGGAGGACGGCAGGACGATATATGCGAATATACGAAAGTTCGTGCGTTATATGATCTCCAGCAATATCGGTGAAGTGGTGACGATGTTCGGAGGGATAATGATGGGTCTGCCGATGGTGATGCTGCCTGCGCAGATATTGCTGGTCAACCTTGTGACAGACAGTCTGCCTGCGGTGGCGCTGGGTCTTGAACCGCCCGAAAAATCGGTTATGGAAATAAAACCGCGTAAAGAGAGCGACAGCTTTTTCAGCGGGGGACTTCTCTGGCGAATGCTTATGAGGGGCATTCTTATCGGTATATGCACCCTTGCGACATTCACTGTGCTCCTGAAAGCGGGCGAACCTCTTTCTGCGGCACGTACAGGTGCGCTCATCACCCTTGTGCTGAGTCAGCTTATACATGTTTTCGAGTGCAAGTCCGAAGAGAAAACTCTGTTCACAGTTCCGCATTTTAACAACGGATTTCTCCTGTTCGCGGTGACGGCTTCTGCGGCGGCGCTGTTTGCGGGAATTTATATACCTGTGCTCGGTAAGATATTCAGCACTGCTGTGCCCGATCTGCGCTGTCTTATATTGTCGGTTTGCTCGGCATTCTCTGTGCCTGTGCTGTCGGGATCTGTGTGGTCAGCAAAGAAGTTCGGCAGACGCAGTACATTCGATATTCCTGCGAAAGAATAGATAATAACATAAAAATGCTGTGCGGCACTGATGACCGCACAGCATTTTCGTTTATCAGAACAGCGCCTTTATCCTGTCTGTGACAGCGAGAAATCGCGGCTCGTTTTTGATGGCGTCATAGCAGTCGCGGCATATGAAGTCTTCGTATACTATCTGCGCTTCGGGACGGCTGTCGGCGGTGTGCCATTTCTTTTCGGCGGTGACACCTTCTACAAGCGGGGAAGTGTATGCAAACTTGTCGGGCAGTTCGAAGAATTTTTCCATATAGTTGCAGGCTTTTTCGCTGTAGGAAATGGCATCGTCGATCATGCCGAGAGATATAAGATCGGGTATGATGATACTGTAATACTCGCGTGGGAGGGTTCGGTAAAACAGACCGTGATCCTCTTCATTGAAGATGAGCGCTTCGATATCCTCGATGACCTGCATGTATTTTATACGTTCCTGAGGTGAGAATACTTCCTTGTCAACTGCGCGTTTTTCACTGTTCCATTCGTTGCCCGAACAGATAAGTTTCCAGATGTTCCATTTCAGGTCGCTCGCACTGTTGCATATCCTTCTGCGGATATGGTCTATCCTTTCATTTCCGCGAAGTGCCAAGTAGATGTAATTTTCTTTGCAAAGACCCTCTTCGGGCAGGCTCTCGAAGATCTTTCTGCCTTTATCGAGTTCGCCTGTGTCTTCACAGTAGTGAAAGCCCAGCCTGGCTTTGGCTTCAAGCCGTATATTGTCATCGGTACAGCCTTTGATTATTTGCTCACCGAGAGAGGTTATCTCATTGTTGTATTTCTCTTGATTTTCTTTCCATTCGGGAATATTGCCTGTTTCATCGCCCGATACGAAAAGAGCGTACATAAGAGCATTCATAAGTTCATAGCTTTGTGGGAAGTCTTTCAGACCTGCGCGGGCTATCTCGATGCAGTCATTTATCTTGCCCGAGTTTATGGCTGTGTCGAAATCAGTCATGTATTTTTTGTGCAGTGCCTTTCGGCGCTCACTTTCGACGCCGAGAAGCTGTTCTATGGTGACACCGAAATACTCCGCAATAACAGGCAGAATAGTGATATCGGGGCTGGTCTGTGCGCACTCCCATCTGCTGACAGCCTGCGGCGACACACCTAATATCTCAGCC
>Ga0129311_1000992_pt1 | contig 21922 bp, 18 predicted proteins | sample Go1ome_FD_94435 | JGI IMG/M metagenome (GOLD analysis project Ga0129311, IMG submission 94435) | Western lowland gorrila individual fecal microbial communities from Wisconsin, USA - Go1022B metagenome | ecosystem: Host-associated > Mammals > Digestive system > Large intestine > Fecal | place... | reverse complement strand
GGATTCTCCTTAATCTCTGACATGAGCTGACCAAGGGTTACACGTTTGTTCTCTTCAAAACTGTGGGTCTGCGGATTGTGGCATTCCGGACATCCATGCGGACATCCCTGCACAAATATAGTATACCGCAGGCCCGGCCCATCCACAATAGAATCATCCACAATTCCGCTGATATTGAGCGTTTCGGCTTCCCAGTTATCCATTTTTCTTCCCCTGTTTCTATGTTGACGATAATTTTGAAACATCCATCTTCATCAGAGGTTTAGCAATTGGACAATTCATGACAGGCCGCTCTCGCTGCCCGGCATTGGCAGTGGTACATAAGGCAGTACAAAACACTGCCTAAGTACCAGCCATGCCGGAAGCACCTGTTCATGAATTGTCCAATTGCTAAACCTCTATCCAAGTATTACATCGTTTCGAAATTATCTGTTCAATGTTATGTTTCCAGTATCAGAAAAATCGGCCGCTACCGGGCAGCCGATTTTTCTTTTGTGTAAAGTCCTATTTTAGTCAAGCGCACATTAAATGGAACCGCCCAACTACTAATTTTCCTACTCCTAGTTCAGACCATGTTTTACGCGGTCGTGTTCTTCTGCACGTTTTGCGTCGTTGAATCGGTCTGTTGTACCTACAAGGTAACCTGTGATCCGACGGATTCTTTCGAATTTCACGCCTTCACCTACTACCGCACTATTTGCTGCTGCATCCACATTCCTGAGTTCTTCTCCAGTCATGTTCAATCCCTCCTGCCATGATTTCTTCATCCGTGTACACCGGTACATTCGGATATTTCTTTCTGAGTTCCTTAAGGAAAGCCAGGCTAACCGGTTCTCCTTCTTTACGTCCGCATCGCGGACAGATATCATCTATAACGCCTGTGTATCCACACACCGGATCACGGTCTACCGGATGGTTCACGGAACCATAACCGATGCCCTGCTCCTTCATGTATCGGATCACAGATTCAAACGCCTTCAGGTTCTTACATGTGTCACCGTCCAACTCGACATAGCTGATATGTCCCGCATTGGTCAGTGCATGATAAGGTGCCTCCAGCTGAATTTTCTTATAAGCCTTAATCGGATAATAAACAGGCACATGGAACGAGTTGGTATAGTACTCTCTGTCTGTTACGCCCGGAATCTTGCCGTATTTCTTCTGGTCAATCCGGACAAAACGACCACTTAAACCTTCTGCCGGTGTTGCCAGCAATGTAAAGTTCAGACCTGTCTTCCGGGATTCTTCATCCATACGATTGCGCATATGACCGATGATCTCAAGTCCCAGCTTCTGGGATTCTTCTGATTCACCATGATGCTTGCCTGTCAGTGCCTTCAATGTCTCTGCCAGACCAATGAATCCGACGCTCAATGTACCATGCTTCAGAACCTCTGCTACACTGTCATCCATATCCAGATGTTCTGAATCAATCCAGATACCCTGTCCCATCAGGAACGGATAGTTTCTGACAACCTTGGAGCACTGAATCTTGAAACGGTGCATCAGCTGACGGATAACAAGATCTATCATATCATCCAATGACTTATAAAACTTATCAATGTCGCCATGGGCTTCGATACCCAGACGCGGCAGGTTAATGGATGTGAAGCTTAAATTGCCTCTACCGCAGGTTACTTCCTTGGTCGGATCGTAGACATTGCCCATAACCCTTGTACGACAGCCCATATAAGCAACTTCTGTATTATAATCACCCGGACGATAATACTGAAGATTAAACGGCGCATCAATAAAACTGAAGTTCGGGAACAGACGCTGCGCAGAAGTCTTTAAGGCCAACTGGAACAGGTCATAGTTCGGATCACCCGGATTGAAATTCACGCCTTCCTTAACCTTGAAAATCTGAACCGGGAAGATCGGTGTCTCTCCGCCGCCAAGGCCATCCTCTGTAGCTGTCAGCAGATTCCTGATCACCATTCTGGCTTCCTCGGACGTATCTGTGCCGTAATTAACAGAGCTGAACGGCACCTGGGCACCGGCACGGGAATTCATAGTATTCAGATTATGGATCAAGGCCTCCATTGCCTGATGCGTCTGCTTCTCTGTCGTCTTCAATGCTTCAGCAACAGCAAAATCATGTGCCTTCTTCAAATCTCCCTCTGAAATTCCCTCAGGTTTCAGTGCCAGCAAAGCTTTGCCGTAGGCATCCATATTGGCAATGCGCAATTCCTCTGTAATCTCGGATTTCGCACGGGCAATAATAACAGCTGCCTGTTCATCATCAATGCCTGCCTCCAGCCGCATGCTGGCTGCCAGCCATGTATAATATTCCTTGGCATACGTCTTCTTCACGCCGTCTGCCATCGCATAGTCAAAGTTCGGAACGCTCTGTCCGCCATGCATCTCGTTCTGATTAGCCTGGATCGTGATACATGCCAGTGCTGCATAGCTGATAATAGACTGAGGCTCTCTCAGATGCCCATGGCCGGTTGAAAAACCATTCTTAAACAGCTTGATCAGGTCAATCTGACAGCATGTCTCTGTCAGCATATAGAAATCCTTGTCATGGATATGGATATCACCGTTGATATGAGCTGCTGCGATATCCTTCGGCAAAACATAATTATCAACGAAATACTTCGCACCTTCTGAACCATATTTCAGCATTGTACCCATGGCCGTATCACCATCAATATTCGCGTTTTCTCGCTTGATATCTTCATCCATGGCACTGGAATAGGTCAGCTTGGAATAAATATCCATCAGATCGGATTCCGTCTGACGGATCTTCGTGTGCTCAGCACGATAGAGAATGTATGCCTTGGCAGTCTTCGCATAATCAAAACGGATCAATGTCTCCTCCACAACATCCTGTACATGCTCAACTGTGACAACCTCATCCGGGTTCAGCTGACTGCACACTTTCTGTGTCAGGTAAGACAGATCAGCCGGATCCATCACCTCATCTTCAACTGCCATATTGGCTCTGCTGATAGCATTCAGAATCTTCACTGAATCAAACGCCACCATCTGGCCATTTCTTTTTTGTATCTTCTCTATCATCCGTTTACGCTCCCTCTATAGTCTATTTGCTATAAGCTATAAGCCTTCAAATGCACATGTTCTGCGCTGTTTTCCGGCCCTAAGACTTTATTTTGAATTTGTTTTATGTTCGTATATATGGTATTCATCCGTCTCACACGATACAACATTTAGTATTATATTGTGATTTTAATAGAATGTCAATGCTATTGACAGTGTTTTATAATTTCATACTTCATACTGTATACAGTTGCTTCTGCTCCACTTACCGATTCAGGATCTCCCATATATCCGACGGCTGATCTGCAATCACCACAGGATCGTATGATGCCAGTAATTCACGCTCTCTGAATCCCCAGCTCACCAGTATACAGTCCATTCCTGCATTGCGGGCTGTCGCAGCATCTACCTCAGAATCTCCGATGTACACAGCATGTTCAACGGTGGAACCCAGACGCTCCAGAGCTGTAAAAACTGTGTCTGGCGCAGGTTTCTTCCTGATTCCGGCAGCCTCATTCTCACCAATAGATACCGGAAGCAACTCTCCGAAATAGCGTCTGCTAAGCTGACATACGGCATCATGAAACTTGTTGGACACAATGGCCATCTTGAAATGTTCTGCCTGCAGCTGCTTCAAAAGCTCAGGAATTCCGTCATAGGCACGGGTCTTCACCTCTGAATGTGCGGCATAGTAGGCTTTAAACCACTCATAAATTGCCTGAAAATCCTTTGCATCCTTTCCTTCCGGCACTGCCCGGTCCATCAGATTCAGCACACCGTTGCCGACAAACTGACGGACTTCATCCAATGTCCGCTCCGGTCTTCCAAAATGCTTCAGCGCTGCATTGACACCATCTGCCAGATCCTCCAGTGTATTTAACAGTGTTCCATCCAGGTCAAAAATAACCGTATCATATCGTCTGCTCATTTTTACCTCCGTTGTACCGAAAAATTTCCGTAATGCCTATTATACACCTTTTTATTTTCCCTGCACAGTATTTTTTGCTCAATACTTTGCCATTTACTGGTAGAACCAGTTTGTTCCTTTTATACATATTTCTTTTCAAAATGTTGTTTTTATTGGTCATCCTTTTTCCGAATCTCTTTTCTTATCTGCTCCTTTACCAATATGCCTCTTGATTTTTGAAAAAAACGCTGTATAGTAGTATCCATGATATAGATTAATACATTTTAATAGGAAGAAAGAGGCGATTTAAATGACTGAAAGAAAACATATAGATCCGACAATTTATACCACACGTCCTACGGATGAGCGTCTCGAGAAAGAAAACCGCGTTTACGATCTTCTTGAAGAATTGAGCATACCTTTTGTCCGCATTGACCACGACGCTATGAACACCATTGATGAATGCCAGGATGTTGACAAGTTTCTGGGTGTCGAGATTTGTAAGAACCTGTTCCTCTGTAATTCCCAGAAGACAAAGTTCTACCTTCTGATGATGCCGGGACACAAGAAATTCGTCACACGGGATTTCTGCAAACAGATCAATTCATCCAGATTATCCTTTGCTCCGCCGGAATATATGGAAGCCTATCTTGATCTGACCCCGGGCTCTGCAAGTATTCTCGGACTGATGAATGATCACGAGCACCATGTTCAGCTTGTCATGGATCAGGAAGTTGTTGATCAGCCATTAATCGGATGCCACCCATGCATCAACACCTCCAGCCTGACATTGGCCACCAACGACGTTCTGAACAAGTTTCTGCCGTATACAAACCACGACGTTCTTTACGTCAATCTCTAAGTATATTGTTTATGCACACTGCATAATTCTGATGTATATGTCAAAAGACTGCCCATATGATGAACCATCTGCATCATCATATGGACAGTCTTTTCTTTAAAGCAATCTTCATTCCCTGTACCGCTACATCTGCTTGCGCACGATCTTGTACTCATCCCCCATCTGAAAATACGGGCAGTTATAGTAGGTATCCTGCATGAAATGGGCCATCTCATCCTCATCCAGATCCACTTCACAGGTATAGCACTCATAATCTTCATCATAGGTATAATTCATACATATATCGCAGCTTGAGATTCTTTTCTTTTCTGTTTTCTTGTTCATCATCCGTCTCCCTCAAAAATAATATTTACATTTGTGCTATTTTGGTGTAAACTAAATCCATTAATGACTATTACTTGTTTAAAAGAAGGTTTTTCCATGTGTCTATTATACCACGCATTCAGACAACGGAATATTTTTTATCACTATATTTATTGAAGGAAGATGGATTTTATTCATCTTCCTTTTTTGTTTTATCACAGCAAAGGAGTAACACAGCATGCAAAAGAACATCCCAAAAACCCTTCATAATTTTTTGATCATTTCCCTGGGCAATCTGATTTATACTGCCGCTGTTGCCTTTTTTATTCTTCCGAATAATCTGATCACCGGCGGCACAACAGGACTGGCACTTTTCGGTCAATATATGTTCCATATACCGATCACAGCCTTTGTCTATGTCTTCAATATTGCCATGTTCCTTCTCGGCGCCTGGGTCCTGGGCAAAGCATTTGCCCTGACAACGATCCTCAGCACATTTGAGTATCCGTTTTTCTTAAGCATTCTGCAGCTGCTGGCCAACCGTGTAGGCCCCCTGACAGACGACAGGATGCTTGCCACTCTTTTCGCCGGTGCCGGTATCGGTATCGGGCTCGGACTCGTTATTCAGGCCGGTGCCTCCACAGGCGGCATGGATATTCCGCCCCTTGTCATCGAGAAGAAACTCGGTTTCCCGGTTTCCGTCAGCCTGTATTTATTTGATTTCGGCATACTGATCCTGCAGATTTTCATTTCAGACAGAGAGCAGGTACTCTACGGCATTCTGCTGGTTGTTCTTTATACCGTTATCCTGGATCGGCTGCTCATCAACGGCAAACGTCAGATTCAGCTGAAGATCATCAGTCCCGAGTATCAGCAGATCAACAGACAAATCCAGACAGATCTGGATCGCGGAACAACCCTTCTTGCCATTAAGGGCGGTTATACCAGTCAGTCAACCTATGCTGTACTGACGGTTGTCTCACCCCGTGAACTTTTTAAGCTTCAGGAGCTGATCCGTGCCATTGACCCCAACGCCTTCATTACCATCAATGAAGTCCGGGAAGTTCGCGGCCGCGGTTTCTCTCTGCAGAAAGAATATCATTAACGGACAGCAGCATACTTCCGGCTGTTCGAAACGTACAAAAGGCATTTCCCATTGAAGAGAAATGCCTTTTGTGATTCTAAAATACGCCTGCAAATCTTATATGTCCTGAACCCCGATCATCTATTTGACGCCGGTACGGGTACCTGCTTTAAGCGCACCCTTATCGCATCGATTGCCCCATGAATCGATCAGCATATCATCTCTGTACACACAGATGATCTCACAATTGTTCGGACAGCGTCCGCAGTTGATCTCTCTTGTCTTAAATACCATATCTTCAACGGAGAAATCAAAGACTTTCTTCTTATTGCCCTTTCCGGCCAGAATCGCAATACCGAGAGCGCCCATCAAATGTCCGTTCTCATCCACAATGATATCGCAGCCCAACGCCTTCTTGAAGGCCTCCACAACACCGATATTCTTGCTCACACCGCCCTGGAATACAACCGGTGAAACAATCTTCTTGCCTTTGCCCACATTGTTCAGATAGTTGTTGACAACAGAACGGCAGAGACCGGCAATAATATCCTCTTTAGTATGGCCCATCTGGATCTTATGCACCAAATCCGATTCCGCAAAGACCGTACATCTTGCTGCCAACTGCGTAGGGTGTTTGGATGTCAGGGCGATCTTGCCGAAATCTTCAACTTCCACACCCAGACGCTTTGCCTGGCTTGAAAGGAAGGAACCTGTTCCGGCTGCACACAGTGTATTCATCGCATAATCCACAGCAACGCCGTTTTCCACAAGGATAATCTTGGAATCCTGTCCGCCGATCTCAAGAATTGTACGTACATCCGGATAAAGTGTGGTTGTTCCCACTGCATGGGCCGTAATCTCATTCTTCACCATGGTTGCGCCCAGCATGGCACCTACCAGCTTTCTGGCACTGCCTGTCGTACCTGTTGCCACGATCTGGTATTTTTCTTTGTCAAACTGTTTCTCCAGAAGCTCGATCAGTTTTCTCGCTGCGCCCATCGGGTCGCCTTCTGTCCAGATATATTCACTGGCCAGAATCCTGTAATTTTTATCTATAATGACACCTTTGGTCGAAATTGAACCTATATCAACGCCAAGATATGCCTCTTCCATTTAGACAACCTTCTTTCTCATGCTTATCATATCGTAAAATGCTTCCACACGGGTCTCGAGTCCCGTATCACTTGTCTGTGAATCGTAAGTCAGGTATAATATCGGTATCTTATAATCCGCACTGATATTCTGAAGAATCGGCATAACGTCGATCTCCGGGGTACAGCCTGCGGATTTCACATGAATAATGCCGTCAAAACCATTGACCGCATAATTCTTTGCGCACCAGATATTGGCTGTGGATGTCGGTCCCATTTCATACTGACAATACTCGGCAATCTGGACACCAAGATTCTTCTGTCCTTTATAATGCAGATTTCGATTGGTAATATTCATCCAACGGTGAACCTCCACTCCCATATCCGCCAGCTTCTGTTCAAGATCCAGATTGGAGAAAGGATCCATAATAGTAAAATATTCTCCGACGATACCCACTCTTAAAGGCTGCTCCGGCTTATCCAGTGGAATACGGTTAAATTCGCGCTTTGCTTCGCGGTAGCCTTCCTCCACATCCTTCTTTGACTTCGCCATGTTCATCGCCAGATAAAATCTGTCCAGCGCTTTCTTATAGTCGCCTTTGTTGAGTTCAAAACCGCAATTTCTGTAGTATTCTGCCTCAATCTCATCGATGTATTCCACCATCTTCAGACCCTCTGCAGCAGCCAGTGTAAACTTTGCCAGACTCATCTTCGGATTGATCCGGCGCAGTGCCTTCAGATAATCTCTGTTCTTGCCCGTTGTATATTCTGCCAGATTAATCATCTCAAAATCATAGCCGAGATCACGGATAATCTGTTCCTGAAGTTCGCCGTAATAACCCAAACGGCATAATCCCATGGTCATAACCAGGGTATCTGCACCTGCTTCCAGTGCATCGATCATACTTCCTAATGTGCTTTTAAAAGGTGCACAGACATAGTCCGGGCTGTATCTCGAACCAATCTCCAGTGTCCGCCTTGTCATCTTCGGCGGCATGATAAACTGCGCGTCCAGACCGCATTCCACAAAATAGCGAACCACACTGTTGTAGTTGGCTACCATTGGAAATGACACCTTCTTTTTTCCTATGTCCATTACAGTACCCCCTTCTTCAGCTTCAGGATATCCGTGAAGCTCTCAAGTCTCGTCTCCAGTCCGGCGGTACCATCCTGATTGTCCAAAACAATATTCAGAATCGGAAGTCCGGTGAACTTACGGATGATCATCTCATTCACCATAGAATCCGGTCCGCACGGAAATGCGCTGAGGAGAATCAGACCATCCACCTTGTCACGATGCATCTGGATACTGCCCATCAGTTCACGGCTCAGCTCCCACTTCAGCGTCTTTGATACCTTCGCGCTCTGCTTCAGTGCTTCCTTACGATCTACAACATCTGCGCGGATCGGCGTCACTTCCATACCCTTCAGGTAATCAATAACAGGCTGTCCGATGTAAGCATCGCCTAACACATAGCTGTGGGCAACGATCAATACCTTAATGCCCTGCGACTTATACAAAGCTTCCTCTTCGTGAACCTTCTTCTTCCAGTCTTCACTTTCGTTCCTCTTCGCCCTCTTATAAGCCTTCTGTGACGTCTTCTTATCATAGCCGAGGGCTGTTCCGAGATCCACAAAAGCTTTCTCTTCATCAATCTTCTGAAGGGCATCTACATTGTAGGCAACAAACTTCTGATCCGTATCACGGAACACATTACAGACAACGTCATATAATGATTCAAACTTCGTACACATATTCCGGTGCAGACCGAAATTGCTGATTCTCGGAACAAGAATATAATCACACTTTCCAATCAGCGACTGAATATGGCCCAGATAAATCTTCGTGGAAAGACAGGCTTCATCAATTGCCAGTGCTGATCCCGCTTCAATCATCGCTTTATTGGTAGGCTTGCTGACAATACCCTTCATACCCAACGCTGAAAAAAATGACTTCCACAACACTTCATAACGATTATACAGCATCGCCCTTGGCAGTCCGATCACAGGTGCCTTCACACTGATGGCTGCCGTACTGTTTCTTTCCTTCATCTCTATATCCTTTCTGTGTATGCACATCTAAAATTCATTTCACGTTTTCTTTGCGTCAGCGACCTTTTCCGCCTCCCGCACACTATATTATCATTTTAATGGGACATGATGTCAACATACGATTTTCACCATTTGTCGCATACATTTTATCGACATTTTCCGACTGTTTTTTCTTATGATTTTTCCTAAAAAAAGCATCTGTTTTCGTAGGTTCAGGGCACAAAAAAGCTGATGCCTTATTCTCTTTGCATCAGCTTCTCTTATTGCTTATCAATACGCTTTATGTCCTATGTATAATCCCGGTAAAGTCCGTCCGATATTACTTTGCGGCGGCCGCTCTCTTCTTCAATTCATGCGGATAATAATGTTCTTTGTCAGGCATAATCACTGTACCCACGCCGATAATACTGAAAATCTCCACTAACAGCGCATGGGCCATCTTTGATCCCAGAATATGCACCCTCGGCACCCCCTGCTCAATCATCTGAAGGGCATAGTTCACTTTCTGAAGCAGTCTGCCCTCAAACTTCCCTGCTGCGTACATCTTGACCACCTCATCACAGGTCATCTGTGAAATAATATGGCCTTCATCATCTCTGATGCCGTCTTCTTTGCCCAGGAAAAGCACCTTCTCTGCACCGGTTGACACAGCAATTTCCTTCGCAGCCTCTTCCGGCAGAATCGGTGTGTCCTCATTGTCAATATCATTCGGCGTAATAACCGGAATATAATCATTGTCCAGTGTCATATGAATAGTCTGCAGATCGATACCGCAGATACCCACTGCCTTTACCCCGCAGAATTCAATCATCTTGGCAATACGTTTGTTCTCACGGAATTTGTCATGTCCCATCTTGGTATCGTGAACAACAATCGGACGCATACCGATGGATTTCATCAGCGCAATGTCACGCATAACTTCCTGTTCTTCCTCATCGGTCAGGATATTGCTGCATCCGAAACTGATAATAATAATCTTCTGGTTAAAATCTCTGATATATGGCAGAGAATCTACTAGAATCTGTGCCTTATCTTCTATTTCATGGTATAAATTATGATCCATTTCTTATCCTCTTTTCATACTTACGGATTCTATGGGCGAATATTCGCATTGATCTGCTGTGCCTCATTCTCCCTGTCCTGTCCACCAATTCATTCCGGCCACAGAACATGCATTATCATTATACCCATATTTTGTATAAAATTGCAATACAAATACATACCCCTTCCCAAAATTCTGTGGTACAATGTTACTGTTCAGCGCCGGTCATCACCGTTCTGAACTATCCTAATTAAAATAATCCAGGAGGATTCCCATGAATATATATGAAGTACAACCGATTTTTAGCCATCCGACACATCCTTTTGATCTGACCATCGATGCGCCGGGTTCCAAAAGCATTACCAACCGCGCTCTGATGCTGGCTGCCCTTGCCAATGGCGAAACGCTGCTGAAAGGCGCCCTGTTCAGTGACGATTCCAGACACTTCCTGCAGTGTTTAAAGGATCTCGGTTTTGATGTCGTGGTCGATGAGCCGGCCCATACCGTTCGCGTCACCGGTCTCGGCGGCCGCATCCCAAAAGAAACAGCCGCTATCAATGTGGGAAGTGCCGGAACCGCTGCCCGCTTCCTGACAGCCATGCTGGGCTGTGCCAAAGGTGTGTGGCATCTGGATGCCTCCGAGCAGATGAAGAAACGTCCCATGGCTGCCCTTTTAAACACTTTGACAGACCTTGGCTGCCGCATTGACTGCCATGAAAAGGAAGGGTATTTTCCATTTACCATCTATTCAGAAGGTATCACCGCTTCAGAGGCCACTGTGGATATCGGCGACAGCAGTCAGTTCTTAAGTGCCCTTCTCATGGCCGCTGTGATGATGGATCATGATTTTGCCATTCATATCACCGGCAATCATGGTTTTTCCTATATTCATATGACTACCGCCATGATGCGTCAGTTCGGTGTCAAAATTTCTGTTTCTGATGATCAGACATGGCGAATCCCAGGAAATGCCGCTTATCAGGCACAGGATTACCAGATTGAGCCGGATGTATCAGCTGCCGCCTATTTCTACGGCATGGCTGTCCTCTCCGGCGGCAATGTCCTTGTCCGACACGTTCACTTTGATTCCCTACAGGGAGATGTGGCACTGCTTCGCACCTTCGAGAAAATGGGCTGCAGCGCTGAGGATACACCGGAAGGTATCCGCCTGACCGGTCCTGCACAGGGCAGACTCCACGGCATCGATATCGATATGAGCAGCTTTTCCGACCAGGCTTTGACCATGGCTGCTATTGCGCCATTTGCCGACAGTCCGACTTTTATCCGCGGCATCGGCCATATCCGTCTTCAGGAAAGTGATCGCATGGCTGCAATCGTGGAAAATCTTTCCCGTATGGGTATCCATGCAGCAATTCAAGGCAATGATATCTATATTGAACCCGGCACCCCGCATGCGGCCACCATTGAAACCTATGACGACCACCGTGTGGCCATGGCCTTCTCACTGACGGGACTTCGCACACCGGGTATCATCATCAGCAACCCGCTTTGCTGCAGGAAAACATTTGAGAATTATTTTGACGTACTGGATGCGATCTATCGAAACTATCTGAAATAATTTTTGCACGCATTTATCATACAATCAAAAAGGAAGCGACCAAAATCCGCAGATTCTGATCGCTTCCTTTTTTTACTTTGACATATTTACTTCGACATAAAACAGATTCACCATATAAAATTAATTTCAAGCCGGAAGGCAAACCATTGGCCGGTATGCCGGGCTCTGAACACTTTATTCTACTGTAACAACTTTTGCCAGATTTCTTGGCTTATCAACATCCAGACCTCTGTCCATGGATACATAATATGCCAGCAGCTGCAGTGCTGCTGAGGCAGGGAATGCCATTGCCACATCATCCATGGCAGGAAGCGTGAACACATGTGCATAATCTGCATCTGCCAGATCAATGCCGTCCTTAACCAGTACCACAACACTTGCACCGCGGGACTGAACCTCTCTGATGTTAGAAAGCTCCTTATCGCGGACACGTTCCTGTGTTACAAGGGCAACAACCGGTGTCTTCTCTGTGATCAGCGCAATTGTACCATGCTTTAATTCGCCGGATGCATAAGCTTCTGTATGAATATAAGAAACTTCCTTCAGCTTCAGTGCACCTTCAAGAAGGATGGCATAATCAAGACCACGGCCCAACATGAAAGCATCTTTGGCTTCCAGAAGACCTCTGGCAATGTGATGCATCTCTTCTTTTCTGTCCAGTACCTGCTGAATGGCATCCGGAGCCTGCATCAATGCATCAACAAAAGCTTTTTCCTGTTCTTCATTGAATGCACCGCGCACAACAGCCATACGGCCGATCAATGCAAATAAAGCTGCCATCTGTGTTGTGTAAGCCTTTGTACTTGCAACAGCAATCTCAGGGCCTGCATAAGTATACATGACATAATCACTTTCACGGGCGATAGAAGAACCCTTTACATTGATCACTGCAATACTCTTCGCACCCTGGCTTCTTGCATACTTCAATGCTTCCAACGTATCAATGGTTTCACCGGACTGGGAAATTGCCAGAACCAGTGTCTGGTCATCAATGACAGGATCCATATACATAAACTCAGATGCGTATTCCACATCCATATGCATACGAAGGATTGAACGTACCAAAGACTGTGCAACCAGACCGGCATGCATTGCTGTACCGCATGCTACCACGCAGACACGTTCACAGTTCTTCAGAACATCATCCGGCACACCGTCTGCTTCCAGAGAAATGCGTCCATCCACATATCTAGGTGCCAATGTTGCCTTGATCGCTTCCGGCTGTTCCATGATTTCTTTCTCCATGTAGAATGGATAGTTGCCTTTTCCTGCTCTTGTTGTATCCCAGTCAATATCCAGGAATTCTGCCTCGCAAAGTTCATTCTTCATATTATAAACACGGATGTCATCTGTATGCAGTTCAACGACGTGATATTCAGGAACTACCATATAGCTTGTTGCCTGACCGCCAAGAGCAGCTACATCAGATGCCAGCATGGTACCGTCTTCACGATAAGCGGCAACAATCGGGCTGACATTACGGATAGCAAAAATCACATCCGGGATATCATCAAAAATGACCACAAGGGCAAAAGTACCCTTCAGGCATTTCACTGTCTGGAAAAGTGCTTCGTGCGGATCACCTGTATAAAAACGATTCAATACCGCAGCAACAACTTCACTGTCTGTATCAGAAATCAGTTCATCTGCCAGACCAAAATGATCCTTCAGCTCTTCATAATTCTCAATAATACCATTGTGAACCAATGTAACACGTCCTGCACGATGCGGATGTGCATTCACATCGCTGACACCGCCATGGGTTGCCCAACGTGTATGACCAATACCGCAAGTACCATTCACCGGATTAGCCTTCCATACCTTTTCAAGGTCTGCTACTCTTCCGGCACGCTTGCGGATCTGCACCTGGCCGTTTGTCTCATCAACAATTGCCATACCGGCACTGTCATAACCACGATACTCCAGCAGTTCCAATGCATCAAGAATCTGCTTTGCAACACTCTGTTTACCTGTATAACCTACTATTCCACACATAATTTTTCCTCACTATCTATATCTTTACATATCGGACTGTCTGCACAGTTCCGATACTTCTTATAATCATTTCGTCATTTCATTCTTTAAAATATGGTAACTGTTCAGAGCCAACCTCCAAAATGCTACGCTTTTTATACCTGTTTTTGAAATTTTGCTTGGCTATGAACAGTTACAAAATATGACTTATCAGTTCCCGTTATATTGTTTTTGTTTTGCAGTTGCCTGCATATTTGTCAATATATACGCACCGGGCTGTACGAAAGGGCATCCGCCGAATCTTCGATCACCCTTCTCCTCGTTAACCGGATCACTCCGGTACATGGCGCTTAAAGAAAAATTATGGTGAATCCATCTATTCAATTGTCAAAGTTTCTTTTGTATACTATAACAACTCCGCTGTTTTGTCAAGTTTTCTCTTCATCTGCAGACCTGACAGTTTCGTCTTCATCTGCAGACCTGATTTCGGCGCACTTCCCTGATATTACCCTAAGCAAACATCTGCACCACCCAATAAATTGCTCCCAGTACCCAGCTGGTGACAATGCCGTACAGGATCACCGGGCCTGCAATGGTAAATATCTTGCAGCCCACACCAAAAACTTCTCCTTCAGCTTTAAATTCCAGTGCACATGCTGCCACCGAATTGGCAAAGCCTGTAATCGGCACCAGATAGCCCGCACCGGCAAATTTTGTGATGGGCCCCACCCAGTTCAGACATGTCAGGATCACACTGATTAATATTAACGACAGCGTTGTATATCCTGACACCTCATCCTTCATAAGTCCCATACTGTCGTACCAATCCGAAAACACCTGCCCGATGACGCAAATGAAGCCTCCACTAACAAATGCTTTCAGCATATTTAAAAGGCAGTTATGTTTCGGTGTTACCTGCTTCACGTAATCATTGTATCGTTTATCCCGCCTCTTCCTGGCAGCCTGTTTTTCTTCTTCCATCCGTTTTTCACCTTTTGTCTGCTTTTCATTTTTTGTCTGCTTTTCACTTTCCATCTGTTTCACTCACACCTTTCCTCTGATCAATCGATATCCTGCCTCCATATTCTTCGATCTATACCTGCTTTTATTTTATATTGCCATTTATGTCAATATGAAATACCACATCCAGGCCCCCAGTGTTTTGCCGACGGCCATCCAGAAAATGACGACGCCAATGCCCTGACGGATACCGGTCCTTTTGAAAAACACCGGCAATGCATCCAACACTTCTGCAATCGCTCCGATCAGACACCCGATAAATATCCCGACCAGAAGGCCTGCTGCACCTGCCAGAAACTTCCCTGCTGGTATTTTTACTGCTGTATCTGTTAGCCAGACTGCATTACCAAGCGCACCACCCAGCACAAACATCCATTCATACCATCCGCCATAGGCTGTCGTGTGAGTGATCGTCATTAACCGATGGGGAATTCCCGTAATTACAAGGAAGGTAAACAATCCCGCCGCCACTGCGATCCCGCCCGACATACCGATCCCCCATAAAATCAATGCCTTCATTTTCTCTGTTCCTCCATTGAAACTTTTTCTGCATCCTTCTAAATACATCGTTATTTCGAAAATGATGTATTAGTCAAGATTCGCCAGGATTTCCTGCACAATTTTTCTTTCATTGAACGGCAAATATTCTCCCTTGATCTCCTGATACTGTTCATGCCCCTTTCCCGCCAGGATCAAAACATCACCCGGCCGTCCCTGTGCCAGCATAAACCGCATGGCCTCTCTGCGATCAACAATCATTTGATATTGCCCCTTTGTTTCCTTCATTCCCTCCTCAATTGTCTGCATAATCCGCTCCGGTTCCTCATATCTTGGATTATCTGATGTAATCACTGTAAAGTCTGCATATTTCCCCGCCACACGGCCCATTTCTCTGCGCCTTGCTGATGATCTGCCACCGCCGCATCCGAAAAGAACCCACAATTGTCTCGGATGATACCGGCGCATCGTCTCCAGTATATTTTTCAGACTCATGGCATTATGGGCATAATCGATCAGAAGCAGATATCCCCTGTCATTGTCAATAACTTCCACCCTTCCGGGAACACGGATTGTCTTCAGTGCTTTTCGGATAATCTCCTGATCAATACCATAGTGCCTGCATACGGTGATCGCCGCCACTGCATTATAAACAGAAAATGCCCCCGGTGCCGATACTGCATATTCTTTCCCATTTACTTTAAAAAATGTACCTAATTGTCCGTTACGGTTGACTAACATTATATCTGAAGCCCGAATATCCGCTTTTTGCCGACAGCTATAGGTAGACACCTGACATGATGCGTCTTTAAATATTTCCCCATAATAGGGATCATCTATGTTACCGATTCCAAAGCAGCACTTTTGAAACAGCAGACTTTTATAATGCGCATATTCTGCCATATCTTTATGCTCTTTCGGGCCGATATGATCTCTTCCGAGATTTGTAAAAACACCTATATCAAAATCAACAGCATCTGCCCGGTGCAGCTTCAACCCCTGTGAGGAGACTTCCATCACGGCAAACTGACACCCCTTATCTGCCATTTCACGTAAATAACGCTGAATATCAATGGCCTCCGGTGTCGTTCGTTCAGCCGCCTTCTTCTCATGTCCGATCTCATAATCTATCGTCCCCAGAAGACCTGTTTTGTATCCGGCAGCTTCCAGAATATCCCGGATCATAAACGTTGTGGATGTTTTACCTTTTGTGCCGGTAATCCCGATCACTTTTAATTCCTTTGACGGATAACGATAAAAAGCAGCTGCCGCCCAGGCTGCTGCTTCTCTTGTATTTTTTACGGACACAATGGTTATTTTCTCTGGTATTTTCCAGTCTCTATGCGTGGATATCATTTGATCAGGCGACTCTCGATCTTCATCCACAGATATCATCTGCTGCCAGAAATCTTCCTCAACCAGACAGGCCGCCGCTCCTCTCTTTGCTGCTTCTTGAATATATTGATGACCATCCTGCTCCATACCCCTAATGCAGATGAACAGGCTGTTATTTGTTACCTCTTTCGAACACATTGCAATGGATGCTATATCAGTATCCCAGCTGCCCTGACACAATACTGCCGGAATCCTTTCAAACAATGCTTTCAAAATCATGACATAACTCCAAAAATGGGGTTATACTATATTATGTTTCAGGATTCTATTTGACTCACTTCCAATGCAAGTGTATATTTCCAAATTTATACATTCTTTTATGCATTTTATGTCCTATAGGCTTTATTCCATTAAATTGACAGACCTGTTTACCCGTGTTATAGTGCAGTAAACTTAAGAAATGTCTGATATCCAATTCGATCACAGACATTGTATTTATTGGAGGCAATCATGTTTGAATTATACGGCTGTCCGACCCATTACGGCGTCGGTGCAAAGGGATTAATCAAAAGTATCGACTATTTAACAGAAAATTTTAAAAATCTTCAAATGAATAAAGTTCCAGAAATCACGTGTAAAGAACCTTTCCGTGCCAATCTGAAGAATCTCGAAAGTGTTCGCGCTACATGCGAAGGCATTGCCAAGCAAGGTTATCATATTCTAACATCCGGTCATCGTCCTCTGATGATTGCCGGAGATCACAGCGCCGCCATGGGTTCTGTATCCGCTACATCTGTTTATACCAAGGGCGAAACCGGGCTGATCTGGATTGATGCGCATCCGGATATCAACACTGACAAGACAACGGTTACCGGCAATATTCACGGAATGCCGGTGGCTGCGCTTCTGGGACTTGCTGAACCTTCCCTGACACATTTTCTGGATGACAGTGTCAAGTTAAAAGCAGGCAACATTGTTATGCTTGGCCTGCGTGACATTGATCCGCCGGAAGCAGAAATTCTCAAAGAACACCATATTCGTTATTATAAATGGGATTATATTATGGAACACGGTCTTCAGAACTGTCTGAACGAAAGTATTGACTATCTCAGTCACTGTCCGGCTGTTCATGTCAGCTTCGATATTGATTCCATGGATCCGAAACTGATGCCCGGCGTCTCCGTTCCCGTTCCGGAAGGCTTCAATGAAGACGACGTCTTCCTGATGATGGATGAGTTGCTGACACGGCTGCCGATTCAGGCTATGGATATCGTTGAATTCAATCACGAACTGGACAAGGATGATATTACGGCTGGATTTGTATCCAGACTGGTGGAACATGTGCAGAAATTGTAAAAGCTATTGAATCTCTTTGATACAGTAAAGGGGCATATCGCAATGATAGGCCCCTTTGTTCATCTCTCAAAATATTTTCTGTTTTTATCAAAGAATTCATAAAAATACCGAACGTTTTTCAATTCATACCACTTGGCCTCTTCTTCCGCATCTGCTCATAGACATATCCCTGCTCCAATGCCTCTTCCTGCTGGATCTTTTTAATCTCGTACAAAACATCTTCACTTTTCATGTAAAGACTTCCTGCCGGAATGGATAAACTTCTGCCATTATCATCCTCACCTGTATCAAAACGGCACTCTTCTACATAATTTTCTATATAATACTGTCCGTAGGCATATGTCTCATAGCCCTTTGCATTAATCTTCTGTGCAATAATATTCAGCAATGTTGACTTCCCGCATCCGTTATCTCCATACAAAATCGTAATGGGCGCGAATACAAATGGATCATAATCCTTATCTTGAAAAACTGAATAAGGATAGAGATTCGGATTTTTCACCTTTTTATCACTCAGCGCAAAACTGCTTAAATAAATCATTCTTTACTCCTCGAATTCAGGATTTCCTCCAACGTTCTCGGCGTATAATTCATATAATCCCGCATACATCCAACGTTATAGGCTCTTAATTCTTCCGCTTCATAGACATGCCGACAGTCATTCGCCCTCATCTCAGACAGACACTTCTGATAAAACCTGTCTTCCTCACTCTCATGGGTATGCCCATACAAGAGGATTCTTCCACGTCCCATGTTCCTCCAACTGAAAATCGGATAATGGCTCAAAACCAGACTATAATGCTCCTTACCGATGGTGTCATGCATCTCCTTGTAATCGCAGATTTCATGAAACAACTGCTGATAGCGGTAATCAGAAACGTCATCATGATTACCCTTGATCAACACTTTACGCCCTTTTAACTGAGCCACGAATGCAATCAGCTCTTCCTTTTTGCCGCGCATGCTCACATCACCTAAAATATATACCATATCCCCATTGGTCACACGGTCATTCCAGTTCTTTAAAATCGTATCATGCATTTCCTGCAATGACGCAAATGGCCGATGATCAAAGGCAATGGCGTTTTCATGAAATAAATGTAAATCACTGATATAATACTTCAATTTTCATTCCTCCTCTCCTATATTTGCTGTGGATAGTATTAGCATAACATACTCAATATAATTTTGCTTCCTAACCATCAGTAAAACAACTCATTCATACAATCTACATTTAATCTTCATTATTTTTCAGATATGCGATAATATTTCTCTGCAATTGCCTATATCTTGCATTTGTATCCGGATTTTTACAGCAATATTCCCTTTGCATTGTTTCATTTGGTTCATATGAAACTTCAATATTATACAAGTCAAACTGTTCACGTGTAAGGTCTACATACTGTCCTGCTACTTTATTAAAGTAATGTGTTCCACCGTCCTCTACTCTTATTCGATGAATACTTCCACCAAACATATCATATACCAATGTTGCAGTAATTGCACACTGACCATAAGAAGGGTCCTCTGAAACCCATTCGCTCTGACATGACTTATATGCAGTACTGGAACTCCAGGATTTTCTCAAAACAGCATACAATTTATGTAAAGTGTCAATTCCCTTAAATGCCTCTACTTCTTTACACCTTTTATCTTTTAGCTCCTGACCCTGATAATAAAAACCATCTGCGCCTGCCGGAACTACCTCCACAAGTTCCTCTAAAGCTTTCTCAACAGCAGTTCTCATATTATACCCCCATCTATGATTTAAATAGTTTCTTTATTACACATTATAACATTTCACATATAAATAAAAAGGGGCTTATTTTCATCAAAATTTAATATTTTTTCATCTACACGTTGCGACAAACTTTTTACTTCAATCGATATATAATAGTTGCACCACCGGTGAGTTTTGAGTACAATTAAAGGAGAATCTATAAATGTCGCAGGAAAATACCTATTACAACCGTAAATACAAGGACAGCCTTTTCCGATTTATTTTCAATAATAAAGAAGCTGCGCTTTCGCTTTACAATGCCATTAACGACAGTGATTATCAAGAGACGGATGCCATGGAGTTTTATACCATGAACGATTTCCTGTATATGGGAATGAAAAATGATTTGTCATTCCTGCTTGACTGGAATCTGAATATGTTTGAGCATCAAAGTTCTTATAATCCGAATATGCCGCTTCGCGGATTGATTTACACCAGTGCTGCATTAAAGAAATTTATTGAAAAGAATCGTCTGGACATGTATTCCAGTAAATTACTGACTATTCCTGTTCCGCGCTATTATGTCTTTTATAACGGATTAAAGAAAGCCGCAGACGAAGTAATCCTCAAATTGACAGACAGCATGACCGGAACAAATGCTTCTAAAGTTTCATCCGCAGAATTTACTGCCCATATGATTAATATCAATGCCGGACACAGCGCTCAAATCATGGAACGCTGCCCGCTGCTCCATCAGTATTCATTATTCGTGGCTGCGCTTCGCCAAAAGATTTCTGATGGGCTTTCACTGGGTGACGCAATAGAAGAAACAATTACTGAATGCATTGAAAAGGGCATCCTTGCCGATATTTTACGTGGACACAGAGCGGAGGTTACCGATATGTTATTCAAAGAGTATGATAGTGCCGCACACATTGCTTCCGAGAAAGAGATTAGTTATGAAGAAGGGTTTGAAGATGGTTTACGCCAAGCAGAACAAGATATTACTAAAGAAAAGGAACGTGCTGACAAACTTCTCACTTCCCTAATTCTTTCCTATCATGCACAAAACAAGTCACCAGAAGAAATTGCTGCTCTCTGTGAGCAATCCATAGATTTTGTACTGGATGTCCTGAAAAAACATAATCTATAACTTTTCAAAGGCAAACATAAGTTTATAAAACTGTTGTAAAACGCTTACATCCTCAAACAGGCCATCACATTTCCACATGTGATGGCCTGCTTTAGATATTTCATTCATTATCTGCTGAGCCTCGCCGTCTGCTGTCATTTTCAACTAACAGTTCAATGCTTTTCCCATTCATCCATGCTATACTCTGTAATCAAAGAGCACGCAACAATCAGATTTAACCAGCCAGAAAGCTGTTCCTTACCTGGCCCCGGAGGAAAATACCATGAGCAAATACAGAGAAACACCATGCAAATTTTATATCTGCCACGGCGAATGTTCAAAGGATCGTGCTGCCGAGCATAAGACTTACTGTCAGCACTGCAGCAAATATTATCCAAGAGCAAAAGTCCGCCATATTAACCAGAAGAAACGCTATAATGAACAGCAGCGCAGTCAAATCACTGCCTGAAACAACACCTGAAAGAGGATTCTATGAATTTACCATCTTCTACCATGAAATATTCAGCCACAGATAATACAGTGTCACGCCCGTTTTTGAGGCAAAAAATTTTTTGTTCTCTCTCTGCGCGACCTCGTCAATACGAAGCTGAACATTTCTGTATCCCATTTCCGCAAGTCGCTGGCGAAGTCTCTTAACGATTTCCTGTCGTATATTCATCGCTTCGGACTGTGAATAGCCTTTCAAGAAAGAAAGCATTGTATACCTCTGAAATCCCGTTTCGCTGACAGACGGTTTGATAAAGTAATCTGTTGTATCCCAATAAAATTGATCATAATATCCGGTTAAATTCCGCTTGCCATCCATTGCCGCATTACGGGAAAGCACCTTAATGCCCGTAATCAGCCCTTCAACCTCACGATGAATGATTTCTTCCTTCTTATTGCTGTATGAATTTTCCCATTCAATTTTTCTTAATTCGTCACAAAAACTCATTGTATATCT